>ENA-OQMZ01000135-OQMZ01000135.1-human-gut-metagenome-genome-assembly--contig:-NODE-135-length-30711-cov-6.737248_pt1 | contig 30711 bp, 25 predicted proteins | sample MGYA00242621_ERZ504862 | MGnify/ENA primary metagenome ERZ504862 (study PRJEB26092, sample SAMD00036393) | human gut metagenome | host: Homo sapiens | study: EMG produced TPA metagenomics assembly of...
CGCGGTTTTGCGGTGGTCATAGCCCTGGTGAGACGCCCGGTCCCATTCCGAACCCGGTAGCTAAGGCCAGGCGCGGCGATGGTACTGCACTCGAGAGGGTGTGGGAGAGTAGCACGCCGCCGCTTCACATGTTGGGCCTCCCGGTCGAGCCTTTGGCTCCCGGGAGGCCCCTTTTTCATGTTCTCTTTCCGGGCTTCCCGTCGAGCTTTCGCTCCGGGAACCCCCGTTTTTCTCATCACCTCCCGGGCCTCCCGGCAACGCCTTTCGGGCTCGTCGAAGGTCCTTATCCGGAGTCTCCACCGGATGTCCGCTTTGAGAACCACTTTTCTCTTTGATGTTTTTTGATTTGAGATTGTGTTGTGGCACCATGGATACACCATAGGAATCATGTGCCAAGGGGATAGCTATGTTTCTTCTTCCAGATCAGCAACTCAGACGTGCCGATCGAGTGATGCGGCAACGACTTGTGCCATATGTGCACGAAACATTATCGCATTGTCAGTTACGCGCTTTCGCCAATGAAGGCGAACCCGAACAGAGCGCCGACTTTCTTGCCCGTGTCAGGGAAAACAAAGTGGATTTTCTCGACTTCATGGTTCCTGGTGCCTGGGGCACGATATGGGGTACCACATGGTTCGAGGTTCGTGGACGTATCGACCGTGAGTCGGTCAAAGGCAGAGCCGTCGAACTGGTTGTAGATTTGGGATGGAAACGACATCGTGGCCCGGGCTTCCAAGCGGAAGGATTATGCTATCGCCCTGACGGCAGCGTCATCAAAGCGGTGAATCCAGACAATTGCTGGATTCCGCTTATCGATGCCAATGGCGTGGCGAATGTGGAGCTTGACGATGCCGGTCGTTTCACGGTATATGTCGAGGCCGCATCGAATCCACTGGTCGAAGCTGACCTGCCATTCGCGCCGATGAATCTGGGGGAGCGTGCCGACGGTCGTCCATCCGACTATGTGCTCACCACAATGGACGTGTGCGCTTTCAACCAAAACGTGTTCGACTATCTGATGGACTTGGAAACCGTCACCTCGCTGATGAGGGAACTCAAGGATGATGATCCTCGATATTGGCAGCTGGCCAAAGCGCTGCAACGATCACTCAACACATATGACGAGCGTGATATCGCCGGAACTCTGGAGCCAGCCAAGGAAAAGCTTGCCGGGGTATTATCCGAACCCGCATATTCCAGCGTCATCCATCATGTCGCGGTCGGCCATGCGCATATCGATTCCGCATGGCTGTGGCCCGTGCGCGAAACCCATCGTAAAGTGGCCCGCACGGTGTCCAACGTGCTTGCCCTGATGGACGAGGATCCGGATTTCACGTACGCGATGAGCTCCGCCCAACAGTATGCGTGGCTGGAACAGGAACATCCAGACCTGTTCGCGCGCATGCTGCAGCGCATCAAGGAAGGACGATTCATTCCCGTCGGCGGAATGTGGGTCGAATCCGATAACATGCTGCCCACAGGTGAGTCGCTGATCCGCCAGATCACGTTCGGCATGCGTTACTTCCGTGAGCATCTTGGCGTGGAACCAAAAGGACTGTGGCTTCCCGACAGTTTCGGTTATTGCGGGGCATGGCCGCAAATCGCACGTCGTGCCGGTTTCGAATGGTTCCTCACACAGAAGATCTCATGGAACGACACCACGAAATTCCCCCACCATTCCTTCGAATGGGAAGGCATCGACGGATCGCGAATCCTTACGCACTTCCCGCCGTCGGACACGTACGGCTCGACCGTAAGCATGCAGGAACTGCAGTATTCCCAGCGCAACTTCCTTGACAAGGACCTGTCGCGCAACGCCATACTGCTGTACGGATACAGCGATGGCGGCGGCGGTCCCACCCGCGAAATGGTCGCACGTATCCGCAGGACCATGATTTTGCCGGCGCTCCGAGCATCGATTTCGGCACTCCGGACGAACTGTTCGACCGCGTCCGACACGATATCGTCGATGAGGCTCCGGACGAAACCCCGGTTTTCAAGGGTGAACTGTATCTGGAACTGCATCGCGCCACACTGACATCGCAACAGGAAATGAAACGCGGATGCAGGCGGGAAGAAAACCTGCTGAGAACAACGGAATATCTGTGCGCCGCAGCCAGCGTGTTCAACCCAGAATACCGATATCCACGTGAGGAACTTAACGGTATCTGGAAAACGCTCCTGCTGAACCAATTCCACGACATTCTTCCCGGATCGGCGATCGCATGGGTGCATCGGCAGGCGCGTGCGGACTACGTGCGCGACATCGCAAGACTGCGTGATATCGCCGCTGAAGCGGGTGCTTCCATCGCATCGGTGCGGGATGATGCCGACATGCGATCGAACGCGGCCATCGTCCCATATACGGCAAAGAATGGCGATTCGTGGATTGCTCGCACCGCGGCAGTGGGAACGCAGGATGATGACGCGAACGGCACCGACGCGGTCGCCGATGAATCCACCATCGCAACGACATGCGACGACGGTCGAATCATACTTGACAACGGTTTGCTACGTGCCATCATCGCACCAGACGGTACGGTCCGTTCACTGATCGACCTTGATAATGGACACGAACTGGTGCCCGACGGCAGTGGAATCGGGCATTACGAGCTTCTCCGCGACGAGCCATACGAGTGGGACGCATGGGACATCCAGCGCGATGCCTTCCTCAGCGCCGAAGGCATCGATGACTCGCATGTGGAACGAGTGACGGAGACAAAACGCGGCGGAGCACCGTGCACGTGTCCAGCACCGCCGACGGGGTGTCCATCGATGCCTGCATCACATTGCGGCCAAAGTCGAAAAGCCTTGAATTCCGGACCAAAGTGGATTGGCGGGCATCCGAACGATTCCTCAAAGTCGACATTCCCATGCTATCCAGCCGACCGGGCGCAGTACGAATGCCAGTACGGCATGGTGGAACGGCCCATTCAGAAGAACACACGTTCCGACGAGGCGAAATACGAAAGCTGCACGCACCGGTTCGTACGCGTCGCCGATGCCGGCTATGCGGCTGCGGTCGTCAACGCCAGCACCTACGGTTCCGACGTTTCGCCGATTCACCGGAACACGGCTTCCGGGCCGGTGCGTGGCACGATGATTCGACTTTCGTTGCTGTCGTCCCCGCTATACCCCGATCCGAACACTGACAAGGGCGTGCATGAGTTCGCGTGGAACGTTGTGGCGGATGCCAGTATGCCGGCTGTGCTTGACGAGGCGAACCGTCTCAACGCGGCCGTGCTGCCTGCCGTGCCGGCGTTCGATCCGCTGGCGCAGCTCAACCCGGTGGATGGCGTCATGGTGCTTGACTGGGTCAAGCTTGCCGATGACGGTTCCGGAGATCTGATACTGCGCGTCTATGAGGCGGTCGGCGGCGAAGCCATGCGAGACTTGCCGTCAACGCCGCTTTGGGGAAGGCCACGGTACGCGAGTGTTCCATTATGGAGGATGCGCGGCTGGATGCCGAATTGCCCGCGGCTTTTGCCGACGGTGATCCGTCCGTGGCAAGAACGGCGCAAGGAGCGATGCTGAGCCTGCATCCGTTCCAATTGGCCACGTTGCGCGTCAGTTGTGGAAGCGATGGTGGAAATACTGATGGGAATGAGAGCAGAAGCCTGCGATAGATGAGGAACTGGCGGCGGATGTGCTGAGCCGTGCGCCGCCTATTCCTTGGCTTGAGTCCACGCCTGAAGCTTCATACGATTGAGCTCGGTGTTGGGATCGTACGTGTCATCCAACCGCTCCTGATACATCGCGACCAGTTCTCCGCCGCGGCCCAACGCCTCCAAAGCGGCCTCACGAATCGACTCCCATTCGTACGGCACCACTTCCTCGGGGAACATGACCGTGCACTGGTTCGGTGCGTCACGCTCCACCAGATCGACGAAATTCAGCAGATCCTGCCACCGTTCGGCAGCGATCAGCCGTGCCGCGTACGCGTCGGCAAGCGGCTCGGACGTATGGTTGTCGCGCAGGAAACGATCGGCCTCCTCGGCATCGCCACTGATCCGCATCAGATCGTGCCGCAGGAACTGCACGGCATGGTCGAACTGGTTTTGCGCGGTCTGCGCAAGCTGCTGTTTGGACAGGAATGATGGGTCAAGCATGGCGAGATCGTTCAGTTCCTCGGGGGAGAGGGTGGGCGAACCGCCGGTAGTGGAATCGCCGGCAGCGCCCGTGGAATGCGTGATCGAGTTCGCGGTATCCGCGCCGTCCGCAGCGTCTGTACTATTCGTGCTATGCGCACTGTCCGCGTCAGAGGACGTATCACGAAGGTCATGCGATTGCGTTGCGGTGGCGTCGCGTGCACCCGTATCGCCCGTAACATCACTGTCGATACTGCCGACGCTGTTCATAGTGTCGCCAGTCGTGCTGCTTGCATCGCCATTACCGGACTTCACTGCGAAATCACGCATCGCGGCAATGCCCTTGTTCAACGCATCGTAAGCGAACATGCGCGTATCGTCCCACTGCGCGAACGACAGTCCGCAAGACAACAACTCCACCATCTGCATGGCGTTGAGCGGAAATCCTCATTGCACGCCACCTGCGTGATCATGCGCAACGCCTGCTCGCCCGTCATCGGATCGGCGTTGCAGGCCACGGCATCCATGTACACGCGTACGGTCTGAATCAGATCTTTCAGGTAGTCGAAACCCTCGTTGTCACGGTCGGCCACATTGCCGACGAACCTTGCGGTCATCTCCACAGCTTTGGCGAGATTGCCGACCGCGTCAAGCCATCGCGTGCTGATCACCGCGTTGCCGACCACCGCGTCCACGCCGGACAGCGCCTGCGAATCGATCGAAAACGTCGGCATATCGATGCGTGGAATCTCCACGCCCGTATCGGTACGTTCCGCGGTGGGCACCATGGAGGCGAGGGCGTCGAAATACCATTGCATGGGCATGTTGATGACCACGTCCGCGTCGGAAAGATTGGCGACCGGCACATCGTTGCGTTGCGCGGCATCCTCCTGGCTTGCTTCGCGGATGAGATGATTCCACAGGAAAGTCGGCCCGTCGAATTCGGCGGAACTGAGCCATCCGTTATTGACGTAGTCGGTGAGATCGTCGGCTTCCTGCCTGCGATTGAAGCTGCCCATGCGCCCACCTTTCCGTTGCGATGCCTGTGATTGCATAGTTGCGATTGTGCCGCAACAAGTAGCCGCACCAAGTATAGGCGGCGTCGGCTACGTCTGTGGAAGAGAGCGGAAAGGGCGGAATGAGGGGGAAACGAAAATAATGACGAAAATGAGACGGCAAAATGGCCGTTCGGTAAAATCGGACTATAATCAATCGCACATAACAGAACATGTTTTCAGCGCATTCGGAAATGTTTTCCGGGTGCGCTGAACGGTTTTTGGCGCAATATGAACGGAGGGCCAACACAAGATGAACGCACGCAAACTTGGTGCGGCGGCTGGGGGCATCGCTTTGATCGTAGGTCTGTTCACGGGATGCGGTTCGACGAACAGCGCTTCCAATGCGACGTCGGACGGCGATTCGAACAGCGGCACAACCGCGACATATTCCGTGGACGGTGCCAAAGATTCCATCCGCATCGCCTCCGGCTCCGAAAACAAGGAAGTGAGCGGGGCCATCGAACAGGCGGCCAAACAATCGAAAGTGTCAGTGACCGTCGACTACATGGGGTCGTTGGACGTTATGGACGCGCTGCGCAACAAAGGCCATCACGCGGGCAGGGATTACGATGCGGTCTGGCCGGCCAGCAGCATGTGGATCACCATGGGGGATATCAAGCACGTCGTCAAGGACCAGGTCTCCACGTCCACCACGCCGGTGGTGTTCGGCGTGAAGCAAAGCAAGGCTGAGAAACTCGGCTGGGCGAATACGGACGGTACAACGAAGCCGGTGTCCACGAAAGACATTATGGATGCGGTGAAGGCCAAGAAGCTGTCGTTCGCTATGACGTCCGCCACGCAATCGAATTCCGGAGCGTCGGCGTACATGGCGTTTCTGACGGCGCTGAACGGCGGTAAGTCGGCACTCACCAAAGACGATTTGAACGATGCTTCATTACGTAAGTCCGTGAAAACCGTACTGTCGGGCGTCAATCGTTCATCCGGCTCGTCCGACTGGCTGAAGGACATGGTCGTCAACGACCCGGATACGAACGATTCCATGGTGAACTACGAATCGCTCGTCATCCAGGCGGACAAGGCGTTGACGGCGAAGAACAAGGAGCCGCTGCTGGCCGTCTATCCGTCCGACGGCATCGCGATTTCCGATTCGCCACTTGCTTACGTGGATCGCAGGCAGGACAAAGAGGATGCGTTCAAGCGATTCAGCAAGTCGATCACGTCGAAGGATTCCAAGAAACTGTTCGAACAGGCGGGTCGTAGAACCGGTTCGGACGGCACGCTGCGTATGCCAAAGATGCGAAGGTGAAGGATTCGTTCCGTAAGGAATGGGGCGTCAAATCGGATTCATCGGTGCTGAAAACCATCACCATGCCATCCTCCGACATCATCGAACAGGCGCTCGACCAGTATCAGACCGTCCTGCGCAAGCCCGCTTACACCTTGTGGGTGGTGGATTATTCCGGATCGATGTCAGGCAAGGGCAAAAGCGGTGCCGTGGCCGGTTTGCAGGCGGCCCTCGACACCGATCAGGCACGCGCCTCGCATATCGAGCCGGGTGATGACGACGTCAACGTGTTCATCCCCTTCAACAGCAGCGCGAAAGTGGCGCAGGTCGCGCAAGGCAAGCAAACCGCGACCTTGCTGGCCGCCAGCGAAAATCAGGTGGCAAATGGCAATGCGGACATCTACAATGCGCTGGAAGTCGCGTTGAAGAATCTGCCGTCCGACCGCGACGATTACACGGTGGCGATCGCGCTGCTGACCGACGGGCAGTCGGACACGGCGAAGCTTGACGAGTTCAAGCAGCAGTATGCGTCCGATGGCAAGGGCGTTCCGATTTTCTCCATCATGTTCGGCGACGCGGATTCGCAGCAGCTCGACGATTTGGCCAAGCTGTCCAACGGCAAGGTGTTCGACGGACGCAACGGCAATTTGAGCGGCATCTTCCGCGAAGTGAAGGGCTACAACTGATTTGACGGTGTGGTGCTGATTGGTGCCAATGCCGCGGAAGCGGCGCTTGCCTGTGTTTGCGTTATCGTGCGCGACGTGACGGATGCGGCGCGAGTTGCTGCGTAAGCTGCTGCGCGTGCTGTGAAGTGTCTCTTTTCCCTACACGGAACGACGTGTGAAACAGTGTGTGAAACGTCTGCGCTGTGCGATAGATAAAACGGTGTTCGTGCGAGCGTGACGGTAGAATGGTGTGCTGTGCCGCATAGGGCGGCCAGTCCAATTAGGCCTCTGATGAAAAGGGGGAACCATATGAAGGTTGCAAGTGGCAATGTCCTGTGGCAGCAGCGCAAGCGCAATTGGTGCCGTACGCCGTTCACGTTCACCGTGTACACACTTACCGACCGTGAGCTGAGCGTCAAAACCGGCATTCTGAACGAGAGTTTCAACTTGATCAAACTGTTCCGCATCGTGGATATCAGCGTAGAACGTACATTCCTGCAGCGCATCTTCGGCATGAGCACGATTGTGCTGGATACGCGCGATCAGTCGTCCGGCAATGGCGTAGTGGCATTGAAGAACGTGCTGAACGGATTCGAAGTTCGCAAGGTGCTGCAGGAAGCAGTGGATGCCTCCCGTAGGGAGAACGGCATGTCGGCGCGCGAATTCCTGGGCGGTCCGGGTGGTCCTGCTGGTCCGGGATTCGGTCCAGGTCCTGACGGCCCTGGCTTCGACGGCGGTTTCGATGGGCCCGACATGGGTGGCTACGCCGACGGTCGGTGAGTGACCTTCCGTAGTTTCGGCTACTTTCAGCTCGGACGGCTTGCGTATATATGCTGTACATACAACGTATATACACAAGCCGCTTTTATATGTTTCGATGTGTGGCTGGAGTGATTGCGGGGCTATCTCGCTTATGGATGGCGGATTTTCATGTGCGTCTGCTGGTATCTCGCTTATGGATGGCGGTGTACTGAAGTAAATCGCTTGTTTGGGGGTATGATTCATACCCCCAAACTTCGTTTTTGCTGTTGGAACCGCATCCATAGCGAGATGGCATGTGTCAGTGATCCAAATCCGCCATCTATAAGCGAGATAGGTGTCAGAAGGTCGCGAATTACAGGGCGGACTTGCCGGTGAGGTGGCGGTAGAGTTCCGGATCGACCGGTTTGCCGAGTTTGAGTGTGGAAATGACCACCTTCGACTCGCTGCCATCCTCGCCGGGGTTCACCGACGCGTGCACATCGTCCAATGCGACCGCGCTGCCGACGAAGTAATAGGATTTCTCCTGTTCTTCGGCTTTGCGACGGATGAAAATCGGCACAAAATGGCGATTCTGCCATTCCGGAGTACGTTCCGTTCCGTCCAACAGCCACCGGAATTCGTTTGATCTAAGCGAACGATTGTTCTTGCTGAACCATTCGATCTCGCCGGGATTAAGGAACCGGTCGCCATACTGGCTCGCCTCATATTTAATGAAAATCGGGAGTGAGCCGGTTTCGGTGTCCAATTTGTATCCGCCGACATTCTGCGGCACCTGTTCCGCAGGCCAACCACACAGTCGCATCACATCGAACACACTGTACTTTTCTCCATACAGGAACCCATGATTCTGGCGGATATGATGCTTGCGGGACGATTCCGCCAACGCCAACGCGTTGAACAGACCGGCTTCGACGGTATCCGTGAAGAACGTGCGGAAAGTGGTCTGTTCAAGCATCGACCGGAACTCGTCGGTCAACCGATAAGCCCATCATCGCAGAGGCGCACCAAAGGAGTCTGCCCGAAACGTTTGCTGTTCGCGGCGATGAAATAGGAATAATCCAACGTGGCGAACGCGGAACGGCATTGCAACTCGTTACTGTCCGCATCGGGGAACAGCGCAGTCAACAACGTCTGCAAATCGACGATCGTGATCGCATGCTGTGAAGCGACCTCACGAAGCGCAGTCAGCGCATCCTCGGAACAATCCGGATCGATCCGCTGCCAATCCATACCGCACAATGCCGCCAAAACCAACAATTCGTGCGGACGCAAGCCGCGCAATTGCGTGGCGGTCAACATTTTCAGCACACCATTCTGCGCATCCGAAGTCGATTCAAGCTGTTCAAGATACGAAATGGTCGCATTCTTGCCGCGCGACAGACTCTTCTCGCGGGAACGTACGAACGACAGATAATCGTCGTTCTTCGACGCCATCGTGAACACGAGCGACGCGTCACGGCGCGCGAAATCCATCAGCATCGGGATACGTCCCAATTCGTACCGCATCTGCTGGTACTGCTGGCTCAGCAGTTTCATATTCGACAAATCGGCGGTGTCAAGCGAGGCAAGCACGCGCTCGCGGGCGATTTTGTCGAAGCTGATGGACGAGACGCCGATGGTTTCGCGTTGCAGATTCTTACGGGCTACATCGCGATCGCCGGTATGGCCGTACAGTGCGATCGGAATCAGATAATTATTCGCGTAATTGCCGATGAAATCAATGACGACCACGCAATCCTTGCCGCTTGCCTTGCGCAAACCGCGGCCGAGCTGCTGCGTGAAAATGATGCTCGACTTCGTTTGACGCAACATCACGATCTGATTGACGTGTGGAATATCCACGCCTTCATTGAACAGGTCGACGGTGAAAATATAGTCCAATTCGCCGTTCTCCAACTGTGCTACGGCAGTGTTGCGTTCCATCTGCGAATTTTCGCCGGTGATGGCTTTCGTGCGGTATGGCCGTTCCGCCTGCTGGTTCATCTGCTGGTTGAACAGGTCGGACAGTCGTTTCGCTTCCTGCGTCGGCTGCAGAACACCAGACCTTGCACGGGTGTTCCGGCCTCGCTGTAGATCTGTATCTTGTCGATGATGTAGCGCACGCGGTTCGGGTCGGCGAGTTCTTCAAGCCAACGGCTTAGCTCGTTACGTTCCTGGTCGGTCATTGACTCGACCTTGACGTCTTTGCCGGCGATCTTCTCGTCGGGCGCGTCCTGAATGTATTCGTGCACCCCGTAATAGTGGAACGGGCAGAGCATGTCCTCTTCAAGCGCCTTCTGCAGGCGGATTTCGTAGGCCACGTTGTTGCCGAATAATTCGAAGATGTTCGCACCGTCCGTACGTTCCGGCGTTGCGGTCATGCCGAGCATGAAATTCGGCTGGAAATGGTCGATGACGCGTTTATACGATTCGGCGGCCGCATGATGCACTTCGTCGACGAGAATGTAATCGAACTCGTCTGCGTCGAATTGTGCAAGCGTTTCCGGACACGACATCGTCTGCACGGTGGCGAACACGTATTTGCGATCCGATTCCTTGCTGCCACCCGAAAACAGGCCGAGTTCGCTTTTCGGGCATCCAAGCACTTTTTGGAACGATTCTTCAGCTTTCTTGAGGATCTGCTCCTGTTGCGCGATGTACAGCATGCGATTCGGTTTGACCTGCCGCACGTCGAACGCTGACAGATACGTTTTGCCGGTGCCGGTAGCGGAAACGATGATCGCACGGCTTTCGCCCTGCTTGCGTAGCTGTGCGAGATTCATCAGCGCTTCCACCTGCATGGCGTTCGGCTGAATGGTTTGCGATTGGCTTGTTTTTTCGATCGGCTTGCGATTCGGCCGTTGCGGCGCGTACTTTTTGAAGTCTTCCTCGTACAGTTTCAGCCAAGCGTCGGTGAGCGGCTTCGATTCGCTGATTTGCGATTCGATTTCCTCGCTAAGCTGTTCGGCAAGACCGCTGGTATCGGTGGTGGCGACTTTGAGATTCCACTCGCGATTGGAATTCAGCGCGTTGATGGTGAGATTCGAACTGCCAACATACGTGGAATACAACGGCTCGTCGCCTTGCGCATGATGGAAAACATAGCCTTTGGGATGATAAGGGTAGGCAGCTGTGGCATCGTCATCGTTTCGACTGGACCGCTCCGGCTGCCAAACTTGCACTTGAATACCGGTTTCCCGCTGAAGTTTCAGCAGTTCCCTGAATGCTTTGGGAGAGTTGAAATAATTGAACGTCGACGTGATGATTCGACCAGCCTGATGGTCATTGTTGTCAGCGAAATCAAGGAAATACTGCTTAAGCACCTGCAACGCGCCCTGGCTGACGAACGCGACGGACATGTCGAAATCCTGACTGCGTTGCAGTTCGTCCTTGATGGCGTATTCCATGGTCCGACCGTCATGGTTGGCGATCAACGTCGGCTCGTACTGTGCGTCGACATTGTCCTTTTTGTTGACGAAACCGGATAGCAGCGCCTCAACAAGGGAGGAATGGTCATGGTCGTCCATATTGCGCATCATCAGTCGTCACTTTCGTGCGTGGCTGCCGGAAAAGCCGGAAAATCCATGGCGGAGATCAATCGCACCGCTTCTCGGTCGGCGGGCGCCCAGTCCAAAGTGGGCATTTCGGCGGGCGCTACCCAACGAATCTCATGATGCTCGGTCAGATGGGGTGCGCCGCTTATCAAATGGCACACAAACGACGTGAGCACGACGGTACCGAAATCGTAATCGTAAGAAGACGTGCACACTTCGTTGGCAACTTCGACCTCGCACAGCAACTCTTCTTCGATTTCGCGATGCAATGCCTGACGCGCCGTTTCATGCGGTTCGATCTTGCCGCCCGGAAACTCCCAGAAACCAGCCAGTGATCGGCCTTCTCCGCGTTGCGCGCACAGCACCTTGCCGTCTTTGACGATAGCCGCGCCGACGACGTTAATGGTTTTGCGCGGTGTCGGTTGCGCTGACTGTTGCGGATTCTGGTCGGTTGCCGTCATTGCTTTCTCCTGACTAACGAACAGGTCCAGGATACAACGGGGGAGATTACGCCAGGCCCGAATGGGGAGCAACTTACGCGATGGAAATCAGTCCCAATGGTGTCACTTGCATGGCCTGGTGTATCGGCAGTTGGGGAAACCGGTGCACCCGTAAAACGCGCGGGACGGGTCGGAGCCGGCATGCCGCAATCGCAATGCCTCACCGCAATTCGGGCACTGCGGCGGCAGCTTCACGCCGCGGAAGATGTTCGGGCAGATCTTGTCGTGCAATTCGTACATGAAACGTGACGGACGCGACTGGTCCACCACGAAAAACAGCTTCTTTTTGCAACGCGTCATCGCCACGTAAAACAGCCGGCGTTCCTCCGCGTGCGGCATGCGTTCCACTTCCGGCAGTAGCAGGCCGAGCAGCGGCTCTTCCGGAATCGCGCTTGGGAAACCCTTCAAACCGCCGGAACAGCACAGCAGAAAAACGAAATCGCGTTGCAGACCCTTGGAAGCGTGCGCGGTCATGAATTTGATGTCCATGTCCGGTTTTCCGGAAAACGATGCCGCCGGTATGCTCGTCGATTTGGAACAGCCCGTCGCGGTCGTTGCGTGACAGCAGGTTCAGGTCGCTTCGGTAGCGTCCCAGCATCAGCACCGACGCGGCTTTCGGCAGTTTGCGCAGCTGCTCGACGATCGCATCGAACCGTTCCTCCTGCGTTGCGCCGCCAAGCGCCTTCAGCGAATAATCCTTCTTGTCGCTCGGATTGCGCAATTGCTTGGCGTACAGGCTTTTGTCCTGCATGACGAACGCGCCGCTCGCATCGATGAGGCTCTGCCGGAACCGTCGCGTCGTCGTGATCTGGAACATGCGTGTCGGCCCCCAATTGCGCCAAATATCGGCGAAATCGAGAATCAGGTGAATGTCGCTGCCGGCGAAACGGTAGATCGACTGCCAGTCGTCGCCCACGCAGAACAGCGTGAAATCGCTCTGCTCTCGCAATGCGCGGATCAGCTCGTAACGTGGCCGCGACATGTCTTGGTATTCGTCGATGAGCACGTATTTGTACGGGTGGCGGTATGCGCCGCGCCTTACGCAGCGAATGGCGTCGGTGATCATGCCGGGAAAATCGATGCCCTGGGTCGCGCGGAAATTGCGACATACGCGTTGTACAGCGGCTCGACGAGCTGCAGCATCTCACGATTACGGCCGATATGTTTGCCGCCGCGCCTCTCATTGAGCTCGCGCATGCCGTCGATGCCGATATTGTTCTGCCGCATGTGCTGGATGATGGTCTGCGCGTTTTCGACAAGGCTCTGCCTGTACTGGTTGAAAGCGTAATCATCCGTCGGCAGTTGGAAATCCTCACGTTTCGCGGCGGCGCCATACTTGCCGAACAGCTCCTTCGACATGAGCTTGAATGCGAGCAGACGGTAGGAGATGTTCTGTGCGAGCAGCCGGTCAAACGTGTCTCGTACCACGGCGTTCGACGCATGGCCGTCGATGATGGGACGGTTGGCGATGGTGGCCGCACGGCAGATTTCCAGGCCGAGACTGTGGAACGTGCATGCGCGGATCGTTTTGCCGGTGCTTGCCATGATACGTTGCGACATGTCACCCGCGGACGCCTTGGTGAACGACAATACGAGAATCTCTTCGGGGGTGGCGCGTTTTGTGGCAAGCAGCCATGCGATATATCCGACGATGGTAGTGGTTTTGCCTGTTCCCGCGCCCGCAAGCACGAGGGTGTTGTGACCTGCGCCGGCGATCGCGCTGATCTGCTCGTCGCTCAATTCGTGCTTTTCGATATTGCCGATGATGTCACGCGCCTTGTCGATGCGGTCGGCTGGCAACAGCGGTTGCGGGGTGAGCTTTGCAGGCCGTTGCGATTGGTGTTGCTGCGATTGACGGCGTTGCGATTGACGTTGCGGCGTGGCATGCGGTTGCAGTTGCGGTTGCGTGACTCGTCGCGCAACCTGTCCCGTCTGCTTGGTCTGTCCGGTCCGCGCAGGCTTGGCGTTGTTGGCATTCTTGGCAGAGGATTGCGTTTGCCGGGGCTGCTGCGTCTCATCTTCCGTGCCCAGCACGTACTTCAGCATCCTCAGCAATCCCATGACGCTCCTTCCATGCGTTTCCAAACCGCCGCAAGGGGCAATTATAACGTGGGTGGAGCGCGTCACGCCCACGTCATCGATCGCATCGCTACGCTTCGAACGGGTACTTAAGACCCCAATCCGCACGCAGCGAATCCATGCATTCCATGATGTGCAACGTGTCGGAATGCGGCATCTCATCGCATTCGGTACGCCCGTCCAGCATGGCCTGTGCGGCCGATGCCACCTCATACTCGTAGCCGGTCAGCTGAGCGGGAACGTCGTAATGCGCGGTGACTGTATGCGTGCCGTCGAACACGTCGATTGATTCGACATTATTGATGTTCTGACACGTGAGATACCCCTTCGTGCCCCACACCGCGCCCATACGATCCGAATGGCATAGAATCGAGCTTTGCGCGGTAGCCATCACCCCGTTCTCGTAGTAGAACGTCATCGAATCATGCGCGTCGACGCCCGTCTCATACGGTTGCATCGACGATTCAACACGTGCGATCGGCGCATTATGCATGATCATGTCGATGAAATTGATTGGATACACGCCGACGTCCAGCAGCGCGCCGCCAGCCAGCGCAGGATCGGTGATACGCGCCTTCGCCGTGGTCGGATAGCACAGATTCGCGTCGATCGCCTGCACCTCGCCGATCACGCCGGACGCGATGATATCGTCGATCATGCCACGCGACGGCATATACCGCGTCCAAATCGCCTCCGTGCACAGCATGCCGGTCTCATCCGAAACGTCCAATATCTCACGCGCCTGCTGCGTGTTCGCGCCGAACGCCTTCTCCACCAGCACGCCTTTGCCGGCGCGCATGCACAAAATCGCCTGCTCGGCATGGAAGTTATGCGGAGTGGCGATATACACAAGATTCACGTTCGGATCGGCGACAAGCTCCTCATACGATCCGTACGACACCGGAAAACCGTATTTCGCCGCGAACGCCGCTGCGCGCTCGCCGTCGCGGGCCGCCACCGCGTACGGTGCGACCAGATCGCGGTACCGGTCATCCGCCGCCATTTTCACCAACGTTTCGGCCATGCTCTGCGCGATACGGCCCGCGCCGAGAATCGCCACATTGATCTGTGCCATGAAATCTCCTTGTTTTGAACTGCCTGTTTGCTACGTTGCAATGACCAGCGTACGCCACATGCGACGGCGGCACGCGTTATGCGAAAACGATTGATCGGCCTTTTGCCATAATGGGAACCGTGACGGCAGAGCATCGCAGGCAGACAGCCAAACCCGGAAAAACCGGCAAACCCAAGAAAACCGGCAAACCCGAAAAATACGAGCGGGGCACGCGCAGCTACACCATGTCCCACATCCGCGGCAAAGACACATCCATCGAACGGATGGTACGTAGCTTTCTGTTTGCCAAAGGCTTGCGATTCCGCAAAAACGACAAGCGATACCCAGGCCACCCGGACGTGGTACTACCGAAATACCGTACGATCATATTCGTCAACGGCTGCTTCTGGCACATGCACGAAGCTGTCCGAAAGCCACACGCGTGCCCAAATCGAACGTCGAATTCTGGACCGCGAAACTGCTGCGCAATCACGAACGAGACGCGAGGCAGCGCGCCGAACTCGAAGCGGACGGCTGGAAAGTCATCGTGGTGTGGGAATGCGAGCTCGGTAAGAAGGTGCGCGACGAACGGTTGGAACGGCTTTACCGCGAAATCGTGGACGATTCCGGAAAGGCGGACGATTCCGGGGAATGACAGTCGGCAGGCGGCGTTGTACGAAACGTGGTAAAAACAGGAATATGGAAAATGTTGAGAATGGCGTGCAGCCGCAGTTGTCGAAGCGCGCGCAGATTGCCAATCCGTTCCGCGCCATGGTGTTCGGAGCCATGGCCGATGAGATGATCGCCAACGGCACCGATGTGGTCAAGCTGAGCCTCGGCGAGCCGGACTTCGGCGCGCCGCCGGCCGTGCGTGACGCCATGCGCGAACAGTATGACGGCCGTCCGCTGCCGTACACCGCGGCGATGGGCCTGCCGGAACTGCGCCAGGCGATTTCCGATTTCTATAAGGAACGTCACCACGTCGATGTCGACCCGAAACGCATCGCGATTACCGCAGGCGGTTCGACGGCACTGCTGCTGTCCGCCGCGCTGACGGTCAACGATGACGACGAAGTGCTCATCGCAGACCCGTCCTACCCGTGCAACCGCGAGCTGGTACGCGCGTTCGGCGGCAAAGTCGTGGACGTGCCGACGTCCGCCGCCACCCGATTCCACCTGACGCCGGAACTGTGCAAAGAATACTGGACGGACCGCACCAAGGCCGTCATGATCACTTCGCCGTCCAACCCGACCGGCACCACCATCGCCTTCGACACCCTGAAAGCCGTGTGCGACCTAGCCCGTGAGCGTGGCGCATGGCGCATCGTCGACGAAACCTACCTCGACCTGGCCGACCGCGAACCGGACGGATCCGACGTGAAATCCGTGCTGGCCTGCGATCCGGACGCCATCGTCTGCTCCAGCTTCTCCAAGTTCTTCGGCATGACCGGCTGGAGGCTCGGCTGGATGGTCGTGCCCGAATACGCGCTCGAAGCCATGGACGACCTCGCCACCAACTTCTTCCTGTGCGCGCACACGCCGACCCAGCATGCGGCGCTCGCCTGCTTCACGCCGGAAACGCTGGCCGTGTGCGAGGAACGCCGTCAGGAACTGCTGGAGCGCCGCCGCATTGTGGTGGACGGTCTGGCCGAGATCGGTCTGCCGCTGGAAGTCGAACCGAACGGCGCGTTCTACGCGTATTTCAACATTTCCAGCACCGGTTTGGATGCGTGGACGTTCTGCGAGCGTGCGCTGAAGGAAGCGCATATCGCGTTGACGCCTGGCCGCGATTTCGGCGAGGCCACCGCGGATACGCACGTGCGTTTGTCGTATGCTGCCTCTCGTGAGGCGTTGCGTGAAGGTTTGAATCGGCTTGGCGATTTCGTAGCCAAGGCGCGCGGTTGAGCGGTTCCTGCTTCGCGTTTTTCGTGCTGCTGCAATCGTCGTTTGTATTGCGATTCGTATTGCAGTGAATAGTGCCCATCCTCCATTTTCTGAGGATGGGCATCTGCATTTTTGGCGGCGGATTTCAGCTTCCGTCTGCTGCAATTCCTCCAACTGGTTTTTCGTTTTGTGTAGCTTTGCGTAGATCTCATTGCGCTGTTCGGGATTCTTGGCACGCTGATGGTCGCGGGTGAGCTTGTCGACCTGCGCGGTGAGCTGTGCAATCTGCATGCGTCGGGCAAGACGCGTGTTCACGTCGATGGGGGAGGGGTCGTCCAGAATCACCTGCGAGCATAGCGACTCCCACAAGGCGTCCATGGAATCGACCGCCGGATCCGTGGCGTTCAGCGTGGCCTCGCCGGCCGGCTGCCAATCGGAAGCGAACACCTTGGATGTGGTCGTGTGCCCGGCACGTGCCGGCAGCGCTCGACGGACGGCGAACGCGCACTCCTGACGCGTCGTACCCTCGAAATCGGCGTCGCGTACGCAAACGAACAGCATGCCCGACTTGCGTTGCATCGCAATCAATTCGACGATATCCGTCGGAACGGCGGCGTTTGGTTCGTGCAAACGCAGGCCGATCACCAGTATTTCCGGCACGCGCGTACCGGCGGCGAGTCCGATATTGCGCGCCTGCAGCAGCGACAGCATGGTGATTGATTCGATGTCGTTCGCCAAACGCTGCTTTGTTTTGGCGGAAACCGGAATCTTCGCCACGAACAGGCCTTTCGGCAGCCTCGCCTTCTCGGCGGGAATCGCAGTGGAATTCGGCAGACCCAAAGTGGTTGCGGAAACGGAACCGCAGGAGGCGATCGTCATTGCTGGCCTTCTTTCGTAAGCACGCCGCAATTGTTGCGGCATTGCTTCGACTGTAGCGCATATGCATTGCGATTGCCGGCATTCGCGCGATTACTGGCGATCATTGGCGATTGGGGAACGCGATTGCAGTGCGCGACACGCCGAAGTTTGCCGATTGCCGCATGTTCGCGTATTATTTCCTCTTGCGGTGATCATAGCTAGGTGAGACGCCCGGTCCCATTCCGAACCCGGAAGCTAAGGCCTAGCACGGCGATGGTACTGCACTCGAGAGGGTGTGGGAGAGTAGCAAGTCGCCGCGTTTACTCTTTTCGAATCCCGAGTTGAGCTGAGCTCCTCGGGATTTTTCGTTATCTGTCAAAGCAACTGACAAGAGTGCGTCGCCACTATCTTTTACATTGCCAATGCCGTTACGCCGTCAGCGTGACTGTCGTCTATCCAATATATAAAAAGTATATACGTCTTATATAAATTGATTGTCGAAGCGGAGGAACCTTCATGATCATCTCGGTCATCAACCTCAAGGGCGGCAGCGGCAAAACCACCACCGCCATGGCGTTGGCCACCGCGGCCGCACGGCACAACCGCAACGTGTCCGTGCTGGACACCGATCCGCAAGGCGACGCCACCACATGGGCGGGCGACGCCGAAGACGCCGGCGAAACCCTGCCGTTCACCGTGGACTCCGCCAATATCGGCAAACTGAAACGACTGCGCAAAACCATGGCGGATGACGAACTCGTCATCATCGACTGCCCGCCGGCCGGCAACGTGGTGGACGTGGCCTGCGATGTGGCCGATTTCGTCATCGTTCCGGCCACCCAGGGGCCATTCGAACTGAGCCATGCGCTCGAAACCGCGGAAAGCCTCGACGCGGCCGGCAAACCGTACGCGCTGCTGCTGCTCAAAGTGGAAAACAACAAGCTGGCCGGCAATGCGGTCAATCTCATCCGCGAACGCGGCGCCAGCGTCTTCGACGCGTCCGTACCAAGCGCGTGGGCATGCAGAAAGTCATCGGCCACGCATTTCCCAGCAATCTCAATGGGTATGAAGACGTGTATCTCGAACTTGAGGAGCGATCGCCTGATGGCCATTAGAAAACCGAACGGTGGTGCGAAGGCAGCGTTCACCGCTCCGCTGACCAGCGTGCAGGACACCCGCAGCCGTGGCAATGGCAACGGCAACGGCGAACGTGTGCTCATGAGTTTCAAAATTCCATCCGATCTGAAAATGATGCTGCAGGAAAACGCGCGTGAACGCGGCACCACCGCCAGCCGCATCATCATCGACGGCATCCGCCACGAGCTCGGCCTCGACGACTAAGCCGAAGGCGTGAAGGAAACCGTCGGAACATCAACGGAACGGACATAAACGGACACGGGCGGACATGGATGGTCGCGGACGTGCGTTCCGAAAAAACAAGGGAATGGTATGGCTCAGGCAAAAACACGCCAGCCGCAAGGGCCGGCAACGGGCAAATCGCAAGCGTCGGCCAAAGCGAATCGGGCTAAAGCAAAACCGGCCGCAACGAGACCGGTCAAGCCGCTACGCACGCTGAATAAGACGAAAACGCATCGCGTACGCAACTTCATCTGCGCGGTGATTGCCTTCATATTCGCGCTCGCCGCGCTGCTGGGCACTGTCACGCACATTCTGCCGGAAGAACTGCAGCGTTGCCGTATATGCCGATCGTCGTCTCCCTAGTGCCATGGTTCACGCTGCTCGCCGTAATCGCGCTCGTCTGCGCCATCGTCTCCAAACGTACGGTGTCCATCGTGATGGCCGTTCTGGCGATTGCGTTGCAGGCGTTCTGGCAGTATCCGTTCTTCTACCAGCCTTCGAAACTGCCACGTGCCGCAGTCGCGGCGGCGTCCGGCGAAACCGTCAACACGGATGACGGCTACGCGCGCTGATGACGTGCAATGTGTACAAAGGGCGCGCCGATGCGCGTGAGATCGTGGATCTGGTGCGCAGCGAACACGTCGAGGTGCTTGCGTTGCAGGAGACGACCGACGCTTTCGTGGACGATCTGAACCGTGCCGGCATCGCCTCGTATCTGCCCTATGCGCAGGTGTCGAGTTCGGACGGCGTGTACGGCAACGGCCTTTGGTCGGCGAGTCCGCTTGACGACCCTTCCGATGACGATGTCGATTCGAGCGCGTCGTTCATGCCGGGCGGCACCGTTTCGTTCAATGGGGGAGCCACGCAGGTGCGTTTCGTATCCGTGCATACCACGTCGCCGACGAACGATTACTGGCAGCAGTGGAAGCGGTCGCTCGACGAACTGGCGAAACTACGTTTCGACACTAGCCGACGGTACGTTTTCATGGGTGATTTCAACGCGACGTACGACCATACGCCGTTCCGCAACATTCTGGGAAACCGTTTCTCCGACGCCTCCCGTCAGGCCGGCGAGGGATTGAAATTCTCATGGCCTGCGAATGTCGATTACGTGCCGTCGTTCGCCGGAATCGACCATATCGTACTGGATTCCGGCATGCAGGCCGGACAGGTGCGCACAGTCAAAGTGGACGGCAGCGACCACAAAGCGCTGCTGGCGATTGTGCGGGTCGGCTAAGCCCGTGGCTAGACGGTGACGACCGGCATGTTATTCGAATATCAGATGCAGGCGATGACGTTCGTGCATTGCGGTTCTGTGGGCAGCATCGGCATGGTGAACTGGTCGAGCAGCTTGTAGGAGAGCGGTCCGGGCAACTGTCCTACCGGATTCGTGTGCGCCAGCCGTTCCACAATAGAGAAATATGGTATGTCTTGCATGCTGATCCCTTGGTCTTCCAAAGGTGATGTATGGGTTGTGCGGTTGCTTTCCGATGCTTCCATAGCAGAAGGGGGAACCTTTTGGATACATTCACTCAACCGCTTAAGTATCCGTTTGCCACTATAACAGAGGGAGGGTCATTGTGCCTGTGCTGGAGGGTGGCGGTGAGATGGTGTTGTCCGGATTGCGGACGTGCGATTGATCTTGGATGCTGCCGATGGCGATGCGCGCCGACAATGTACGGGGATATGAAAAAGTGCCCCAGATAGGAATCGAACCTACGACACCTTCTTTAGGAGAGAAGTGCTCTATCCACTGAGCTACTGAGGCAACGAGTCACCATTGTACACACAATATGGACTCGACATGACGGGTAATCGGACCTGATTGTTCGGGCTCAAGCCGTTTGACGGACGTTCCGGTGGAACGTCCGTAGGTGAGGGGAGCGGCTGTGCCGCGACGGATGCTCAGGCCAGATTGTCTTGCGTGCCTGCGGTGTTGGCCGCGGTGGCCTGCTCTGCCTGCGCGGCGTCGAGCTTGGCTCGGACCTCGCCAAGCAGGCTCTGCGCGCGCTTGGCCAACGCCTCGCCGATCTCCCACTGCCGCATGGACTGGTCGAGGTTCAGGCCGCCCGCCTCCAACGCCTGCACGGCCTGGATGAGCTTGTCGCGCGCCTCCTCGTATGGCATCTGCGCGATTGCTTCGCGTTCCTTGTCGGTCAGGCTGGATGCCGGTGCTGCTTCGTTGCTCATGTGCTACTCCTTCGTTACGGTTTTCACTTCAGACACGACGATGCCGTGCTTCAAGGTCATGGTCAGCTGGTCGCCCGTCTTCACCTTGTCCGCGTCGTCAAGCACATGCCCGTCGGCGCATTGCACCACCGCGTACCCGCGGTCAAGCGTGGATTGCGGACTCAGCGCGGTCAGCGACGCGTGCGCTTTCTCGATGGTCAGGCTCGCGTCGTCAAGAATACGGGTCAGACCGATCCGCATTCTTGTGCGTGCGTCATCAAGGAAACGCTGATGCGGTTCCAACATGGTGAGCGGCTGGGTGAGGCTTGGACGGTTCGCGTAGCCTTCGATAAGCCTGGTCTCGTTGGAGACGGTGGCGTCGATGCGCACGCGCATGCGGTCCAGGTTCACCTGAATCAGCTGCATCTGCTCATGCACGTCCGGCACGACCTTCTTCGCTGCGTCGGTCGGCGTGGAGGCCCTGAGGTCGGCCACCAAATCCAGCAGTCCAATCGTCCTCATGCCCGATGGCGGAAATCAGGGGAGTGTGGGCCGCCGCCGCGGCGCGCACCACGTTCTCATCGGAAAAGCCAATCAGATCTTCGAAAGCGCCGCCGCCACGCGCCACGATGATCACATCCACATCTGGATCGGCATCCAGCTGCCGGATGGCCGCTACCACGTCCGACGGGCACTGCTCGCCCTGCACGTGCACATGCGTCACCTTGAAGCCGACGACGGGCCAACGCAGACGCACGTTGGTGATGACGTCGCCTTCCGCACGTGCCTGCGGCGCGCAGATCAAGCCGATGCAATGCGGAAATTCCGGCAACGGCTTCTTGCGATCGGCGTCGAACAGACCTTCTCCCTTAAGCTTCTTGCGTAGCTCGTCGATCATGGCCTTCAGACTGCCGCCCGCGCCGGCCGCGATGATCGCGTCGCCGCGCAACGACAGCGACGTGCGCTTCATCCACACGTTCGGCTTGCCGTGGATGATGACACGGTCGCCCTGCACAAACGGCGCCGCCGCCGCGGCGAACCGTCCGAAGCCGTTGACTTCCATAGCGATGTCCTGCTGGTCGTCGCGCAGCGTGATGTAGGCGCTTCCCTGACGACGCGTGTTGATCTGCGTGATCTGCCCGGCCACCCATACGGAGGGCCAACGTTCGACCGCCGTGTAGAACTTCTCGCTGAGCAGGCTCACCGGCCAAGGGTTGTCGGCGGTGGTTTCCGACGCCAGACGGGGCAGCGGCTTCGACGTCTGCTGTGCCGTCGGTGGGTTGTAATCCGGGTTCCAAGTCATAAGTCAAGATTCCATCATCTTGCGGACAAATGGAACATATGTTCGAGTGTTGCGAATGCTCCGTGCGTGAAGATAGTACGGTGTGTGGGGCTGTGTCAAAACGACACTCCGAGATGAAATCGTTACTTTTGTCACACAAGGCAAAAAATGGCGAAATCTCGCCAAAAGTAGAATATATAGTTTCTCTAGCGGCGTGGTGACACTACATTTAGTGCCGACCTTGGCGTAGAGTGTGCATCTGTAGGTACGAACGGGCATGCGGACGAAGCATGAAACCTGGCCGGATGGGTCCGGCCCGGAAAGGAAATATACATGGAAACCCAGACTCTGGAAGGCGTTGCGACCGAAACCGAGAACGCGCCGGAAATGGTCAAGGTGCTTGTCGAGAAGCGCGACGGGCGTGTGGTCGATTTTGATCCGATCAACATCATCAGCGCGGTGAAATCGGCTTTCGCCGACCTCGACAAGAAAATCGGTCCTCAGGAGGAACGGCTGATTCGCGACATCGCCAATCAGGTCGAGGCCGAAATCAAGGACCGTTACAATGGTCCGGCGAAGATCGAGGACATCCAAAACCTCGTGGAGCATGGGCTGATCGAGGATCATCTGTACGACGTGGCCCGCACCTACACCAACTACCGTCTGAACAAGGACATCGAGCGCGCCAAGGCCACAGACATCAACGAGGCCGTGCGCCGCTTGGTGGACCGCGACGAGGCTCTGGTGCGTGAGAACGCCAACAAGGACTCCAACGTCTACTCCACCAGCGTGACCTGCTGGCCGGCGCGGTGTCCAAGCGTCCGCCTTCTCCATGCTGCCGGATGCGGTGTCCAACGCGCATATGAAGGGCGACATCCACTTCCACGACGCCGATTACTCGCCGTTCACCGCGCAGTCCAACTGCTCGCTGCCGAACTATTGGGACATGCTGGCCAATGGCTTCACCCTCGGCAACGCGCCGATGGGTTCGCCGAACAGCATCTCCATCGCCGCCACGCAGATCACCCAGATCATGAAGGACGTGGCCTCCAGCCAGTACGGCGGACAGACCGCCAACCGCGCCGACGAGCATTTCGCCGAATACGCCAAGAAGGACTACGACAAGTTCCTTGAGCAGGCCCACGAGATCATGCCCGACGATCTGCCGATCGAGATCGCCGAACGTCAGGTGCGCATGGCCAAGGCCGTCGAGCCGAAGCGCCTGCACTTCGAAAAGGATCGTCCGGCACTGCCGATGGACGAGCCGTTCGACAAGACGTCCGACCGTCTGCAGCAGCTGCGTGAGATCTGGGCGAAGATCCAGACCCGCAAGGCCATCTACGACGCATGCAGACCATGGAATACCAGATCAACTCCAACCGTGTGTCCAACGGCCAGACCCCGTTCGTGACCGTCGGCTTCGGTCTCGGCACCGACTGGTTCGCGCGCGAAATCCAGCGCGCCATCTTCCTCAACCGCATCCGCGGCCTCGGTTCCGAGCATCACACCGCCATCTTCCCGAAGCTCGTCTTCACCATCAAGCACGGTGTGAACGCCGATCCGGGCGACCCGAACTACGACCTGAAGCAGTTGGCCCTCGAATGCGCCACCAAGCGCATGTACCCGGACGTCATCTTCTACGAGAACATCGTGAAGATCACCGGCTCCTTCAAAGCGCCGATGGGCTGCCGTTCCTTCCTGCAGGCTGGATCGACCCGAAGACCGGCAAGGATGTCGAGGACGGCCGCATGAACCTCGGCGTGGTCACCGTGAACATTCCGCGCATCGCATTGGAATCCCACGGAGACAAGGACCGCTTCTGGAAGATCTTCGACGAGCGCATGACCGTCGCCCATCAGGCGTTGCAGTTCCGCATCATGCGTTGCAAGCAGGCCACTCCGGTCAACGCCCCGACCCTGTTCCGCTTCGGCGCATTCGGCCGTCTCGGCGCCAACGACAGCGTTGATCAGCTGTTCCGCAACGAACGCGCCACCGTGTCCCTCGGCTACATCGGCCTGTATGAGGCGACCAGCGTGTTCTATGGCAAGGACTGGATGCGCGACCACGACTGGGATCCGGAAGGCAAGGAATTCGCCCTGTCCATCGTCAAGCGCATGAACGAGCTGTGCAAGGATTGGAGCACCGCGGAAGGCTACCACTACTCCGTGTACTCCACGCCGGCCGAATCGCTCACCGACCGCTTCAACCGCATGGACCGCGAGAAGTTCGGCGAAGTGGACGGCGTCACCGACCACGACTTCTACACCAACTCCTTCCACTACCCGGTGTGGCTGCAGCCCACGCCGATGGAGAAGCTCGACTACGAGAAGGACTTCCCGTACTACGCGTCCGGCGGCTTCATCAACTACTGCGAATTCCCGTGCCTGCAGGCCAATCCGAAGGCGCTCGAAGCGGTGTGGGACTACGCCTACACCATCGGCATCGGCTATCTCGGCACGAACACGCCAATCGACCGTTGCTACGAATGCGGTTTCGAAGGTGACTTCGAACCGACCGAAGAAGGCTTCAAGTGCCCCGAATGCGGCAACTCCGACCCGGACCGCTGCAACGTGACCAAGCGCACCTGCGGCTACCTCGCAATCCGGTGCAGCGCCCGATGGTGCACGGCCGACACGAGGAAATCGCGCACCGCGTCAAGCACATGAGCGGCGAAACCGGCCATGTCACCCTTGACGACGGTTCGAACGCGAATGGTTCGAGGAAGCCAAGTAATCAATCGCAATAATCGCAAAACAACAGGCAATTCAGGAGCAACGTATGGTAAGCAGCGCCGATCCCGCTGTGTCTCGCCGTGATTTCGCGGCCGGCGAAACCGGCCGCGGGCCGTTCATTCCGACAAACCGCGCCAGCAACCCGCGTGCCGGACAATGGACGAACGCGATGAGCCACAACATGATCGCCGACTACAAGCGGTTCCTCATGACCGACGGCGAGGGAATCCGCTGCTCGCTGTACGTCTCCGGCTGCCCATTCCACTGCGAAGGCTGCTACAACTCGTCGATCTGGGATTTCCGCGCCGGCCACGAATACAACGACCGGCTCGAAGCTCAGATCATGGCCGATCTGAGCCTGCCGTACGTGCAGGGCATCACCTTCCTCGGGGGCGAGCCGCTGCTCAACACCGGCGTGCTGCTGCCGCTTTCACGCAAGATCCGGGAGCGGTTCGGCCGCACCAAGGACATTTGGTGCTGGACGGGCTACACGTGGGAGGAGCTCATGCGCGAAGGCGAAAGCCCCGACAAGCGTGAACTGCTCGAACAGATCGATATCCTCGTGGATGGCCGGTATATCAAGGATCTGCACGATTCGCTGCTGCAGTTTCGCGGCAGCTCCAACCAGCGCATCATCGATGTGCCCAAGTCGTTGGAAAGCGGGCAGGTGGTGCTGTGGTCGAAACTACACGATCAGACGCGGTTCATTCCCGAAATCTACGGCAAGGACCGCGCTGCGGGGGAGGGGGCGGCTTCCTGAATGGTTTTGAACGGTTCGTATACGAACGGTTGGAATTAGGCAAGCTGACTATATTCGTTGTCTAATTATGCGTCGTGTCGTGCACTTTATGCGATACCGTGCCGAATTAGGCAGGGGCACAGACTACCATTACATACTTGGATAACCGGGGCAGGGCGTTCGTGTTGGCACGGACGCAACCCGGCGGATGAGAACGATAGAGGTACAGTACATGGTCGAAGCAGCAGTTACCGCAGACAACACCTGCGATACGAAGCCGTTGCGCGTAGGTCTTGACATCGGTTCCACCACGGTGAAGGCCGTGGTGCTCGATCAGACCGATTCGCTCGACGCGGTGCTCTTCTCCGATTACCGTCGCCACCACGCCAACGTGCGTGCCACCGTGGCGGGCCTGCTGGAGGACATCCACAAAGAACTTGAGGCCCGTGGCCGCGGCGACGAGCCGATTCGTCTGGCCATCACCGGTTCCGGCGGCCTTGCCTTGGCCGATAATCTCCATGTGCCGTTCGTGCAGGAGGTCATCGCCGAGACCCGCGCCATCGACGAGGAATATCCGCAAGCCGACGTCATTATCGAACTTGGCGGTGAGGACGCCAAGATCACATATCTGAAGCCGACTCCGGAACAGCGCATGAACGGTTCCTGCGCAGGCGGCACCGGCGCGTTCATCGACCAGATGGCCACCCTGCTCGACACCGACGCGGCGGGCCTCAACGACATGGCCAAGCATTACGAGACGCTCTATCCGATCGCCTCCCGTTGCGGCGTGTTCGCCAAAACCGATCTTCAGCCGCTCATCAACGACGGCGCGGCCAAGCCCGATCTGGCCGCATCCATCTTCACGGCGGTCGCCACGCAGACCATCGCAGGTCTGGCGTCCGGCCGACCAATCCACGGCACCGTCATCTTCCTGGGCGGTCCGCTGTTCTTCATGTCCGAGCTGCGCGAGCGTTCCACCGCGCGCTCGAAGGCAAAGTCGACGAATTCATCGTGCCGACCGACGCGCACCTGTACGTGGCGTTCGGCTCCGCGCTGCTCGCCGGCGAACCGGACCAACTCGAGGAAGGCCAGCATTTCGAAGCACGCACCTGCGCCGATATTCTGAAAAGCCTTGAAGATCTGAAGAATCTGCCGGCCAACACCCCCACCATGCCTCCGCTGTTCCCGACCGAAGCGGATCGCGAGGCGTTCAACAATCGCCATCATCGCGAGCACGTGCACATCGGCACTTTGGATGGCGCGCAAGGCCCGCACTTCCTCGGCATCGACGCGGCTCGACCACCATCAAAGCGACGCTCGTCAACGACGACCGCGAAATCGTATGGTCGTCGTACGCCACCAACGAAGGCAGCCCGCTGACGGCCGCCGTCAACATCGTCAAGCAGATCCAAAGCCAGCTGCCGGAAGGCGCGTGGATCGCCCGATCCTGCGCCACCGGCTACGGCGAAGGCTCATCACCACCGGCCTGCACCTGGACGAGGGCGTGGTGGAGACCATGGCCACTATCGTGGTGCCGAAATGGTCAGCCCCGGCGTCACCGCCGTCATCGACATCGGCGGCCAGGACATGAAATATCTGGCCATCACCGACGGCGTCATCGACTCGATCGCCGTCAACGAAGCCTGCTCGTCCGGCTGCGGCTCGTTCCTGCAGACCTTCGCCATGTCTATGGGGCTGACGATTCAGGAATTCACGCAAAAGGCTTTGGCATCCACCCATCCGGTGGACCTTGGCTCGCGTTGCACCGTGTTCATGAACTCCTCGGTCAAGCAGGCGCAGAAGGAAGGCGCGTCCATCGAGGACATCGCCGCAGGACTGTGCTACTCCGTGGTGCGTAACGCCTTGTACAAGGTCATCAAGCTGCGTGATTCCGGCGAACTCGGCGACACTGTGGTGGTCCAGGGCGGTACGTTCCTCAACGACGCGTGCTGCGCGCCTTCGAGCTGCTCACCGAACGTCAGGTCACCCGCCCGAACATCGCCGGCCTCATGGGCGCGTTCGGCGCCGCCCTGACCGCCCGCATGCACTATCAGGATGAGGCCGACCACTTGGATGTGGTGGTTAAGGCCGATGGTCCGAGGAACAGTCCGAGCTGAGCCCGCACTCAAGTCCGAGCCCAAGGCCGCCGCCTTCAAGAAGACAGAGCCGGCCAAGCCCGAAGTCCATGTCGTTGTCGTGGACGGTGTGACCCACACCGCCAGCTCCATCCTGACCGGCGACGCACTCGACAATATGAGCATGACCACCGAGCGTGACGTGTGCAAGCTGTGCCAGAACCACTGCAAGCTCACCATCACCACGTTCTCTGATGGTTCGCGCTTCGTGACCGGTAACCGTTGCGAACGCGGTGGTGACGCCAAGAAGAAGCGTTCCGACCGTCCGAACCTGTACGACTACAAGTACAAGCGTTGCTTCGCCTACCGCCGTTTGACCGACAAGAAGGCCACTCGTGGCGAGATCGGCATTCCGCGCGCCCTCAACATGTACGAGAACTACCCGTTCTGGTTCACGCTGCTCACCTCGCTGGGCTTCAAGGTGATGATTTCCGGCCGTAGCTCCCATGAACTGTTCGAGACCGGCATCGAATCCATCGCTTCCGAAAACATCTGCTACCCGGCCAAGCTGGTCCACGGCCATATCAAGTGGCTGATCAACAAGGGCATCAAGACCATCTTCTACCCATGCGTGAGCTACGAGGAGAACCTCGTGCCCAACACGGACAATCATTACAACTGCCCGGTTGTGGCCAACTATCCGCTCGTCGTCGGCGCCAACATGCCTGAGCTGCGCGAGGATGACGTGCGTTACATGCACCCGTACTTCAACCTTGCCAACCATGAGCTCATGGTTGACCGCATCGTCGAAGAGTTTGCGTGGGCCAACGTGACCCGCGAAGAGGCCGAAACCGCGGTCAAGGCCGCCTATGCCGAAGACAAGGTCTTCAAGCATGACGTGCAGCAGGAAGGTTTGACCGCGCTCGCCTATATGAAAGAGCACAACTGCCGAGGCATCGTGCTCGCCGGCCGTCCCTACCACATCGACCCCGAAATCAACCACGGCATCCCCGAAACCATCTGCTCGCTCGGCATGGTGGTACTCTCCGAGGATTCCATCTGCGAACTGCAGCCGGGGGAGAAGCTCAACCTCACCGAATTCCTTTCCGAGGCGAAGCCGACCCACGTTCCAAGAACGCCGCCGGATTCCGCCATGTAGCGACCGCACGGTCACCAAGATGCCGTTGCGCGTCACCAACCAGTGGGCCTACCACTCCCGCCTGTACGCTGCCGCACACTTCGTGGCCTCGTATCCGGGCCTCGAGCTTGTGCAGCTCAATTCCTTCGGTTGCGGCCTCGATGCCATCACCACTGATCAGGTGGCCGAGATTCTGGCCGACAAGGCGGACGTGTACACGCTGCTCAAGATTGACGAGGTCTCCAACCTGGGTGCCGCCAAGATTCGACTGCGCTCGCTCAAGCCGCCGTCGAGGAACGCGAAGCCAACAAGGCCCGCGAAGCCGCCGCGGCCAAGGCATCCCAGGCCGCCGCGACGAAGGCCGTGCAAGGCCCCAAGTCCACCGGATTCCGCAAGACCGGCTCCACCGCGCCGACTCCAGGCCGTCAGATTCTGCTCGATACGACCATGGCCGCCAACCCGAATCTCACCAAGTCGATGCGTGAGGCCTCCAAGCGTGCCGCCGAACGCGACCTACAGGCCGCAGTCGCCCACAAGAATGGCACTTCGGACGGCACCACCGGCGTGGCGAACGCCAAGAATGCCAAGAAGTCCGGCCACAACAACGCCACCATGTCCCGATACGCGCATCGTGAGAAGTTCGTCAAGGACATGAAGAAGAACTATACGATTGTTGGCCTCAGATGAGCCCGATTCATATGTCCTTGGTCGAAGCGGTGATTCGTTCCGGTGGGTATAAGTTCGACATCCTGAAGCACGCGAGCCGTGGCGATGTGGAAACCGGCCTCAAATACGTGAACAATGACGCCTGCTACCCGGCCATCATGGTCGTCGGCCAGCTCATCGACGCGATTCTGGAAGGCAAATACGATCCCGACCATGTAGCGCTCGCCATCACCCAGACCGGCGGCATGTGCCGTGCGACCAACTACTTCGGCCTGATCCGCAAGGCTTTGGTCGATGCCGGCTATCCGCAGATTCCGGTCATCGCCATTTCTACCCAGGGCCTCGAAGACAACCCCGGCTTCAAGGCCACCCCGCCCCTGCTGCACCGTGCCATCAAGGCGCTGATTCTGGGCGACTTGCTCATGAAGTGCCTCTACCGCGTACGCCCGTATGAGGTGGAGAAAGGTTCGTCCAACAAGCTGTACGAGCTGTGGGACACCATCGTGCGTGAGACCATCGAGCATCACGGCTATTCCAAGACCGCAGCCAAGACGCCGAGCATCAAGAAGGGCTATCTGCCGTATAACGTGCTGGCCAAGGAGATCGTGAAATCCTTTGATGCATTGCCGCTGCGTGATATTCCGCGCAAGGTGCGTGTCGGCGTGGTCGGCGAGATTCTTGTCAAGTACAGCCGGATGCGAACAACCATGTGGTCGACGTCATCGAATCCCAGGATTGCGAGGCCCGTAGTGCCCGGCATCATGGAATTCCATGACCACCCGCCCCTACATCACCGACTGGAACGAGAACGACCTCGCACTGGG
>ENA-OQMZ01000137-OQMZ01000137.1-human-gut-metagenome-genome-assembly--contig:-NODE-137-length-30620-cov-2.370478_pt1 | contig 30620 bp, 42 predicted proteins | sample MGYA00242621_ERZ504862 | MGnify/ENA primary metagenome ERZ504862 (study PRJEB26092, sample SAMD00036393) | human gut metagenome | host: Homo sapiens | study: EMG produced TPA metagenomics assembly of...
CTCAAGAATTTTACGATTTTTTTAAATTTCATACACTTCAAAAGCATTTATTTTCCTTGATTTTTCATGCTAAAAATCTATAATTTGTTACAAATGTGGTGAGTTGTTCGTTCTAATCACAAGATGATGTATCAACCCCTGTATGGTCAAATGGCAGAGAACCCTCTATAATTCTCTGCCATTTTCTCATTTTATAACTGTTGTTCTTTTTTTATTCTTTCAACCTGCTCAATCGGCATCTGTGTATCTGCAGCGATTTCTTCCAATGTACTTTTGCCTCTTTTCAGCATACAGATTACTATTTTTTCTTTCGTCTCTGTTTTCACTTCTTCTTTCACTTCCGCTTTCACTTCTTCTTTCACGTCTTGCCTTATTTCATTTATCAGCTTATCTGTTTTCAGCTCTAATACTTCTCCGCCCATGGCTCGGTCAACTCCCTTCTTTGTTTTTCTGAATCTGAGAAATGTAGTCTGCAATTTTTATGATTACTTCCACAAGGTAACGATGCAGTGCTTCTTTTCCGTTTTCAAGCAGACTTCTTCCAGTCTTCTGGATATTGTCACATATTCATCCAGCAATTTCTGAAGTTTTTCTGGATCTTTCTCTATATCTTCTCTGCTTTTTCATATCTTATCACATAAAATGGCAGGAGAAAGAGCAGTTTCTGCATCTCCAGTACTCTGTTTTGTATTTTCTATTGTAACAGATGCCTTCTCATTTTTCCAGTCAAATCTATATTTTCAAGAACTTTTTGTTCCTTTGTATTATATGTCTGTACGCAAAATTTTCCCGCACAAATGAATTAATGTATTATGTCACTACTGTAGCAAAAAGCCCCTGCAATACAGTCCTGATAACTGTACTGCCAGGGGCTTTATTTTTATTCAGAAGCAATTACTTCTATAAATATAGCGTATTATTTCTTTCTGACAATAACCTTATCCAGATGCCAGATATCATCTACATATTCCTGGATAGTTCTGTCGGATGTGAACTTGCCGCTGCATGCTGTGTTGAGGAGTGCTTTCTTAGCCCAGCCTTTTTCATCTCTGTATGCTGCTTCTACGCGTTTCTGTGCGTCTGCATAGGAACGGAAGTCTGCGAGGATGAAGTAGCGGTCTGCTCTGTCTGTGTTCTTTGTGTTGAGAAGTGAATCGTACAGGTCACGGAAGAGTTCTGTATCATTGGAGAAGGTTCCGTTGATGAGCTGCATCAGTACCTGACGGATTTCTTCGTCTGTGTTGTAGATTACGTTTGGATCGTATCCGCCGTTGTTTTCGTAGTTGATTACTTCGTCGGAGCTTAAACCGAAGATGAATGCGTTTTCTGCGCCAACTTCTTCTACGATCTCTACGTTGGCACCGTCCATTGTTCCAAGTGTAGGAGCACCGTTGAGCATGAACTTCATGTTACCTGTACCGGATGCTTCTTTACTTGCTGTGGAGATCTGCTCGGAAACGTCTGCTGCTGCGAAGATCCACTCAGCGTTGGATACTCTGTAGTTTTCGATGAATACAACTTTGATCTTGCCGTTGATGGAAGCGTCATTGTTTACTACATCTGCTACGGAGTTGATGAGTTTGATGATCTTCTTGGCTGTTGCGTAACCTGCGGATGCTTTTGCACCGAAGATGAATGTTCTTGGATAGAATTCCATTTCCGGATGCATCTTGATCTGGTTGTACAGATAGATAACATGCAGGATGTTCAGGAGCTGACGTTTGTACTCGTGAAGTCTCTTAACCTGTACATCGAAGATGGAGTGCGGGTCTACTTCTACGCCATTGTGCTCAAGGATATATTTAGCCAGACGCTCTTTGTTCTTGAACTTAATGTTCATGAATTCCTGGAGTGCTTTCTCATCATCAGCATAAACTGCCAGTTTCTTTAACTGTGGAAGGTCTGTAACCCAGTCCGGTCCGATGTGCTCTGTGATCCAGTCTGCAAGGAGTGGATTTGCGTGGAGCAGGAAACGTCTCTGAGTGATACCGTTTGTCTTGTTGTTGAATTTCTCAGGCATCATTTCATAGAAGTCTTTTAATTCCTGATTCTTCAGGATTTCTGTATGAAGCGTGCAACACCGTTTACAGAATAGCCTGCTGCGATTGCAAGGTGAGCCATCTTAACCTGTCCATCGTAGATAATTGCCATCTTTTTGATCTTCTCGTAATTTCCCGGATATTTTGCCTGGATCTCAAGGATGAAACGACGATTGATCTCTTCGATGATCTGGTATACACGCGGAAGCAGTCTGGAGAAGAGCTCGATCGGCCATTTCTCAAGTGCTTCGGACATGATAGTATGGTTTGTGTAAGCAACAGATTTGGTTGTTACTTCCCATGCTTCATCCATCCGAGTCCTTCTTCGTCCATGAGGATACGCATTAACTCTGCTACTGCTACAGTCGGATGTGTATCATTCATCTGGAAGGTTACTTTTTCATATAATTTATGGATATCGCCATGTTTCTTTTTATATTTGGCAATTGCTGCCTGGAGGCTTGCAGATACAAAGAAGTACTGCTGTTTCAGTCTCAGCTCTTTACCTGCATAGTGGTTGTCGTTCGGGTAAAGAACTTCTACGATATTGCGGGCAAGGTTCTCCTGCTCTACAGCTTTCTTGTAATCACCCTTGTCAAAGGAATCAAGCTCGAAGTCTACGATCGGCTCTGCATCCCAGATACGAAGTGTGTTTACTACATCATTGTCATATCCTGTGATCGGCATATCATAAGGAATGGCTTTTACTGCCTGATATCCTTCATGGATAAATTTGCTTCCGCCCTTTTCAGGATCGTACTCTACTCTTACATATCCGCCGAAGTGTACTTCCTTGGCATATTCCGGACGACGCAGTTCGAATGGGTAGCCGTTCTTTAACCAGTTATCCGGTACCTCGATCTGATAACCGTTCTGGATTTTCTGTTTGAACATTCCGTAGTGGTAACGGATTCCGCAGCCATATGCTGCGTAATTTAAAGTTGCGAGAGAATCAAGGAAGCATGCAGCCAGTCTTCCCAGACCACCGTTTCCAAGTGCCGGATCCGGTTCCTGATCTTCGATACAGTTAAGGTCAAATCCCAGTTCTTCGAGAGCTTCTTTTACTTCACCGTAAGCGCAAAGGTTGATCAGGTTGTTTCCGAGAGCACGTCCCATCAGGAATTCCATGGACATATAGTATACGATCTTCGGATCCTGTTCGTCATAAGCTTTCTGTGTTGCAAGCCAGTTATCAATGATAACGTCTTTTACAGAGTAGCTTACTGCCTGAAAAATCTGCTCCTGTGTAGCTTCTTCAATTGTTTTTCGATAGAGGAATTTTACGTTGTCTTTTACGCTTTTCTTGAATGCCTCTTTCTTGAACATTTCGTTTGTCATTTCATACCTCCCGTAATGGTTTCACTGTTCACTTTATTCTCAGCAATACACCCTGCGGATATTGCCGGTGAACCTCTTCATTCCGTCAACTCTTCTGTTTTCTCATATCAGAGAAATTTGGGGGCAAAGAATCTCTGCCTCCAATTTCCTCTCTGAAATCAGACTGTCAAAGATAATGATACTCTTTTTTCGACAGTCTGTCATGTGTATAATTGCCGAAATTTATAACATTTTTTTATCGTGCATTGCGAAAGTAGTATATTTCCTGTGAAATACCTGTAACTTATCATTACCTTGTCAGTAATTGACCGAATGTTGTCAATTACAGTTTCTTAACACCCATAGTTACTGCTTCTTTGTTGATGTTCCACTCTTTCACATAACCATCGGTCTCGCCAAGTACCATTTCGTCTGCAAGTACTTCTGACTTGATCTCATCTTCGTGTGTTTTCATGACATCCTGGATCTTGTCGTTTCCGTGAGCGTATACTACGATCTTGTCCATAACTTCGAAGCCAGCTTCTTTTCTCATGGTCTGGATCTTGCTGATGATCTCACGTACAAATCCTTCTTCGATCAGTTCAGGTGTCAGGTTTGTATCCAGGACTACGGATGTTTCACCGTCAGATTCAGATACATAACCCTCTGTCTGTGCTGTTTCAATAAGAAGGTCTTCTTCTGTAAGCTCTACATCGTTTCCGTTGATATCCAGTTTCAGGACACCGTTGGTTCTCAACTCGTTCATTGCTGCTGTTCCATTGATGTCTGTGAGAGCCTGTCTGATTCCTCCAAGGAGTTTACCGTATTTCGGTCCTACTGTACGAAGCTGCGGTTTGAAGCTGTAGGAGATAAAGGATTCTACATCATCTGCGAATTTTACTTCTTTGACATTCAGTTCGTCTGCGATGATGTCAGTGTAGAATTCACTCATTTTCTTCTCAGCTTTTACATACATGGTTCCGATTGGCTGACGATTCTTGATGTTTGCTGTATTTCTGCAGGCACGTCCCAGAACTACGATCTCCAGAAGCTCTTTCATGTCTGCTTCCAGATCTTTGTCGATCCATGCTTCGTTTACAGTTGGGAAGTCGCAGAGATGGATACTCTCCGGAGCATCTTTATCCACGCTTCTTACCAGGTTCTGATAGATGTCTTCTGTCATGAACGGAATCATCGGAGCAGCTGTCTTGGCGATGGTTACCAGTGCATGGTACAGAGTCATGTAAGCATTGATCTTATCCTGCTCCATTCCCTTTGCCCAGAAACGTTCACGGCTTCTTCTTACATACCAGTTACTCATCTCATCTACGAATTCCTGGAGTGCTCTTGCTGCTTCCGGGATCTTGTAGTTAGCCAGGTCATTGTCAACTGCCTGAACTGTTGTGTTTAATCTGCTGAGGAGCCATTTGTCCATAACAGGAAGCTGGTCATAGTTCAGTTCATATTTGGTCGGGTCGAAGTTGTCGATGTCTGCATATAATACGAAGAATGCGTAAGTATTCCACAGTGTGCTCATGAATTTACGCTGTCCTTCACAACTGCCTTGCCATGGAAACGGTTCGGAAGCCATGGAGCACTGTTGATGTAGAAGTACCATCTGATGGCATCTGCGCCGTATTTGTTCAGTGCATCGAATGGATCAACTGCATTTCCTTTGGACTTACTCATCTTCTGTCCGTTCTCATCCTGAACATGTCCCAGAACGATTACGTTCTTGTATGGTGCTTTGTTGAAGAGCAGTGTGGATTCTGCAAGGAGTGAGTAGAACCATCCACGGGTCTGGTCTACAGCCTCGGAGATAAAGTTTGCAGGGAACTGCTGCTCAAATAATTCTTTGTTTTCAAATGGATAATGATGCTGTGCGAAAGGCATTGCTCCTGAGTCGAACCAGCAGTCAATAACCTCCGGTACACGATGCATTTCTCCACCGCACTCCGGACACTTCAGTGTAATCTCATCAATGTATGGGCGGTGAAGCTCTACTGTCTTGGCTCTCTCATCACCGCTCATCTCGAATAACTCCTGACGGCTTCCGATGGAATGCATATGTCCGCATTCACACTGCCAGATGTTCAGTGGAGTTCCCCAGTAACGGTTACGGCTGATACCCCAGTCCTGAACGTTTTCAAGCCAGTCGCCGAAACGTCCTTTACCGATGCTCTCAGGGATCCAGTTGATTGTATTGTTATTTCTGATCAGGTCATCCTTAACTGCTGTCATCTTGATGAACCAGGATTCTCTTGCATAGTAGATCAGTGGTGTGTCACATCTCCAGCAGTGTGGATAATCATGCTCGAATTTCGGAGCATCGAAGAGCTTGCCTTCTTTGTCCAGATCTGTGAGGACCATAGGATCTGCTTTCTTTACGAAAACGCTGCGTATGGTGTCTCTTTTGTCAGGTTACCCTGTCCGTCTACGAACTGTACGAATGGCAGTTCATAGTTACGTCCGATTCTGCTGTCGTCTTCACCGAATGCAGGTGCGATGTGAACGATACCTGTACCATCACTCATAGTAACGTAGTTATCACAGGTTACGAAATGAGCTTTCTTTTTCTGTTTTGCTGCTGCCTCTCCTGCACATGCGAAAAGCGGCTCGTATGCTTTGTATTCCAGGTCTGTTCCTTTGTAGGTTTCCAGAACTTCATATGCTTTCTCGCCTTCTTCTTTTGCAAGTTTGCCAAGGACTTTGTCAAGGAGTGCTTCTGCCATATAATAGATATATCCGTCTGCTGCCTTTACTTTGCAGTAAGTCTCATCCGGGTTTACGCAGAGTGCAACGTTGGACGGAAGTGTCCATGGTGTTGTTGTCCATGCAAGGAAGTATGCATCTTCACCAACAACCTTGAATCTTACAACTGCGGAGCGCTCTTTTACAGTTTTGTATCCCTGGGATACTTCCTGTGCGGAAAGAGGGGTACCGCATCTTGGACAGTAAGGAACGATCTTGAAGCCTTTATACAGAAGCTTCTTGTTCCAGATTTCTTTTAATGCCCACCATTCGGATTCAATATAATCGTCATAGTAAGTTACGTATGGATGTTCCATATCAGCCCAGAAACCAACAGTAGAGGAGAAATCCTCCCACATTCCTTTATATTTCCAGACGCTTTCCTTACACTGTTTAATGAATGGCTCCATACCGTATTCTTCGATCTGCTCTTTGCCATCCAGACCAAGTTTCTTCTCTACTTCCAGCTCTACCGGAAGTCCGTGAGTATCCCATCCTGCTTTACGCGGAACCATGTAGCCCTTCATTGTACGGTATCTCGGGATCATATCCTTGATAACGCGGGTAAGTACATGGCCGATGTGCGGTTTACCGTTTGCAGTAGGCGGTCCGTCGTAGAATGTATAGGTTTCTCCCTCTTTCTGTTCTCCATACTTTTCTCAAAGATATGGTTTTCTTTCCAGAATTCTTCTACTTTTTTTTCACGGTCTACAAAGTTTAAGTTCGTATCAACTTTCTGGTACACAGTAATTTACCTCCTGTTTAAATTATTTGTATCAGACACCTGAAAATATGCAGGACGTTTATATACGCTGAAAAATATTTCCGGTGTCCTTTAAGAACGAAAATAAGCCCATAAAAAAATCGCCCTTTTGTAAAAGGACGAAGGTTTATTGACGTTCGCTATACCACCTGTTACATTGTACGGGCATCCTCTGCCGATACATGAATCTTTTAACGGGGATTTCCGTCAGCTCTTACCTGTCTGTACACCCTTCAGAGCTGCAACTCCGGAGTGATCTTCACTGCATTTACTCACCACCGGGCTCACACCCTCCCCGGTTCGCTGTCTGCTTTCCCCTGCAGTTACTCTCTCCATCAACGTTTTTGTGGACATATCATTTATTTAACTATGCGGATTCATTATAAGGTCACAAAATTCACTGTGTCAAGTATTTTTTTGAATATTAGGGTAATCCTGTTACTGTTTAATAACACTGGTTACTGTCAAACTCCCGAACAGTAACACACTGTTAACATACTATCATATAAATTTTACACAGGCATTGTAATTAATGATATAATAAGGTAGAATATTTTGTCCGAACGTCATTTAAAACGATGTACTAGGATATGGAAAGCAACTACTATGTATATTTAATGAAGGGTAATTTCAAATGTTTAAAAACAAAATTTCATAAATTAATGAAACGTTTCCTCACCGGAATGCTTTGTGCAGGGATTCTGACCTCCCAGCCTGCAGTCACTTACGCTGCCGAGACCTCTGCCACTCCTGAAGCCGGTCATTCAGAAACCTATTCACAGGCCTCAGATATCGATTCTGTCAAAGGATGGCCCACCGGTCCTAATATCGAGGGACAGTCCGCAGTACTGATGGATGCAGTCACTGATACTATTCTTTATTCCAAGAATGCCAAAGATAAGCTATATCCCGCCAGTATCACTAAGATCATGACCGCTCTTCTGGCCTGTGAATATCTGAATATGGACGATACGATCACCATGTCGCAGGAAGCGGCTTATGGGATTGAGGCCGGAAGCTCCAGCATTTACGCAGAAACAGGAGAGGTTTTCACAGTAGAGCAGGCCTGATGGCTCTGATGCTGGAATCCGCCAATGAGATGGCTCTTGCTCTGGCAGAAAAAACAAGCGTTCTGTAAAGAAGTTTGTTGAACTGATGAACCAGAGGGCAGCTCAGCTTGGCTGTAAGAACACCCATTTTAATAATCCAAATGGTCTTCCGGATGAGACGCATTATACCACCGCAGGTGATATGATGAAGATTGCAAAGGCAGCCTGGTATAATCCCAGATTCCGTAAATTTGTGACCACACAGGTTTATGAGATTCCTCCGACTAATAAGCAGTCTGAAACCCGTTATCTTCTCAATCACCATAAGATGATGCCCGGACAGTCTTATGCATACGATGGGGTTCTGGGAGGAAAGACCGGATACACCGATGCAGCGGGAAGTACGCTTGTCACCTATGCCAAGAGAGGAAATTCCATTCTCATTGCAGTTGTGCTGAATTCTACAAACGGCGCTTTTCCTGACACAACTTCTCTGCTGGATTACGGCTTCGACAATTTTGAAAAAGTAGACTTGAATATAGATACCGATCCGGTACCGGCAGTATTTCTCCCATGCGAAAAGCACCTGTTAAAGGACTGGAATAATCTGTGTTCCTTCTATTATATGAGGCATGTGTACGTAACTGTCCCCACAGGAACCGATGTGAGCCAGCTTGTAAAGAAGCAGAAACTTCTGAACAATTCTGTCGGTCCAAAGCGAATTAAAAGTAAATATTATTCAGACGGCCATATGGTCGGATATGGAATGCAATATGAAAAGGAGATCCTTTCAGATCTCCTTCTCAACGCTTCTTTTTAGTTTTCGCCTGAGGCGGAGGACTTCTTTTCTTTCACGAAGTTCTTCCGCTTCTTCTGTATCTGTGAAACGCAATGTCTTCACAGCGAAATATTTCTCATCTTCTGTTTTTCGGATGCGGATCTTGCCTCTTATCAGTCCATGTTCTTCACAATTGGATATGCTGTAATAAACCTTTGGATTATTCATAAACCATCGGAGTTTGCGCTTTGCAGGCAGATGACAGACCGGACATCTGGTGCTGGTCACCTCGCGGTCTTTCATGATTCGCTCTCTTGTGGCAAATTCTCTGGATACATATTTGTCATGATCCGGATAGGAAATATGTATCTCGTCTTTTTTCTTCTTTGGATTCTGGTAAACATCCAGTGACGGATGATTGATGATGATTATGTTATTTATTTTCTCCAGAACTTTCGCTGTATACCAGGCATCTGCAAGCGCCCGGTGAAATCCCCTGGATTTCTCTATTTTCAGCTCATCGATCGCATGCTCCAATGCACATCTGTGTGTACCGTCATCATAACTGATACTGTATAGTTTCTGCACATCATAATAGGTCACAGTCCGGGAAGCAGATCCAATAGGCCATAGAACTTCATATTTCTCTGAAGTTCCATCACGTCCTGATTTCCCCAGGTAAAAAAGTACCAGTCTTCTCCGCACCAGTCAATAAATTCCCTGACTGCCTGCTCAAAGGGCACGCCTTTCATAAGATCTTTATAATCTACATGAATTACCTCATGGATGCTGTCATGAATCCATTTATAGACCTGTGGTTTGATCAGTCGGTGAAAATGATCCGTTATTTCTTTTTTACTGTTTACTTTTACAGCCCCAATCTCGATAATCTCAAATGGAAGCCTGTCGTTACGTGTTTTCTTTCCCGAAGGATTCTGATTCCATTCCAGGTCAAAGACAATATAGTTCATTCATCCGGTCCTTTTTGTTTATTACTTTTTCGCATTTATTTTCCACTGCTGATAAACATATTATTTCACAATCTTCAGTTCATACTGTCTGGTTCCCAGACCAATCTTCTCTGCCTGATCCAGTGTTGCCTGCCATTCAATGTTCGGGTTGGAATCTTTGAAATGGTCGTGGTGGCAATGCCAGTCAGGTTTTGCCAGGTGTTCTCCAAGCTGGCTGTTCTCGATTGGAGTTGCTTTCAGACAGGCATCTGCGCAGGCCTGGTCCAGAGCAACCGGGTCAAAGCTTGCAAACATTCCGATATCAGGAAGGATTGGTGCATCATTTTCGCCATGGCAGTCACAGTTCGGGCTGATATCCTGAACAAGCGCTACATGGAAATGCGGACGGCCATGACAGACTGCCTGTGCATATTCTGCCATCTTACGGTCAAGAAGTTCATTCGCACTGCTGTTTGGATTGTATACTGCATCAAAACCGCAGGCTCCGATACAACGGCCGCAGCCTTTACATTTATCATAATCAATGACTGCTTTTTTATTCGGATATGTAATCGCATCACTTCCGCACTCTTTCGCACAGCGACGGCATCCGCGGCAGAGTTCTTCATTTACTGCAGGTTTTCCGCTGGCATGCTGTTTCATCTTACCTGCGCGGCTTCCGCATCCCATTCCGATATTCTTCAGTGCACCGCCGAAGCCGGTTGCTTCATGTCCTTTGAAGTGGCTTAAGCTGATAAAAATATCTGCATCCATGATCGCATGTCCGATCAGTGCAGTCTGACAATATTCACCGTTAACTACCGGTACTTCTACTTCGTCTGTACCGCGTAAGCCATCACCGATGATGATCTGGCATCCTGTTGAAATGCTGTTAAATCCGTTGAGATTTGCGCACTCCAGATGCTCCAGTGCATTCTTACGGCTTCCCGGATAAAGAGTGTTGCAGTCTGTGAGGAACGGAAGTCCTCCCTGCTCTTTACAGAGATCAGCTACTGCTTTTGCGTAGTTCGGACGCAGGAAAGCCAGATTGCCAAGTTCTCCGAAATGCATTTTAATAGCTACGAATTTTCCATCCATATCAATGTCTTTGATTCCGGCTGTAACGCAGAGTTTCTTCAGTTATCAAGCTGGCTGGTGCCAACCGGACATCTGAAATCAGTAAAATAAACGGTTGATTTTTCCATCGTTTTTCCTCCTGTTTTTATTGATCAAAATTTGATTTTCTTTTTTATTTTATCACAAGATACAGGTTCTTTTCGAGATATTTTTTTGCTTACATCTGTTCGTAAAATTTTGTCACCTTTTTGTATTCTGCAGGCAAAGTGATCTGCTCTACCACAACATCTCCATCTTCTGCATTGTGGTAACGGTAAATGTAAACGCCCTCCTGGATCTCATCTCCTTCGATCAGAGAAACTGCCAGATATCCCTGTCCTTCAAATTCAAAGGTATCCATGATCGCAAAATCCCGTTCTGTTCCGTCAGATACCGGGATGCTGATTACTTCATATTCTTCCATAGTATGTTTTCCTTTCATTCATAAGCAGTCTTATTCTTATTTTCGCTGTTTTTTATTGTAGCAAAGAGTGTTAATTATATCAATCCTATTTAACCGAATCAAGTAAGTCGTTACTGTTCACAGTAACAGTAAGGCCCTGCGGGTTACAAAAAGAAAGACTGCACTTCCAATGAGCACAGCCTTTCCGGTTTGGTATATTTTATTCAGTTCTGCTTACAATTGCTTATGCCATAATCGGTTTTAATGCTTCTGCAAGCTTCTCTTTCTCAGCTTCTGCCTCTTCCAGGTTCTTGCCGAGAGTTGTGTAATAGATCTTGATCTTTGGTTCTGTTCCGGATGGGCGGACAACTACTGTCTCGCCGTTATCCAGCTTGTAGATCAGTACGTTTGCTGCAGGAAGTCCTGTTTCTTCCGGTTTCTGGTAATCTGTTACTTTTACGATGGCATGACCTGCGATCTCTGTGAGAGGTTTGTCACGAAGTCCCTGCATCAGAGCTGACATCTTATCCATTCCGCTTAATCCCGGGAATTCAAAGCTGTCTACTTTGTTCAGGTAACGTCCGTACTGTGCATAGATCTCTTCCATTCTCTGTTTCAGGGAACTTCCGATGCTTCTGTAATATGCAGCCATTTCACAGATCAGCATAGATCCGATAACAGCATCCTTGTCACGTACATATGGTCCTGCAAGGTATCCGTAGCTCTCTTCAAATCCGAAGATAAATCTGTCTACTTCATCTGCTGCTTCAAGCTGTGCGATCTGATCGCCGATCCACTTGAATCCTGTAAGTACGCTTCTGAGTTCTACTCCATAGTGCTCTGCCACTGCATCTGCAAGTGGTGTGGAAACAATGGATTTCACTGCTACCGGGTTCTTTGGCATTGTACCTTTTTCGATACGGCCTGCACAGATATAGTCAAGAAGGAGTACACCTACCTCGTTACCTGTTACCAGTTCATAGGAACCATCCGGGCATTTCATTGCAATACCAACACGGTCTGCATCCGGGTCAGTTGCAAGCATTAAGTCTGCACCTGTTTCTTTTGCGAGGTTTAATCCAAGCTCCAGAGCTGCAAAGATTTCCGGGTTCGGATAGCTGCAGGTTGTGAAGTATCCGTTCGGATATTCCTGTTCCGGAACGATTGTGATATCTGTGATTCCGATATCTTTTAATACCTGAGTTACAGGTACAAGTCCTGATCCGTTTAACGGGCTGTAAACCAGTTTCAGTCCTGCTGTCTTGCAGAGACCCGGACGAACCTGACGGGATTCGATAGCTTCATAGAGAGCCTGCTTGCAGTCATCTCCTACAAAACGGATCTTTCCCTGTTCTACACCTTCTGCGAAGGACATATATTTCGCACCTGTAAGTACGTCTGTTTTCTGGATCTCTTCATATACAATGGCAGCTGCATCGTCTGTCATCTGGCATCCGTCAGGACCATATGCTTTGTATCCGTTGTACTTAGCCGGGTTGTGGGATGCTGTTACCATAATACCTGCATTGCATTCATAGTAACGTGTTGCAAAGGAAAGTGCAGGTACAGGCATCAGTGCGTCATAAATTCTGACATTGATATCATTTGCCGCCAGTACGCCTGCTGCTGTTTTTGCAAATACATCACTCTTAAGACGGCTGTCATAGCTGATGGCTACTGTCTGATTACCGCCCTGTGTTTTTACCCAGTTCGCAAGTCCCTGTGTTGCCTGGCGAACTACATAAATATTCATACGGTTGGTTCCGGCTCCGAGAACTCCGCGAAGTCCGGCTGTTCCAAATTTCAGCGCTACTGCGAAACGATCTTTGATCTCTTCATCGTTTCCTTCGATTTTGGATAATTCCGGATTAAGATCCGCATCCTGCAGATCTGCTGCCAACCAACGTTTGTATTCTTCCTGATACATTTTGACCACTCCTGCCTTATTTTTATAGATTTTTTTTGTATATATTAGCTGAATATAACTATATAATACCATAACTCAGACAAATCAGCAACAAGACAGCGGGATTTCCGTTAAATTTTAAAAATTACTTTCTTTTCTGTTTGTCCGCTCTCTGCAGGCGTTTCCTATATTGGTCAGGCAGAGCACTGTGGTGATCAGGAAAAGTCCGGGAATCAGAATAATCCACCAGGATCCTGTCATTAATGCCTTATCTGACAGAGACAGCATACTTCCCCATGTGATAACCTCTATCGGAAGTCCAATACCCATAAAACTTAAAGTAGCTTCAGAGATCATTGCAGTTCTTACATTCATGACTACCATAAACATAATTGATGAGAAAAAATTTGGCACCAGATGTTTCCACAAAATACGGAAGAATCCTGCTCCCATACATCTTGCAGCGATGATATACTCACTGTTTCGTATCTGCCGTACCTCTGTGCGTACTACTTTCGCAATACTGGTCCAGCTGGTCACACCGATCACAAGGGACAGACTCAGGATATTGGCATCTCCCATAATAGCCTGCAGCAAATGATCAGGAGCAGAGTTGGTATACTTAAGAATATTTCTGTAAATCTCATGATCAGTTCATCAAGCCAGGCAGGTGCCACTCCACTGAAGGCACCGACTACCACTGCAATAAAAGTAGAAATAACTGTGGCTAATCCACCGATCAAGATCGAGATTCTTCCTCCATACCAAATCATGGAAAAAATATCCCTTCCCATAGTATCTGTTCCAAAAAGGAACTCCCTGTCAGGAGCTTTATTATAGTTTAACAGATCCATATAAGCAGGATCCTTTGTCATGATCAGTTCCGCACACAGGCAGCCCAGTACGATAAGAATCAGGATTGCTGCTGAAACAACGGGTTTTCCCTGATACCACTTTTTCTTTGATTTGGGAATTACGGTTTCTGTCTTTCTGTTTCCTGCCAGTTCAAATAAATGATTGGTCATCCTTCTACTACCTCCGATTTCTCGGTTATTACTTCATCCTTCATACGGGGATCTATCTGTTCATTAATCGTCTGACTGACGATATTACAGAAAATAACCAGGATTCCTGACATCATACAAAGCAGCATCAACAGATTGTAATCATGATATCTGGCACTCTCATAGGACAGAGCTCCGATTCCGGGATAAGAGAATACACTTTCTACCACATAGGTTCCTCCAAGTACATGGGGGACTGCAATGGCCATAATACTCAGATAAGCAGGCATTACATTTCGGACACAATGTCTGAACATAAGCTTTTTCTTATCCAGGCCTTTTGCCTTTGCCAAAAGTACATAATCTGCGCGAACCTCTTCAAGGATCTTATTTCGGATCATGTAAGCATAATACCATAAATGCTCCATGACCACGATGGTCAGAGGCATGATCAGATGCAGCACTCTGTCACCGATATCTCCTGCATTTCCTGTACTGTAAGCTCCACTGCTTGGCAGGATCTTAAGATTTACGGAAAAAACAAGGATCAGGACCAGAGCCATCCAAAACTCAGGAATACAACTGGATATGGTTCCCAGCTTACACAGGATCCGGTCTGCCAGCCGGTTTTCGTACCAGGCACACAGGATTCCCAGGAGCAAGGCTCCGGCAAACATAATGATAAATCCGATTCCTCCAAGTACAAGTGTATTGCCAATACGGCCGCCGATCACTTCTACCACATCCTGTTTATATTTAAATGAAATTCCAAATTCTCCATGAAAGGCATTTTTTACCCACTTCACATACTGCACAGAAATCGGTTCGTTCAATCCCAGTTTTCCCATAGCCCATTCACGTTCTTCCGGACTCATCTTCTCTGTACGGTCACCATAATAGGAGATCAGCGGATCTCCCGGTGCAAGACGGGCTACATAAAATACAGCTACAGACAATATAAATACTGAGATCAGGAATATCAGGCATTTTTTACCATAGTAGACTAACTTTTTTTGTCTCATTATATACTGCACCCCTTTCCTTCAGCCGGAAGCATTGCAAAATGTCCGGGTGACACTTCTGTCCACACGCTGTTTTCCATTCCTTCGCCATCATAGTACTGCAGAACTCTTTTTCTCTCCCTGATCGGGTCAGGAACAGGAATTGCAGACAGCAATGTTTTTGTATAAGGATGCACCGGATTGGAATACAATTCTTCTGATGGCGCCAGTTCTACCAGTTTTCCATGATACATAACTCCCACACGGTCACAGAGATACTCAACCATAGCCAGGTCATGAGCTATAAACAGAAATGTAAATCCATGCTCCTCCTGCAGATGACGGAACAGATTGACGATCTGTGCCTGTATGGACACATCCAGGGAAGCTATCGGTTCATCAGCCACCAGAAATTCCGGTTCCATACACAGAGATCTGGCTATGGCCACTCGCTGTCTCTGTCCCCCTGATAATTCAGATGGATAACGGTCCAGGAAACTGTTCTCAAGTCCTACATATTCCATCTGAAAAGCAGCTTCCTTCACAAAGCTTCCTCTCGGAGGTGTGATATGCTGGATTCTCATTGGTTCCGTAATAATATCTGACACCTTCATTTTCTGGTTCAGACTGGATGCGGAATCCTGAAATATCATCTGGCGGCGGGTCTGCAGCATTTTTTTATGCTTTTTGAATTCCTTTTTGTCGCAGATATTTACATCTTTATACCAGATTTCTCCCTGAGCCGGCTGATATATATTCATCAGACATCTGGCAACTGTGGACTTTCCTGAACCAGATTCCCCTACCAGACCAAAGATCTCACCTTTATGGATCTGAAATGAGACATCATCTACAGCCTTTACCTTGATCTTTTTTGTCAGATGAAACTGCTGAGTCAGATGCCTGACATCCAATAAAATTTCTTTACTCATGGACGATTCCTCCCACAGGTGATTTGATCTGCGGTGCTCTTGGATCCAGCAGCCAGGTTGCCGCATAATGAGTATCTGTTATCTTAAACATAGGCGGCATTTCTTCATAATCAATATTCAGGCATATTCGTTTCTACATGCAAAAGCATCGCCTTTCGGCGGATCTATCAAAGCAGGAGGCATGCCGGGGATAGTGTACAGGCTTTCTTTTCCATTTGCAAATGCAGGCAGTGATCTCATCAGCCCCCATGTATATGGATGTCTGGGATCATAATACACTTCCTCTACTGTACCGATCTCTACGATCTTGCCTGCATACATGACTGCTACTCTGTCTGCACACGTGCAACCACTCCCAGATCATGGATACCAGTATGGTAGCTGTTCCAAGCTTCATCTGTATTTCCCGCAGAAGATCCAGGATCTGTGCCTGTATGGTCACATCCAATGCAGTAGTTGGTTCATCTGCAAATAAAATATCCGGATCTGCTGCCAGAGCAATGGCCATAACACATCTCTGACGCATTCCTCCGGAGAACTGCCAGGGATACTGATGATATCGTTCCTTTGGATGGGAGATACCTACCAGTTCCATAAGCTCCAGAACCTTCTTATTTACCTGTTCCTTCGTGTAATTCTTATTGTGGATCACCACTGCTTCCCCAATCTGTTTTCCAATTTTAATAGTTGGATTCAGGGATGTCATAGGATCCTGAAAGATCATAGCAAAAACTCTTCCACGCAGTTTCTGCATCTCCCTTTCCCTGTAACAGGTGATATCCTGTCCGTTCACACAGATGCTGCCCTCTTTAATCTTTGCACTTGGCGGCAAAAGCTTCATGATACTTTTGCAAAGCACACTCTTCCCGCATCCGGATTCTCCAACTATAGCCAGCACCTCTCCCCTTTTTAATGAAAAAGACACATCTCTTACTGCCTGGACTTCTCCGGCAGGACCGTCAATGCTGACTGAAAGATTTTTAACCTCTAATAAATGTTCCATTTTTAATCCTTTTTCCGCTCGTGTAAAAAGGGGGGCACCTTTAGTGCCCCCGTCACAACCTTTATCTTTTTTATGATGTTAGATCAAAGGTCTTATGGTGCAAGCATGAATGGCTTTTTGACCTTTTGACCCTGATATCATTTTATTATTCAATAGTCCAGTCTGCTACATTCCAGAAGATTCCAACTCCATGATGTCCCATAATTGTATCAGGATCGATTCCTTTAATATTGCTGTCAGCAACATAGTTGGCATCAATATAGCAGATCATTGCATAAGCCGGATCCTCTGCCAGAGCTTTCTGGAAATTAGCATAGGCTTCTGCACGAACTTCCGGATCAGCTGACTGTCTTGCTTCTGTCAGATACTTGTCAACGTCTGCATTAGAATAGCCGGAGTAGTTTGCTCCCTTATCTGTTCCGAATACTTTGTATGTATGGTCGTCAGCGTCAAATGGGCTTCCCCATCCGATCAGGAATGCCATCTGTCCTGCCCAGTCTGTCTGTGCAGGGATCTCTACTGATACATCCATGCCGATCTCTTTCAGTTCCTGTGCTGCGATCTGAGCCATATCAATACGTACCTGATCTCCTGCACTTACGCTGATTACAAATCCCACTTTTTCGCCGTCACGATAATAGAATCCGTCATCACCCATCTCGCATCCTGCAGCTTCCAGAATTTCTTTTGCTTTTTCAGGATTGTAATCATAATGCTCTACATCTTCATAATTGTAGATATTTCTCTGAAGAGGTCCATAAGCCGGCATTCCCTGTCCAAGGAGAACTGCGTCGATGATCGCCTGACGGTCAAGTCCATAGCATACTGCCGGGATCAGATCACGGTTTTTCTGCCAGTATTCATTTCCAAAGTTAAACATGATTCCACGATAGTCAGAAGTCTTCATATCGTAGCATGTATATGCCTCATCATCTGCAAAAGCAGCTGCATCCTTTGGTGTTAATAACGCCAGATCAAGTTCTCCGGATTTTAACTGAAGTGCTTTCGCATTGTCATCCGGTACGATCTTGAATACAACTTTATCAATGGAAGGCTCACCCTTAAAATAGTCTTCGTTCTTAACCAGTGTGATCGCCTGTCCCTCATCCCAGGATTCGATCTTGTATGGACCTGTTCCTACCGGATTACGGAAGAAATCAGAGGTCTGCATATCTTCTCCCTCAAGCAAATGCTTAGGAAGAACTGCCATTGTCATATAGTCAAGGAATGCAACGTTTTTGTCCTCAAGCTTGAACGCAACCGTATGATCATCAATCACATTGATTTCCTCTACGTCCTCGTAGTTGGGTGCATTCTCAGAACCGTTTTCCGGATCCATGATCGCTTCGATAGTAAATTTAACATCCTCTGCTGTCACAGGTTCGCCGTCCTGCCACTTGGCATCTTCTGCCATATGGAATGTATAAGTATTGGTTTCATCATCAAAATCCCAGCTCTCTGCCAGTCCCGGAACTACCTGATTATCTCCGTCATGTGCAGTTAAACCGTTGAAGATCAGAATATTGATCTCTCCATGTTCATCCATAGCAGGATTGATCCTGGTATAATCTCCGCTTCCGTATACCAGTGTTGTTTCTTCCTCTGCCAGTACAGGCACTGTTGTTCCGGCACTGACCAGTGATACAGTCAGAAGCACTCCGGCCATTGTCAATAAACCCTTTTTCATTTCATGTTCCCTCGCTTTTTCTTTATTGGTAACTGGCTTTTATGATATCAGACAATTCTGACATCAGTAAGCCCTGCAGGGGGATATTGACATATTCCTTTTTGTGCCTTATATATGCCATATATGGCATACCTGAAGCAGTATCATTACTCTCCATCGCAGTGCATCCTGCCCGGAGTGTTATTTATGTTATAGGAACATTACAGAGTAATTTCCTATAATATAAATAACACTCCGCCTTTAGTATTTCACTAAAAGCGAAGTGTCCTGATATTAATATAATTTTGCACCAGCCGGAATATGGTCATCAACCATCAGAAGATGAAGTTTTTCTTCGCCCTCTTCCTCATGGATTGCACTAAGTAACATTCCACAAGATTCAATTCCCATCATTGCTCTAGGTGGCAGATTTGTGATAGCTATAAGTGTCTTACCTACCAGTTCTTCTGGTTCGTAGAATGCGTGAATACCGCTTAAAATGGTACGTTCTACGCCTGTTCCATCATCCAGAGTAAACTGTAAAAGTTTCTTTGACTTCGGCACTGCGACACACTCTTTTACCTTTACTGCACGGAAATCGGACTTGCTGAAAGTCTCAAAATCTACCTCATCTTTGAACAATGGTTCGATTTCTACCTTTGAAAAATCAATCTTCTCAACTGGCTTTTCTGAAACTGTTTTAGCCTGCGCAACGTTGTTTGCTTCGTTCTTAGCAGCGCCCTGGGACTTCATTGTCGGGAAAACTGATTCGCTTACCATACTATCCCGTACTGTCAGGTATTATACATTATTTTCAAAAAGACTTCAACCTATTATAAGGTATTATTCAGTATGTATTTGTTGTAGTTCTGTTGCACACCACATAATTCTGTTGCACCTCATAGAATCGAACCCACAAGGACTCTTTCCTAGAATATGTCTAAATTATGTGATAATTTTTCTATTGCTTCTGTTTTTTTCATATCGGTGACTTCGGCATATATATCCATCGTTGTCTCAATATTTGCATGTCCCATAACTGCCTGTATCACCTTAATATTCGTTTCATTTTCGCAGAATCTCGTACAAAAAGTATGTCTCAAATGATGGCAGGAAAAATGTGGAATAATGATCGGCTCTCTTTTCTCCTTTTTTGCTTTTAAAATTTCTTCTGCATTGTAGTTTTCCCGGATGCGTTTGATTGTCCGGTTGACTGCCTGCGGATTATGAAGATTGCCAAACCGATTTGTAAATATAAATCCCTCCATACCGTCCAGTGTAACGGTACTGAATCCATTTTCTTTCTGATATTCATACTCTTCCATAAAAGCATTATATACTGGCTCCATCATCGGAACTGTACGAATGCCCGCCTCTGTTTTAGGTAACGAAACAGCAAATTCGCATTTGGTTGTTTCTGCTCTGCGTGGATAATATGTAACACTGTGATTAATATTGATCAGTCGTTCTCTAAATCAATATCTTCCCATCGAATCCCAATAATCTCACCTATACGACATCCTGTACCTAAAAGAACCGTAAACAATGGTGCCCAATGATTAAATACCGGACTGTTCGATGTATAATTCATAAATGCTCTCTGCTGTTCTACTGTCAACGCATGTCTCACTCCATGATTCCTCCCTGGTTTCTTTTTTATTTCTGACATTACACCATGAGATGGGTTGTTTCGGATAATATCATCTCGCACTGCTAACTGAAATGTTGGATGAAGCACCGTATGAATCGTTTCCAGTGTATTAACCTGCAATTTTCTTTCATTTATCAAATGATAATAAAAGTACAGTACATCTGAATATTTAATTTCACCGATTTTCTTCTTTCCAAAACTGTCTCTGACGTAATGATCATACATGTACATATAATTGGTATATGTTGTTCGTCTCAACTCTGTTTTCGTAGAAATATATCTATCAAATACAAAATTAAGATTGGCATTTCCCGCAGCATACACATCAAGACCGTCTAATTGGTCTTTCAACAATTTCTGCTCTTTTTCCCTTAACTTAACCAAATCCTTGGAATATGTATATCTTCTTTTTCCAAATGGATCTGTATAAGTGTATATGTACATCAGGTCGGACTGGCGTTGACTCTCGCCTTTGCGTAAGGCCCTGCCTCTGTTATCTTTTCTTGCTTTTGCCACTGTAACTCCTTCCTAATGTAGCAAGGAGTCCTTGTGTTACTTTTCTGGCATCTGATATAAAAGCTCAATACCTTTTTGTATCGTTTGTGTTGTAGTCAGCTCATGCTTCGCTGCATACTCTGACAATTTCTGATATTCTTCCTCTGTTAAGCGGAAACTTACATTTTTCTTCTTAGGGGATTCTGCTTTCGGTCTCCCCATTTTAGCCACCGTATGCACCTCCTTCATAGCTTGATTACATTATACTTTTTGTCGTGCAAAAAGTCAATACTTTTCGTAGCACAAAAACTCTTGCAATACTATTTATCACTAAATACCGGTTCGGAATGTTTCCAGATATGCCTCAAAAATATCACAGTTCACCAGTACCAATTTATCCAGCTTATAAACAGCATTTGCTTCCTTTGCCATTTTTTCAAACTTACTTTGACACATGCTGTATATTTCTGCACCTTCTTTATAACGAACAAATCTTTTCCTATTTATAATATGTCTTTGCATTCTTTCGCTCCTTTCCCAATTTATAACAATCCCACAGGCAGCCATCGGGTAACAGCTTCATTGGTATTTCACCATCTTTCCAGACCGGGTAGCCTTCCCGGAAGTATCATTATCAGAAACAGTATCTTCGCCACAAAAATCCCACTTCCTGATCACAGTCAAATATTTATCGCTCGTGCCTTTACTTCAATATCATTTTGATATTTCTTCGTTTACAACATTTCTACTTTGCGTCACGATGTCGCAAAGTTATAATGCAGACAGTCTTGGCGTATTTGCTATATAGCTCCTCTGTTTCATATGTCCTGCAGGATAAATATTAAATTTTCAAGGTACAAACAATGCTAAATAGCTTTTTCAGCAGAAAGGGATGCTTTCAAATGTTTTTTAGCGAACTATTTTAAATCCAATAATTGTTTTTATCAATTTTGTTTCCAGACGTCTGCGAAGTGTTTCATCTACACAATAATGAACACAGCCATACTCATCATACATTTTTCTGACCGATAATTTTGCAATATATCCTTCATAATGTTTCAGAATTTTATTTATCGCCTGAATGTCACCCTCCAATGCTCTTTCGATTACCCAAAACGGTATCAATTTTTTATTATTTACGCTTTTTTCTTCCGTTTTCACCTGCATTTTCCTCCAGCATAATCTTTAATATTTCAAGCGATCGTGTACGATGCTCATGTACCGTACTTCTTACCAGGTTCAGTTTTCTTGCTATATCCGCATCATTCATTTCCATAAAGTATGACAAAAGAATAATGTCCCTTTTTCTCTCTGTCAGTGCAGTTAATGCTTCTGCCAATAGAGCATTTTTTACCTCTACATCATAACCGCCTGCCCGAAAATAGCTTTTTTCCAATTCATATTCATCAAATATAGAAAGGCTCTCCATCTCTTGTTCAGATAATTCTGAAAACAAAGTTTCATGTTTTCTAAGATAAGCTAAATGCCTTTCATAATCCACTATTTCGCCCTTTAGTGCCAATTTGCATTTTCGATCAAACTGGTGCATTACCCTTTTCTCATCGTAGGAAGAAGATTGCTCCATAGAGTTCACCTCCTTCCCGACCATGAGATATGAGCAAAGGTCTTTTTCCCTTTCACCCTTATCCCGATTGGGAAGCCCCCATTGTTCGGGTTTAAAAGAAAAACTCTATAAAAAAGTTCTTATGATATACAAAAAACGTCCTTATGGATTGAAATCCATTGGACGTTTTCATATAAATAATCTAATATTCAAAAATAATTTTCTTCCTCCATTCCATATAATAAAAAAGCGGAAACAATTTTTTATCATCTCCGCTTATTCTTGCTCTTTTCAATTTTATATTTCAAAATACCAACATACTGAGAGATTAAAATTATAAAGGAAGTCAGTGCAACTAAGGAAAGTATGGCTAGTATTCCTGCAAGTGTACAACAACCAGCAAATACAATAACAGCAATTAAGACTTTCATGGTTACTTTTTTGCAGTGTTCTTTTTCAGTATCATCAAGTTCTCGATTGACACACTCTACTGGTGCAGCTTTCAATATCAATATCGCACTTACTAATATAAGAAGCCATGCTGTACCTACCGTAAATTTATATTTACTGTTAAAATACATTGCTATTGTCTGTACAGTGACTGAACATATAAAACATGATCCAAAACTGTTAAGATGCACGCCACCTGCATAAGTCCGTAGCAACATAAAAATCCCCGTAAATATTGCAAATTCCGGAATCATATGCATATATATTGCTATACTCAAACAAGTTACGAAACAGCATAGCATCTCAAGTCCAATCTGAAAGCCATATTGATATATGTCATATGATTCCGAAGGAACTGCACCGGTCTTAATAACATATTTTGTTAATTTTTCTGACAGCCGTCTCATTTCAAATCTTTTTAAGTTTTTTCAAGTCCTTCGGAACTTTCGGCTGGTGAAAGATATAGCAACATGCACTATCCGCTGACACTTTTCCAAGTTTTAAAGATACATTTGCCAGTGCTTTCGCTGACTGAGCTTTTACATTTTTCATATTCATAGTAAAACTCTCCTTTCGTTTTCTTTTTAAAACAATACTACAAAAATACATTCCATTTCTTTTTCTGTAAAAAAACGAGTATTCATGTAACTTTTTCCTATGGCACTACTACAAACACCAATATTTCTTAACAAAAAAGGTTGCAATGAATTCATTGATCATTACAACCTTTTTGAGAACCATACTTTTTTAAGTACCATATCCACAATAATATCTCTTCTATTTTTTTTTGATATTCTTGTAAATCCTCCACATTCTCCAAATAATCATACACTCCTGCCTTCAATACCGAAAAAATATCCTGCTTTGTCCCATTTTCAATCAAAGCAAGAATTGGAATTGTATTTCCCAATATCCCTTTTACTCTGACGATAAATTCAAATGTTCCTTTTCAACCATTTTTTTATTAAAATACATAATAATAACATCTGGAGTAAAATGCTTATCATCATCCGACCAATCATAGGTGCACCACTTCAGTTTATACTTTCCTTTTGTTATTTTATTTGTAGTTTTAAATATTTCTCTATGATCACTAAACAATAATATCTTTTTCATTCTACCCTACCATGACGTTCAAATCGTAAAATTATTTTTACATTTTATCATGTTATTTCAAACATTATTTACATTGTAATAATTCCGACTATTCGTGTAATTATTCCTTTTCTCCGTACAACACGACTCTCACCAGAAATCTTTCTGGTATAGAATCATCAACTGTAACTATTCCATTATACTTCGCTGCAGCTCGATAAACTGACGGCAAACCAACGCCATGATTTCCAGCATCGGATTTCGTAGATTTCAGTCTCTCATCCTTCATTTTTATTAATTGCCCCTGGTAACTATTCATTAAAAATATCAGCAGATTGCCTTTATCATATTTCATTTGGATTTTTATGTACTTCTTCTTTTTTACCCTTTCAGCCGCTTCTACAGCATTTTCTAATAAATTCCCAAGTATCAGACATATATCCGCACCCTTAAACTCCATCTTCATAGGAATCTTTATATCCAAAGAAAAATCTATCCCTTTCTTTTGTGCTGTTACATACCAATATCCAAGTAGTGAATCAATTACAATGTTGCCACTATTGGCAACCACAGATATTGATAAGCCACTTTCATCCATTATGTCCTGGATAAATTCTATGATTTTCTCGTCTTCTCCTTTCTCTGCGTAAGCAGATAGATACTAGATTATTTTTCATATTATGTTTCATGTCTCTTAATTGCAACATGGAAGTTCTCTTTCTTGTTGATGTCGTTCACATAATTCCAATTGTTGTTCATAAACTGAAGTCATCCGCCTTAACTGTAAATCATCCGTCAACTTCACATAAATATAAAAAATCAATATATTTAAGCACAGCAAAATAATCGCAGCAATTGCAGAATGAAAATATGCACGATCATTATTTATTTTGTAGCTAAATAAGAAAACCTCATTCATAACATAAATACTTCCAATTGGAATTAAAATTAACATAATACTGTATTTAACAGAAAATTCTGTAATTCCACCTACCGAAAATATTTTTCTTAGTGCAAATATAATCAGTAAAAATAATATTTTTGATATGACTGATCCTAGGATTCCGTACATCTGAGAATATCTAAATTGATTACAATAGATTGAAAGTATATAACCACTTACTGTTTCTATCATCATCCAAATTGCATTAAAAGCCAGAACAAAAATACATTTATTCAAATTCCTTCCTTCATAAACACACATAGCTGAAATAAATGTTATTACAATTGTAACGCTTATATTGATGTAAACTGGTAATATACTGGCATTCAAAAGCATTAACTGCCAGACTGCAAAAATGGTGTAGCCAATTACAATTGTTATCTTTTTCTTTCTTCTTGTAAAAAATATAGAAAAATAGCAAGAAAACAGAAATATCGCAAATATTACGAGCAATATCTCTGTCACATTCATCAACATTTTATTCACCAACATAAAATGTATCCTCCATCGAGCAGTACTGTTCACTAATCATTTTTCTTCTATCTTCACTGATTGAAATCTTCTTTCCATTATCCATTATAACAAAGTCATATGCCAATCCATCCACATGTCTATAATTTACAAGAAAAGATTGATGCACACGTAAAAACGGCATTTTACAGTTCTTCAAGCTTTTCTCAATCTCATTCAGTTTTTCGTATACTTCATAGGTATCTTTTTCTGTTACAATGGATATTTTTCGTCTATTGCTTTCAAAATATAAAATGTCTCTTACCGGAACTTTATAACTTATTCTCTTATAACTATATCGAAAATAAAAATCGGTATTATTTATATCACTGAATGCAGCTTTAAAACATGTTTCCATCTGTTCTTCAGCTACTGGCTTCACGAGAAATTGAAATGGACGAACAGAAAAAGAGTCTCTCATATGATTTTCATGGCTTGTGACGTAAATAATCAAAATATTTTTGTCATACGTTCTTATTCTTTTTGCTACTGAGATACCATCTTCTTTCGGCATTTCAATATCAAGATAAATAATATCAAATTTACTGTCCTTTATAATAGCATCCAGCAAACCTTGTCCATTCCAGAAAACTTCCGTCTCTACTTCAACAAAATTTTTGTTTGCTATTTTTCGTACTAAATTTTCAATCGTTCCTGTAATCTGTATATCATCATCGCAAATTGCTATATTTAGCATTTTAATTCCACTCTCTTCTGTTCCCTTTTCTTCTTTTCATTCCAATTTTTTAATTAATTTGTATAATTGACCATATCATTTCCTGATCATATTTATCCAGGTTCTTGTATATCTCCACAAGATCATAGTATTCGTCCAACGTCTCATTCACTTTCATTTGTCCCTGTAAATCTCTCTTAACCTCTGATAGCCCTAACAAATAATCTGTTGTCACATTAAAATATACCGCTATTTTTTTTTAGAATGTCTACTTTAATAAACGTAACATCTCTTTCATATTTACTGAGCATCTGTTGTGTTATTCCTAATTCTGCGGCCAAAATTTCTTGTATTAACCCTCTTTTTTCACGAAGTTGTTTGATACGACTCTCCATAATTGGTTACCTCTTAAACATATTTTACTATCATGCTACCTTAATTCTTTTCAGTCGGTACAAATAATAGAAGTAATCAATTACCTTTAATTATAAACTCCAATTTCCCTATTTTCAAAAATACAAGCCCCCTGAAAGCATCAAATATAATGTGAACTTCCAGTCTTTTTCCGTCTAAATCGAGTGACACTATATATGTGACTCAAAATAATTCTATTTTTCTGTCTTTTCTCCATCTGATCCTGCATTTAAAAAGTTCATGATCTCCTCATATGACCGTCCACTTTTTACAACCGCTGACAGGATTTCTTCTTTCCTTATGGCATCACGCTTGTCTAGCAGCTCTTTCAGATTTGCTGTTGCCTGATCATATTTTTTCTTCGCTGCTATAACATCAGCCTCTGCTTTTTCAATCTTTTCTTCCAATGCTTCCCTGCTTGTTTTTCTTGTTCTTGCCATCTTTATTCCCTTCCTTATTCAGCTTTTTTCAGTTCCTTACTCAGCTCTGATGCAAAGTATTTTATACTGTTTGTATCCAGTCCAAAAGCTTTCAATATTACTTTCTGATTCGCTGTTACTGCATGATCCAGCCGATATATATTATCTAACTGGCGTACCATTTCTATTTTTTCCAGCTCTTTTAGTGCCGCCGGTACAGTCATATAATTCGGTCTCTTATCCAGTTTTTTCATCTCTTCTTTTAGTTTTATATACATCTTGCAGCGCACGATCATAGCTACGAACTCAACAAATATCTTCGCTCTTGCTGATTCTTCTGAATACACCCGGATGCTCTTATTTCCCAGATATGATTTATCTCCACGGAACAGTTTCTCCGATACATCCCTGCTCTTATATAGCTCGATTGCTTCCTTCGCACTCATCTTTTCCGATGTAATGATACAAAAATATCCTGCCAGATCGAGTTCTCTTTCTAACACACTGTTGCGTTCTTCCGGCAATACAAAAGCCTGGCTCTTTTCATCATAATGAAGGTTAAAGTACTTCTCAAATCCAGGGCCGAATTCCTTCACTTTATTCTGATACTTTTTCAGATACTGTGTCATCTGGTTGATCCTGTTTTCAATCTCTATCCGTTCTGCACTTTCTTTTGAAATACTATGATACAAATGAAAATAACGTTCTTTTTTATCACTTGCATACAGCCTGTGCCGTATTGTCTTTCCGTAAACTCCATATTCATAGATATTGTTTGCTCGCTTATTCTCGAATGTCCCTTTATTTTCCAGGATCAATCCATTTACAAGGGCAGACATCCCTTTTACCATGATTATAAAACTATACCCACATTTGTCCATATATTGTATGTTTTCGCAGCTGAAATAACCCCTGTCCAAAATAAATCCGATCTTCTTATAACCATATCCAGATGCCTTATCCAACATGAACTGAAGCTGGGAGATATCATTCAGGCTGCCAGGATATTTTTCATAAAATAATGGTTCCTGATTACGGGTGCCATACGCAACTGTATAATTAAATACTGCCTCTCCCACATCTACTTTCGGATGCCCAAATTCGACCATTTCTATATCTCCCGCCTGACAGTTTTTATTTCGTTGAATCATAAGAAATATAGATCTTTTCGCGATAATCCCGTGACTCATTCCATGTATTCAGAAAGCCTGTACTTTGGTTATCTGTTATTGAATTCAAAAAGTCTGATACCCTCGAATCACTGTATTGTTTCATCTTTTCCGTAAAAAGTGGATGGTTGTATGTATAATCCGGATAGTACTGCGCTGCATTGTTTTCCGCTATGATCGAATAAACAGCCAGATCTAAAAACAGCCCCATATCACGCGATCCAAAATACTTTCCAAGGATATCGTTCAAGCTGCATTCTTCTATGATCTTACGCAGTACAAAATATGTTCCTACCCTGAGACAGCTACTTCTGGAAGTCCTGTTTTTGCTTTCCGGAAGCTCTGCATCGGGGAAATATTTCAGGAAATTTTGATTCGGTTTCATGAGTTCCGGATCCGTATCTGACAGTTTTCCGATCGTTACTCTTTTGAGAAAAGTAGGAAGATTGCCTAAGTCTGTAATGTCACTTCGTCCGCTTACCTGCCACATACCAGTGATTCCCGGTTTAATAGCGATTCGAGCCCTGTGATGTAATTCATATTGACGCAGTTCGTCCTGAAGGATCGGACGAGTTCCTGCTAATGTCAATATAGGAACAACTTTTTTTCAAACTTAGCTCATAAAGCACAGAATCATTAAATTACCCTCAAAATAAGCATAAAAAAAGAACCTCCGATTTCTCAGAAGTCCTATAATCTTCGTTCTTTCTTCTATTCGCTTTCCCCTACTTGCACAACAATAGCCTGTTTTAAGTCAAATTCCACCAGGTTATATTCTGGATAATGTATTCCTGCTATTCGATATGTAGCATTTTCGCTCCATCCGCACACTTTCCAGATCATTCTCTGCATCTGAATACTACATATTTTAAAATCCCAGTCCTTTGGATTATATTCTGGCACACGAAAACACTCCGCTTCCTTTCTTTTCGCTGACTGGACTGCCAGTGTCCTCTTTTCCGGATTAAATAAGAAGCGAATATACTTCGGATCACCTAACTCGTTTATTGTTGATCGAAAAATTCTTATTGTTCCTGTTTTTTGGCACAGAGATACCCCTGTAATGTTTGCTGTGATTTTCGACATTTGCACTCCTCCTTTCAAAATGAGTGCTATTCTTCTATCACCTTGTCGATGAAAATTCTATATAGCCGTCTGTTAAATTAGTTTCCAACGCTTTTTTATGTTCCTCTACTGGTAAACCAAAAGAATCCTTCCATTCTTTTGGATAAAATGGTATTCTGTTCAACTTTCTAGCCACTTTCGCTGCAATTTCATCCTGTTGCTGCTCTGATGTCTGATCTGTTGATGTAGAAACTGTTGTTTCCTTTGCTGAAGATTCTGTTTTTGCTTTTTTCTTCCTCTTAGTATCCATGAAAATCTCTGTTTCCAATAAATCAAAGATATACATAGTCTCATCTTCATGCGTTATTTTATGTCCCAAAATCTTGTACCGACAATCCGTATCCCATCCCATCATGTCATACATCATAGCTGAGAATAACTTGTTTGACATTTTTCTACTTTTTTCTTTTATCAGGTTTCTCAATGCACCAACGTAAAGCATCCTTATCATTTTCTTCACATTTACGCACTACCATTCTTTTATTATCCTGATTCACCAAAATCTGAATATAGACCGCATCCTCTAAACCTGCGATACAAGCAGTATTAAATGTCACACTATCTCTCCTTATTACAACCGCCGGTTCCCGTAAATGGGCAAAAAGCTCCCTTCTTACAACCTGGTAGCCATCATAACTAAAGTCCTGTGCCAGTTCCAGTGCCTTTTGATCTACATTTTCCGTATTATCATTAGCCTGACGCATCATCATTTCACTCATACTGCACACCTCATTTTCTCTATCATGTTCTGTGCTTCATTATCCAACTTTTTTAAAAGATTTTCCGATATAACTTCCATACCTTCTACTATTTTAGCTGGACGCAGCACATCCCAATTCCCACAATACTTAACTCTATGTAAAAGAACAACTTCCTCTGTTCGGCATCCAAAATGATTCTTCCATTGCTTCGGAAAAAGTGTTCTAACAATCTTCTTTGTTTTATTTTCTGACTTGTCCGCTGTATCCTTTAGACATTCAGATGTATTCTTATCTGATAAACCTTCCTGAATTATTTCATGTTTAATTACTTCTGGTTCTTCTAAATCAAATAACAAAAATCTGTTCATTATTTTCCTTTGAATACTGCCCTCTAAAACGATATTTACATTCATCATTCCAATTCATCAAGTCGAATAATGGTTCTGAAAACCCTTACAGCTTTTCGGCAAAACCGCCCATTTTCCGTTTCGTATCGTTCCCCATTTTACTGCATTTATATCATCTTTATCACATGGTCTTACAGCAATACACTTTTCAACGGAATTGAATAGTATTTCAACATATTCCACATTTTCAAATTTTTTCAGACAGGCAGTATTAAACGTAACCTTTCCTTCTGAAATTGTCATTGCTGGATTCAATCTGGTAGAGAAGAACTGTGCCCGAACAATCTCATAGCCAGTAAATCGAATCCGCTATCTTTTCTTTC
>ENA-OQMZ01000139-OQMZ01000139.1-human-gut-metagenome-genome-assembly--contig:-NODE-139-length-30525-cov-2.323015_pt1 | contig 30525 bp, 35 predicted proteins | sample MGYA00242621_ERZ504862 | MGnify/ENA primary metagenome ERZ504862 (study PRJEB26092, sample SAMD00036393) | human gut metagenome | host: Homo sapiens | study: EMG produced TPA metagenomics assembly of...
GGGATAATTGGCAATTCTACAACGATTCCTTTTGATGTGACAGATGCATCACAGCATTGGTGCTGTTGGCTTTGGCAGAGACAGTAGGAAGCAGACTTCGTGGAGCAGGAGTCAGGCAGAAGTGATTGCAGTAGGATCAAGAATTATGATCTCAGTTATGCCAGTCACCAGATGACGCTTCAGAATGCAACCAATATTACGAAAGAGATTCATCAGTGTGCCTGCCAGTTATTTGACCAGCTCTGGGATGGGACACCCATCCGGCATCTGGGAATCCATACCAGCCGCATCAAGGATCAGGTGAATATGAGGCAATTGGATCTATTTGATACGAATGATTATGAGAAGCTGGAAAAAATGGATGAAACGATAGATCAGATCAGAAAACGGTATGGGAATGACTCGGTAATACGTGCGGCTTTTTTGGTGGGTGTATTGATCACATGAGTGGTGGCATTTCACGAGAAAAACGTTCTGTGGACTATGAGAAATTAAAGACAGAATAGCGGGAAGGGGGAAGAAACGGTGGCATTTGGAATCGGAATAAATACAGAGCATACAGAGCAGGAGCCTTTATCCGGAACCTATCATGAGGTGGCAGTCCAGTGCTGGTTCACAGCTACCGGAAAATCTTTGCCATTGATGTTGAAGGTAAAAGGGGAGGATGAAGAGATTATCCAGATCAATCATATCCAGGTTCTGACTGTAGAAAAACAGTGGTATGCGGGGATTGTGAACTGGAAGTATAGATGTCAGGCGGTACTTTTGGGAAAACAAATCAATTTTGTGCTTCTATTTTGTCCGGAGGATTGTGCATGGAAACTGGTTGTATAAGATACCCAGGATGAAGTAAAATATGAATGAAGGGGGACAGAAAATGTGCGGAAGATATTATGTGGATGATGAAATTTCACGGGAGATTGAGAAGATTGTAAAGAAACTGGATCAGCGTTTAAAGATAGAGCATGGGCAGGACATCCATCCGTCTGAATCTGCAGTTGTACTTACAAAGGAGTGTAGGGAAGTGGCTGCAAGGCAGATGCAGTGGGGCTTTCCGAGGTTCCAGGGAAAGGGATTGCTTATCAATGCAAGGGTAGAGGCTATACTGGACAAGAAGACCTTTCGGGACAGTGTGCTGCATCGAAGATGTGTGATTCCTGCCCATCACTTTTACGAATGGAGTAAAAACAAAGAAAAATATACTTTTCAAAGTCCAAAGCAGGATGCCACATTATTTATGGCAGGGTGTTATCAAATCTATAATGGTCAAAATTGTTTTGTAATTCTGACTACGCAGGCAAATGCTTCTGTAGCACCGGTGCATGAACGGATGCCATTGCTTTTGGAACGACAAGAATTGGAAGATTGGATTATGGAGGATGCAGCGGTAGAATTTATTCTTGCTAAGAAGCCCATACTGTTGAATCGGACAGCAGAATATGAACAACTGAAATTATTTTCATAAGAAGGGAAACCCATAAAAGTTTCCCTTCTTGACATAAAATTTTTTGAATTTAGAATCCATTGTTTATTTGTTCTGTTGCTGCAGGCATAGGAGGACTGGATTTTACATAGATTAATAGTTTCCCATGCAGATCCAAATCCTGTTTACTCCATTGCCCATTCTCATAAACCTTTTGGGTAATTGTATTGTAGATAATTGGCGTATCCTCTATACGTTCCATATCAACGACAAGGCAATCCTGAAGGGCAATATATGGATATAGAGCATCTTCAATATATGTCCTTAATTTTAATGCCTGCCTGTGCAGTAGTTCCACATCATACAGTTTTGATAAGGTATAGCTCATTTCTTTGAGCATCCCGGATGTTGTAATGGCCTGTTGGATAACAGAAATCTGCTCTTCCAGAGATACATCTGGATTTATCATAAGCTTTGATAATGTAATTTCTTTTACAAAAGCTGTCGCTGTATCATCAATTTGCTTTTTTAGGGTTTCATAAGGCACCCGATACTGTGTTTGTAAAATTTCAAGTGGAACGTATTCCCGGTTTTTCTTCAAAGTTGAAAGCAATTCACAAAGCCTGCTTCCCAATTCATATATGTTATTCAAGCACACATCACTTCCGATACGGTCTCTGGTGTATGAACCAAATGGTAAATGGTATTTTCTGTTTCGAAAACGATACTGTCATTTGATACTTCCAAAATCGTTAGGATAGGAGATGTCAGAATAGAGAAACCATTGACCCCGGAAATAATAGCACGTTCCCCAACCCGTAGCGGAGAATGAAACCATCCAGAGAGTGTCGTTATTTGTTTATCTTTCACATGGTGCTTTCGATTTGTCATAGTGTTCACACTCCTTTTGTAGCGTCATAGAAAATCTGTTTTTCATGGCTCGTTTTTATGTAACAGGGTAACTCAAACGAAAATATCCTTTCGATACAGGTATATATTCGTCTGGGTGTTCATATAAGGTGGCACGGATACGTTCCTGATAATGCGGATTCTTTTTCGCTTTTGGGTGTTCCTTTAATAAATCGTACAGGTCTTTTAAAGCCCCTCTTCCTCCAATACTCTCCATTGTCATCCGGATTAGATGATGCCAAGTCAGTGCAAGAATATCTGTATTTTGTACAGAAAACACACCTTCTTGCCGGATGCTGAAGGGGATAATGAAAGAATCTGTTTTTTTCAGCAACAGAGCATATTCTGTCACAATGGGGATGAAAGGCTTTTGTACGTCCGATTGTCAGAAACACAATTAAACTGGCCCTTTACCAGAAAGGATTCAAAATCACCCATCCGCATTAAATCATTCTGCATACTATAGAACTTACCATGGAGCCGCATATCGCCTACCAGTATGGCAAGCCTCCCACCTTTCCGAAGTGCCAGGAAAAATTTCCGGATACAGTGATTTAGTTTTTTCAAGAAAATCCGAATAGTTTTTCACAGCGGGATAGGTCGTCCGGGTGAGGGGTTCCCCAGATATTTCCGGAATACTGGATCATATTATGGTAGGGTGGATGGAAAAAGATGAGATCAGCGGAATCCTCTACTTCATCTTTTAGAGCATTCCAGTTACCTTTTCCATACGCAGGTGCCGGATTTAGATCATAGAGCAGGGAGCGTACCTGATAACGGTCAGCAGCCGCCTTTGAAGTCCCAGAGCCACTCATAGGATCTAAGAGGGTAAAGGTGCTGGTATCTTTTCCGTAATATCGCTTATCGTCCAAGCAATAGCGTAGAAGTGCTGCAACCACTTCGGGGGAGCAGTTACCACGCCACTGGCTGTTACCGCCTTCTCCACGTTCTGGGTATGCCATGAAAGAAGTCAGTTCCTTTCCTACACGTTTTCGCAATCCTTCCGTTCCAAGCATGTCAGCGACAGTACGCCATTGGGGACCAAATTCAGCTTCTAATAATTGTGCTGCCCGATGCAGCATTAAGTCATTCATTTTATGTCACCTTCCTTTCATAATTTTGTTGGATGTAGCGGGAAATCGCCGCCGCAGTCATTTTGGCACAGCCTAAATCCATTTCGCTGAAAGGCTGTTGGTTTTTTGCACATAGTAAAAGTCCCAACGTTTCACCAAATTCGTCTTTTTTAGAAATAGGGAAAAAGACTGATATGGGATATTTTCCTGTCATAGTAGGGTATATGCGTTCCTTTTCAGAGAATAATTTCATCTTTCCCTGTTGCAGAAGCCTTTGAATACTTTCTGTTACAGGCATATTAAGTGCTGTATGATAATTCTTGGAAGCAATGATTTTGGAATCATTACATAACAGGATCCGGCAAGGGACATTACTATGTAAAATATCCAGAAAACTGTCTAACCGGATATCCATAGGGATATGGGAGTCGCATTTACGAAGACAGATGTTGCGTGTGTCAGCTTCCAGCATCAATACATCGCCTGTATGAAGCTGTAGGGCTTTTCTTACTTTGGCAGGAATAATGATCCGCCCTTGTTGGTCAATATTTAGTGTTGTGGCATAATCCATAGAAATCTCCTTTCCTTTATAAAAAGAAGCAGTCTTTTCGGCTGCTTCTTTGTTGAAATTCTTTAAGCGACATACATACCATTCAGATATTGTTCTTGTGGTTGTTCTTGCATATAGGAAGACATTTCATGTGGCTGTATATTTTGTGCCATTCGTGCGTCCTGTTGTTTTTTAAATTGTTGTTTGCCGTTTTGAATCAGGAAGGATGCAACGTAGTTTTCCCAATTTACGATATAGGAATCAGCACGTTTTAACAGCATATAAAAATCCATATCTGTCAATTGGATAAAAGCACTTTTTCAGAGATAAAACTTTGAGCCTGCATATAAGTGCCGCCGTTATGATTCTTTTTCTTGATACCTTTTCCGTTATTAATTTGAATTCTCCATGGGCTGGTCAGTATTTCCTGCTGGTTGTTATATACGTGGCGGGAAATAAAAAACTGTTGTGCAGTAGAATAGCCATTGCCATCCGGCACACCTAAATATTTTGCTTTGCGACCATTCAAATTTCAGGAAAGCCAGCGGTAACTCTGGACAGCAGAAATTGAATTTGTTCGGGTGTCAGATGAAAACGGGTGATAATATTTTTATCACCGGTACCACTAGAGTAATCCTGTATGGAGATTCCAATAAGGGAGTGAACTTTATGACCATTTTCTTCAAATTCTCCTTTTGCATGAAGCTGTGCATAGCTGTTATAACTTGTGTAGCGGAGACGGTCATACAGTGCAATTAATTTTTTACTGGTCTGTACTTTGCATATCTGATCTGTAATTGAGTTTTGATAATTTTCACTCATGTATGTTTTCCTTCTTTCTATTTCAAATATTGTTTTACAAGCTGTGTCATATTTTTGGGCAAATCTTCTAATTTGGTAATATCTAAAAAACCATCCTGATAGATTCTGCGGATGTTTTCTTTGTCATCACCAATTGCTGCAGCAAAGATCACAATGCCACGTTTACGATATTCATTCTTGATACCACGAAGATCTGCTTCTGCTTCCGTACCACTGTACCCACAATCTGCGGGCTGTCCGTCAGAGATTATGATGAGGAGTTTTTGTGATTCCGGACGCTTTGCCAGGTGTTCCGCAACATAACGAAGTGCAGCTCCATCCGGTTGCCATTACGGGCAGACATATCCATCAGCCGGTAACGGTCAGAGGCATCCAGAGAATCAAATTCAGCATAGGAATACAAAGCAACACCCTTAGAATCTGTAGAATGCCCATAAATGGTAATAGGAATTCCCAGGCTCATACAGAAATCATACAGCACGATTGCAGTTTTCCGGGCATGGGTAATACGATCTCCCCAGCCCATAGAACCACTTTCATCAACCAAAAGTCCCACGGAAAGTTTTTGTTCTTCATCCGGAAGCCTGGTTCTGGTAAAGATACCGCCGTCCTTTCGGTGTAAAGCCCGCATATCCAGCCTTTTACCAAATAACAGTTTTTTTGTTTCCCGCCTTCTGCCTCTTCTTTTAATAAAGGAAGAATGGAACTTTGCAGCCTTTTGGAGGTCCGCAAAAGAGGGGAAGCAACTGTTTGATAAGATTTGATAAAAAAAGTCGGAAACTGGATTGATGCGGTGGATTGTTACATGGATGCCTGCATGGGCATTTCCGTAATGTATTTCATCCGCCGATTTTTGCAAGTCTTCTGTTAATTCCTGTTCATAATCATTTTGGGCTTTTTCCGTAGCAACATCATTTAGGATGCGTGCAAGATCATTCGCTGCATTTTCATAACCGGAACCGGCATACTGTGATGCGTATGTGATTCCTGGATTATTTCCATCTAATACTGCTGTAGTTTTAGCAAGTTCAATTCTTCCTCCTTCTTCCTGCAGTACCTTTTCTGCCTGGTTGATTGCATCTTGCCTGTAATTTGGATCAAGACCAGATAAGTCACAGGTTATAGGAGTTTTTGATTTTACTGTAGGACCTGGAATGTTTTTAGGGATTCCTCCGTTTTTACCAGTTGGAAGAGGAGATCCGCTACCTGATTCTTTCCGCAGCAGATCCTCCAGAGCATCGCCAACTTGGGTACTATCCTGCTTTTTTAAAGACTCTCTGGTTAACTCTACCATAGGCTGAATATAGTTCCAGCAAAGTACTAAAAGATAGTTGGAAGCACGTAAGCGTTCTTTCCCCTGTGTGGCAATTAAAGCATCGTCAATATAATCCATGCAGTCTGAAAGGGTGTCTGTGTATTCTCCAGAATAATTCGTGCGGTTATTTATATTACCAGTCCGGCAATAAGACAAAATTAAATTGCTCATAATGGAAAACGGCTGATAGCCACAGTCAATTTGTTCCTGTATAGAAGGAATCAATTCAGACATCCGCAGATTATTGATCTGTATTCCTGCTTAAAAGTTCCGGGATATTCTTCACACATCCGGGCTTCAATGTAGATGTCCTCCAGTATATTATTAAACTGTGCAGCACAGCGGGATAGAGTCAGACACGTTGCATTATCTTTTTCTTCCATGGCATCTAAGATGTCCTGCAGATTTGCCTTGTATCCAGAAGGCAGATTGTCTGGTGCTTCTGGATAGAAGGAACCATTTTCCATATTGGTCAGATAAAGCTGTAGTGATGCAAAATCAGAGTAACGCAGATGTCCGATTTCATGTCCAGTTAGACCAGTCAGGCTTTGTGACCGCAGAAATCGGGAAGGAAAGCTTTGGGTTATCGAGTTTGCGGCGTTACAGTGAATTCTATAATTATCTGTATAAGCGATGTCTGCATTTTCAGAACTGTCCCATTCCATAAGCACCTGAAGTCCATAGCGAGAACGGCCAGTAGCCGCTTTCGCCAGAGATGTTTGGTATTTTTGGAAAGCCGATGAAAGAAAGAGTTCTTCATCAGTGATTTTTGACTCCGTATCCCGGATCATTCTTTTTAAAGCTTTTTGAGTGTTATTCAATTTTTTCACCTTTCTTTCTTTTTCATATTTTGGGTTAGGAGATCTTCCATTGTACAGCCGTAATACTGGGCTAACCGAAAGACGGCGTAAGCAGATGGAAGCGTATGCCCATTTTCATAGTTCATAATTGTTTTTTCCGGTAGATGCAGAAGTCTTGCTACGGCTTTCTGAGAGAGTTTCGTCTGCTTGGATTTTCTTAAATAAACGAGATTTTCTGCCAGAGTTTTGCGTAGTTCGGCTTCGGTATAAAAGGTGTTCCTCAATAGTGTGTTATGATGCAAGAACTGTATCCAAGCAAGAACCTTCAATTTCGATACGGCTTTCAGAATCGGCAGTGACGGAAGATAAAATGGTATAATGAGCAGCTTCCTGTATATCGCCACATACCATAAAAGACTGAACCCAGGCAATTAATTCCCGGACTCCACAGCAGCCATCTGTTATCAGGTTATCCTGACAATACTGTGCGATGGAACGTACAATCTGTGTCATGGTACGTACTGATTTTTTATCGGAACATCCGGTAATAGCAAGAACACGCTCTACCATGGTCTCTTCATCCGGTTCATCCATATCTATGACCATATTCATCCTTGAAATGACAGACTGGTTCATGGGACGACAGCCGGCATAGTCATGATTAGTTGTGACTACAATGGTAGTATCCGGATGCCGATGGATGACTTCCCCGTTTGGCAGAAATACGCTGTTACAACGGTCCAATAGGGAATTAAGTCCTACCAGTACACCAGGATTGGCAATCACCGTAGGCTCCTGTATTTCTACCAGATAGCCGTTTCGGATGGCTTCAACCAGTGGTGTATCCACATAGCGGAACTGTTGGCTGCTGGAGGTAGCAGCTTGTTTCTGCTTCATTTCCTCAGATATATGATGGATCAATTCTTCATAAACTGTATTTTCTGATACCTTTTCATCATAAGTACCCGTTAATTTTTCATAGGCAGTAGCCGGATCGAGGGTAATGTCTTGAAAAGAGGGCAGTTCCCCTACCAAAGAAAGCTGTTTTTCATCTACATCAGGTAAAATCTGTCCAAGAAGGTCAAAAATTTCTGTATTTGCCGAGCAGGTGATGCATCGGTAAGGCAGGTGAAGTCCTGCAGCAATGGCTTTGGCACCTTCGGTCTTTCCCGTTCCAGCAGGCCCACGGAGCATAAAATTCCTCATAGGTTGCTTGCTGTCAGTTGTTAATTTGGCATGTTCGCATATTCTTTGGATTTCTTTTGGGATTACATACCAATCTTCGAGAATAGGAACGGTTGATTCTTCTTGGGGAGTTAATGTCCGAGAATTGGACAGGATGTATTTATCGACAAAATCTTCTTTGGGAATTGAAACGGCGGAAGCAGTATAGTGATGTCCACCTTTTAATACCTGAAAGGTACCCTGGATAATTTCCGTTGGTGCATAAACACCTTTTTGGATATTCAGTGGTGTAAGTCTTTGGAGCACGCCATTTGCAGGAGTGTCAACTTTGATGTTCCCGATAGGAAGGGAATCACCATAACGGATCCTGCGGTACACGTTATCACAAAGAACCGCAGCCGTTTCTGCAGCTTTGGGCAGGTCAGGAAAACCGTCATCACGGTGTTGCTTTAATTCCTGATATTTTTCATTGAATTCGTCATCTGAAAGGAAAGTAGGCATTAAAGCAAAATAAAGAGCACTTCCGGAATCTTCATCTTTTTTAAACTGATATGGCTCTGGTTTACTGTCCAGATCCAAAGGTTTTTCATACTTTCCGGCTATAAATTTCCCAGTCATACGGTTGTAGACCACTACATGCAGCAACCCGGTACGGCTTGGATATTCTGCGATTGTAAAATTGTTTGCCTGGCTTCCAATGGCTCCGAGTTCTTCCTCTGCTTTTCCAGCAGGTGGATTTTCCAAATTCATATAAGAAAAAACTGCCTGCAAAGTAGCAGAATGGAGAGTAGCCCGTTTTTTAGGCTGATTACAGTATTTGGAAGCGATGTCTTTCATCACTGCACTTTTCCCGGAATAGCTGTCAAATGGAGATGGTAGCGTTCTTTCAAAAGTCCAGTTAGGGACAAAGTTTGTATTTGGCATAGTATTTCCTCCTTTATTCTTTTATCCAGGATAATTCTAGTGCCTGGTCCTTTTCTTTTGCGGTCAATTCATCTTTTTGGAAGATGGAAATGAGAATATCCCAATAGTTTCGTGGCGGGAAATAATCAAAACAATCCTTGATTTCCGCTGTATCACCATTTTGGATGTAAATTTGCCCGTTTTCATTAATATAGAGTTTATGGTGTCCTTTCGCATGGAGCTGTCCGATAAGGTTCTCCAGTTTTTTCTTGCCAATTAAGGAATACCAGGATTCCGGATCAGCAAAAGGAACATCGTCCTCATCGGTAACTGTGACAGTCTTTTTGAGGCTGGCAATGGTCAGCATTTGAAGTTCCAGATATCCGTATTGGTTCATACGTGCTTCCGCAAAGTTGTAGTCCTCCGTATGAAAGGTTCTCAGACGTATGGGATTTCCGCAAAGAAGCTGCTTCATGGATGGCGGCTTCTGGAATTCCCATGTTGCATTTGGAAATGCAGCCTGTAGTTTGTCGGTAATCTGATAGCTGATTTGTCTCCAAAGCAATTCTTCTGTTTCGGAAACTGGCTCAGATGATTTCAAAGAAGACCAAGGGCTTGTTTTGCCTGGTTCTTGAGTAGGTTTAGAGTCAGTTTATAGATTTTAGGAAGAAGTGTGGAAAGAAATAGCAGCAGGATGCCAAGGATTCCGATACTTGCGACTGCATTACGATTTCCATTTCCTGGTATGAATATAGTTGCAATTAACAAAATTATTGTGAGCATACTTAGAACTTTAAGAAATTTCTTTTGTGTATTCACTTCATTTCCTCCATGTTTGTTTCAATAGAAAAAGGAATTGCAGCAGACCAGTAGATACTGGAAAGTCGCAATTCCTTCATTTTAGGGATCTTTGATAATTTACGGGAATGGAAGCTGCTGTGGTGGTGTATTTTCCGGAATATTGGTAAATCCATCACCAGATACATTGCCAGCCGTAAATCCCTGTGGTGCATAAGCCGATCCCCCTGCCGGAGCATAAGACATCTGTTGTGCGGCCTGTGGCATCATATTGTTATTGACTGGCATTGCGCCAGTAGGCACGGTACCGGAAGGATTCATTCCCGGGTTTCCATTATAAGTAGCACCGTTTGCTGGTACTGGTGGAACATTCGGATTTCCGACCATTGGATTCCCCGGTACAGGTGTTGCTGCATTGGTATCATTACGATTCGCAGGTAAGAACTGCCAGTCCTTTACCATAATTTGCGGCGTGATAGCTGCTTGACCTGCATTATTGCCTTTCTGGTGAATATACGGATGGAGTTCTAAATCTCCGTAGACCATGAGACACGTTGATTTTTTGACACCGGCTTTTATCAGTCGATCTGCAAGAAACTTGTTGCAGTAACACTGATAGAAGATGGGTTCTTCCTTTCCGTTTTGACCTCTCTGGTTGGTAGCAAGCCCCAGACTGATGTATTCAGTTCCGGAGTTCTTTGCTTGTTGCATAACCGGATCGGCAGTTACCCTTCCTGTTACAATGATAATAGATGACATAAAAATTCTCCTTTCTGCTTGGGCGATAAAATAGTGATAAATAAAAAAAGTGCCATTATAGCACCGTATAAAACGGCATTATAATGACACGATTTTCCAACTTAAACTGCATGTGTACTGGAGATAGTATCCAGACACCCTATAAAGGGATAACACAAAACTTAAATACAATATCATAGTAACACAAGATATAGCGAAGGTCAATGATAAAATACCATATATAGTATTTTGCGATTCGAAATAATAATTTTTGTGTCAAAATGCTTGGAAGTGTAGTATTTTATGAGGATAATCCCAAATAGATATAAAATTTTCATAAAACACTACTACCTTTTCAGAGTAGATAAAATGTGGTAGAATGAGGAAAAATTATTAGGAGGATGCATTATGGCAAGACGAAAAAAACTGGAAAACACATCTTTGGAAGAGCAACTGGAGTATGTGGAACAGGAGATTCGTACAAAAGAGTCCGATTTAAAGGAACTGCGTCATAAAGCAAAAGAGATTCAAAAAGAGATAGAAGAGAAGCAGAAAGATGAGCTGTTTAAGGCTTTGGTAGCATCTGGGAAAACCATTGATGAGGTTATGAGATTTATAAAGGCAACAGGAGAAGATAAAATCGAATAAAAAAAATGAAAGATGCCGTTGTGGGGGAGTGAATCTGCAACGGTGTTTTTTATGGTCAGCTGAAATACAAATGATTTTCATAGACCACAATCACCGTTACCTTGGAAAGGAATATGTAGTGGTTCGAAGTTGTGTCTTTGCATTTGTAATTCGTAGATTTAATATATACTGCGTGGAAGTTAAGCCATTGTAGTGTCTAAAACTACGGATAACTCAGATGGTGCTTGGACGTATGTGATAGTTAATGAAGTGTTTGTGCCTGAAAAAATTGTTGAGGGTATACCTAGTTGTTTGAAAGTATGAAAAAAGTGAATAGGGTAAAAAATACCGTTACAGATTAATCTTTGTAATGGTATTTTTTGCGTGAATTTATTCTAACGGTGTAATTTATAACCTATTCCCCATATAGTATCGATATAAGGGGCTTGGTTTCCTATATGCTCTAGTTTTTTTCTTAGTTTGCTTATATGGACATTGAGAGTATTATCATCTGAAATATAATCTTTTCCCCAAATAAGTTGATATAAAGATTCCTTTGTAAAAGTCTGTTTTGGATGTTTGATTAGTAGCTGTAAGAGGTTATATTCGGTAGTAGTCAGAGTAAGCTCTGTGTTATTTACAAGTACTTTGTGATCATCCACATTTATGCGAATATCTTTAAAGGAATATTCCGTTTGGGGACTTTCGCTGCAACGGCGCAAAACACTTTCTATTCGTGCGAGAACTTCTTCATGATAAAAAGGTTTAGTTATATAATCATCTGCACCGGATCGGAGAAGGTTTATACGAATCTCAGGCTGATTTTTGGCAGATATAACAATAACTGGAATAGAATTGTTGTGTTTTTTTAGGTGAAATAGTATTTTTTCACCAGGCAAATCGGGAAGCATCAAATCTAATAACATTAAATCATATTTTTTAGAGGAAAGAGCTTCAATTGCTTCTATCCCATTGTGATATGCTGAAACATTGTAATGGTTTCTTTTTAATAATTCTGTAAGAATAAAGCAAATTTCTTTATCATCTTCTACTAATAATATATCAATCATAATAAACTCCTTTGGTAATAGGTATGGTAAAAATACTAACATGATTTGTAATTTCATACAAGTTACTGTTTTAAATAATTTGAAGGTTTCATAGGCGAGTGGGAAAATATAAAGATAAATTTATAATTTTATGGAAATTTAAGAACTGATTTAAGAGAAATGTTAGAATTAGACATTATCATTATCATTATAGGATTTAAGAAACGAGGGAAGTGATTAGAATGAAAGAACCCGAAAAAATATTGGAAGCAAAAGATATTTGATAAAGCATACGGAAAAAATATGGTACTTAATCAGGTAAATCTTACGATAAAAGCGGGCGAGATATATGGACTGGTTGGAGAAAATGGTGCAGGAAAAAGTAGCCTGATGAAAGTTATTACAGGACTAACAAAGCCGACTTCAGGTGAGATAAGTTTATTTGGTAAAAAAAATCTTGAAGATGAAAGAAATAAGATAGGATGTTTAATTGAAAATCCAGCTTTGTATATGGACATGACAGCACGCCAAAATTTGGAAATCCAGCGTACTCAACGAGGAATTCCAGGAAAAAGTAGTATTGATGAAGTTCTGGAAATAATGGATTTAAAGGACGCTGGAAATAAAAGAGTGAAGGCTTTTTCTTTAGGGATGAAACAGCGATTAGGAATTGCAATTGCATTGCTTGGTCGCCCACAGTTGCTAATTTTAGATGAACCAATAAATGGCTTAGATCCAACCAAAATTAAATATGTGCGAGAAGTCTTAAAGAATATGAATGAAGAAGATGGTACAACGATACTTATATCCAGTCATATTTTGCCAGAGTTACATCAACTTGCAACTGTATATGGATTTATACATCATGGAAAAATGTTACAACAGATTACAGATAAAGAATTAGATGAGAAATGTCGTCGTCATGTTCATATCGAAGTAGACAATGTGGAAAAGGCTAGTTGTATTTTAGATGAGAGGTATCCAGAAAGTCAAATAAAAAGTTTATTTAAGAAATGTGATTAAGGTATTTGGTTATAATAAAAATATTTCTGATATAACAAAAGAATTAGTATATGGAGGAGTTGGTGTAGAAAAAATAGGATATGAAGGAGAAGACTTAGAAGAGTATTACACAAATCTATTATCGGAGGTGAAATCGAATGAGACAGCTTAAAGCAGAGTACTATAAAATGAAATATTCGCGAGCCTCGAAGTGGGTTTTAGTATTTATGGCATTTATTTTTTTTATACCGTTCGTTGTGGGAAATGATACATTGTTTATGACTTTTGGTGATTATAGAAATATAGATAGCATTGGTTGGATTTGCTACATAGACGACATGAATAATGTAAAAGCTGCAGAAATCGCAAGATTTGCATTATCAATTAATTTTTTTTCTTGGATTGGATTAATTGTCTATATTACGACAATGGTATCTGCAGAATTTCATCAAGGAACAATAAGAGCTTCTGTCGTATATGGGATAAATCGAACCAAATTATTTTTAAGTAAATTACTGGTGATAAATGTTCACTTTTTTATTCTCTATTATATTGTGGAAACTGCATTAGGCTTAGGATTAGCATGGAAGTATGGTTTTCATTATAAAGGTGAGGAATTTTTGATTTTTATCGGAATGGTTACCTTAAATATGATAGCTATGATTGGAATGGAAGCTGTGGCGGTTTTGATTACGGTTTTAGTAAAGAATACAGGAATTGTGGCAGCTTTATCATGTGTATATTTCTTTGCAGGTGCGATTACTTATCCTATGGTATATGAGAATTTTCAAAATCAATCAGTGCTTCTTAAAGCATTTTGTGTTATGAACCCGACCACTTATATGTATAATATTTGTGGATATCGGATGACAAATGGGATTGTTGTTGGAACTATTATGTATGGTATGGGTGCGTGCCTGGTGGGGATAGTTTTAATGCATTTTGCATTGAAACGTCAAGAACTTTAATTTGTGTTTCAAGTAGCTCTTACTACTTTGAAATAAATAAATATTTACAGGAGGATATTGCAATGAAGTGGATTAACAAAGCATCAGAGGACAAAAGTACAAGAATCTGCTGGGTTTACAATGATAAAGGTTGTGGATCTAAAAAGGCTACATGTGTAATTCGTTACTAAAGATATTTGTAGTCAGTAAAGGAAAATGTGCTCAGCAATATGCTGGGCACATTTTCATTATTGCAAAGAACACTGTGAAAACAAGAGATTAAGAAAAGAGGATATAATAATGAAATTATCAAGATACAATATAGAGAAAAAAGAAGATAAAAGTTGTTTGATTTACAATACGGTCACATCTGCAATACTGGAATTAGATACTGATTATGAAAAATCATATTATGAAATGAAAGAAGGGAAAAAATGTTCAAAGCCTGATTTAGAGTCAGCATTATTAGAGGGTGGTATGCTAGTTGAAGATGATAAAGATGAATTTGCAGAATTGCTTATAAGAAATAAAATAGAAAGGTTTGCGGATTCAAATCTTACATTAACTATTGCCCCAACTATGGCATGTAATTTTTGTTGTCCCTATTGCTATGAAAAGGGAGAGAATATATTACTATGTCTGAGACTGTTCAGGATCAATTAACATCGCAGCTCAAAGAAAAATATCAGCATATACATGAATTAACGGTATCTTGGTATGGAGGGGAGCCATTATTGGCAATTGAAACTATTGAAAAATTAACCAAAAAGATAAAGTCTGTTTTGCCACTTGGTTGCAAATATAATGCGGATATGGTCACAAATGGTTATAAATTGACTAGAAGAGTAGCTGAAAAATTAAAAGACATGGACATCCACTATATTCAAGTTACTTTAGATGGTTCAAAACAAGCCCATGATAGTAGAAGGATTCTCCATAATCATCAGTACCTTCGAACATATATTGGACAATATAAGAGAATGTGCGGATATTTTGAATATTTCGATAAGAATTAATGTTGACAAGACAAATATAAACGAAGCAACAGAAATATTTGATTGGCTAGAAAGATATGGTTTAAAAGGTAGAGTTGGTTATTATTTAGCACCAGTAGATGATATTAATGGAGTATGTAATAATCATATATGTATGGAACGACCACAGTACGCAAAAGAAGAGATTGCGTTTTATAAAGAAGGGATTAAGAGAGGCTTTATGTACCAAGGTGTTAAGCCGAGCAATTATGGTGTATGTGGAGCAATTAGCTTAAATTCATTTGTGATAGGTCCAGATGGAGCGTTGTATAAATGTTGGAATGATATTGGATATAGTGAACGAAGTATCGGTAATTTGGAAAAAGGAATCAAACTTACAAATAAATTTGTAGAATGGCTTTCCTATGATGTTGTAAAGGATCAAGAATGTAAAGATTGTTCATTTTTTCCAGTATGTTATGGTGGGTGTGCTGCTTATAAAAATAAGATTTGTTCTTCAGTAAAATGGAATGCAGAAGAGATGTTGGAGCTGATGAAAGAAATGGCTCAATGAAATAGCAGGGAGAATTGGAATGATAAAATTTTGCAGTAAATATGTTTTTCAATATAAAATAGAATATGGGATATATTTTTTGTTGGGTATTATACTGTGCGGGTTAAATACATTTATACCGGCTGCTATGGGACAATTTATTAATATGTTTAATGTGGAAACAACATATTCAGCAATGTTAAAATTCATATTTTTATTACTGTTATTGTATGTTGGTAAGGAAATTGTCTGCTATGTCAATAAAATACTTTATATAAGGATACAGACTAATGCAGCATTTTCATTAAATTTCGAAATTGTAAATCATTTAAAAAAAAGTTTCGCCACTCGTAATTGGCAGACTGATTTATCGTACTTATCTCAAAGGATAAACAATGATGCGAATGATGTACTTATTTTTTTCATCAGCTCCTTGACTGAATTGATATTTTCAGTTTTTTCAGCGGGTATAATCTTATTTATGATTTGGAAAATGGATTCGATTGCTTTTATAGTTACAATGTTTTTATTAGCACTTTATTTTTTTATATATATTGGCTTCAAAAAGCGTATTTATAATTGCAGTTATGGAATGAAAGAGGAGAAATCCAATTTCTTCTCCAGACTGCAGGAACAATTAGAAAAAATAGAGTTTATAAAAATACATAGTATGGATTCATTTTTTCAAATAGGTTAGTAGCATCATATCAAAAATTATATCGATCTATATTTAAACAACAAGCGACTATCCAGGCATTTGCAAATCTTGAAGGGATTGTAGGGGCAATATCTGTATGCATTTTACTTTGGATTGGAGGAAAAAAGATACTTACTGGAGATATGCAAATAGGATATTTCTATATGATTTCAGTATATTTTAATATGATTTTGGAATATGGAAAAGAAATAGTGGCATACGGTCAAGAATACCAAGAGGCTTATGTATCCTTTGAACGTATAAAATCTATTTTAGAAATTAAGGAGCAGTCTAAGGGGTGTATAAGACTTAATGAAATCAAACAAATTAGAATTCAGGATTTGAATTTTGCATATGACCAGAAAGAAACCATAAAAAGTTTTTCTACAAACTTAAAAAAGGGGAAAGTTTATGGATTGAAAGGAGAAAACGGATGTGGGAAAAGTACACTTATTAAAATTTTAATGGGTATGTATGTAGATGAATATCAAGGGAATATAATATGGAACGATACAGAAATGAGAAATTTAGATATGGATTATATAAGAGAACATGTAATCAGTGTAACAGAACAGGAGCCGACTTTAATAGCAGATACAATATATAATAATATTGCTTTATATCGAAAGCTTGATGTAAAATGTATACAGAGAGCCGTTGATTGCTTTGGTGATAGTATTTTGAAAAGAGATAATTGGGATTTGCAAATTAATGAAAAGTCAAGTAATATTTCCGGTGGAGAAAAGCAAAAAAATTGCAATTATTCGCCAAGTAGTGCAAGACGGTCAGGTAATGATTTTTGATGAGCCTACCTCAGCTATGGATGAGAGTGGAAAAAACAATTTTTACAGTTGATCGATCAAATTAAAAAATCATAAAATAATTATTATTGTTTCACATGATAATGCAATCTTGAATACATGTGATGAGATTCTAATATTATAAGGAGATATGAAGTTTGCTAGTTGTCTTTTTAATAACAGGAGTGTTTATATTATTAGGCATATTATACATTTTTCATCTGAAGAGGGAAATTAGAAGAATTATAGAATGGATAGAACATAATGAGCATATCTACTCGGTCAATGTATTGGATAAAGATATTGAGAACCTTGCACTTAGTATCAACAAGCGAATTAAAGAAGATGAACGAAAAGAACATCAGCTAAAAAAACAGGATAAAAATTTTAAAAAGATGGTAGCAAATTTATCACACGATTTACGTACTCCATTAACTGTTATTATTGGTTACTTGCAGTTAATTAGATTAGAAAAAAATGTGAATGAACCTGTTAATAGCTATATAGAACATATTGAAAAAAAGGCGGATTATTTAAAAAAAATTAGTAGACGATTTATATTTATTGTTTTGGAGTGAAGCAATAGAGAGCGAAGTTGATATGAAATCAGTCAATATTACAGAGGTAGTCACTTCTTTGTTAAAGGAATATATTCAAAATTCAAAACGTGCCTCAGAACAATTAGATATTAGACTGCCACATGGAAACATTTGGATACTTGCTCAAGAGAAAATATTAATTAGAATTTTATGTAATTTAATAGATAATGCTTTAAAGTATAGTACTGGTGATATAATGTTTTACATGTGGGGAGAATCCGAGTATTGTCATATACAAATAAGCAATCCTTCTGATTATATTAGTGATGAAGAATTAAAATCTATATTTGATTTGTTTTACACAAAAGATGAAGCAAGGATAAAAAGCAGTGGTATCGGATTGTATGCTACTAGAAAGCTAGTAATACAAATAAGTGGTGATATTCAAGTGAATTATGAAGCGGGAATTTTCACTGTCAGTATAAAGTTGCCCTTAATATGAAAAAATTGGTCACAGTAGAAAAATAAAAGATATTGTTACTGCATTTTGAAACCCTGAAAGTGAAAGCACTGTCCATTTTTTGAAGAGTCTTCTGGAATACAATAGATTATTATTCCCTGCGATTGCTGTTATGCTGTCATCCTTGAGACAGAATACGTGGTAGTTCGGAGTGGTTTTTGTCATTTCACTGGGACGGCAGAAGGAAAACTTATAAAGCATAATAGAAGTGGGTATGTGAAAGTGGCATATCCACTTCTATTGTATTTAGAGAAGAAATCTAAGAGTTCTTCGGGGAAACATCTTCATTTAGGGATAATTCCTCATACGCAAGTAAATCCGGAGTAACCTTTTCTTCACCCGAAAGGTTTGCTACATTCCGGAAATATAGGCGATAATAATGTCCAGATAAAAGGCGGATATTTTTATCGAATGTAAAGTGATATTCTTTCTGGTCAGTGGAACGGAAAATAATTTTCTGTTTCTTGGTAAGTGGGCTGACTTCACGTTTTGTACAGGTTCCAGTTAATTCGGTATAGTCATGCATCTTGATGGTATGTAGCAGACTCACAATTCGTATGGCAGTTCCAACACCGATGCAAAGACTCATAAGGAGAAATATCTGGTCGTCTGTTATAAATCCGTAAATACATCCAAATAGGACACAGAAAAAGCCGATTGCCCCATGGACAATCAGCTTATTAAGAAATGGTTTTGGCATAATTTGCTCCTTCCTATAATTTTTCAAATGCAATCTGTTTATTGAGGTACAAATTACTGATGGCTTCCAGTACAGGATAACCGGCATGGGTGAATTGGATATCCTGTGCCAGGGTACGGAATGTTGCATCCGAGGTTTCATAGAGCTGCGTCAAAAGTTGCTCTGTATTTTGTGGATGGATGCCCTGTTCTACACAGGTTACAAGCTCTGCCGTAGAAATCTGTACTTTTTTTGCTATTTGGAGTACCGTGTCCTCTATAGCAGTCCGTGCCGGCTTTTTTAGATAATGGATCAGTTCCTTTGTGTGCAGTTTTTTCTTCATGCAGAGATAGATGCAGGTAAAAAGCCGTACTGAAAAACTGTCCTGCAATGGGCTGATATAAAGTTCTCCTAAGAGGCGGTACAGGGCATCCACACCAGTTAAACCATCCCCTTTTACAACCAGTCCTCGAAGCAGCAGCCGATTCAGGTAAGGTTCAATGGGGATATTTTCCGAACGGTGATGTTTTTTCAAGCGTTCGGAAAAAGCAGACTGCAATTCATGGATCTGTCGGATTTGAAATGCGAGGCTGCTCCACAGAAAGAATTCTTCTTCTGTCAGTCCGTATTCCTGCCGGTTATTGATAACAGTCGGTGTTTTATGTTCCTTTATGGAATCCTGGAATCGTAGGATTCCGACTGCAGTATAAAGTGTCAGCATAATCGTTCTCCCTTCAAGATAAAAGAGTATATAATTTGGTATCCTGCTGTAAGTATTTCCGGGCTTTGCTTTGCCATGCCCGGACATGATTCATTGGGACACCATAATGTTTGGAAATTTCTTGGTTGGTATATCCTTTTTGCTGCAGGAGCAGGGCATGTATTCCTTTTCTTAGTGTATTGCAGCTTCTCGCTTCTAAGGACTGCAGGTGCTTATAAATGGGTTCCTGGTTCATACATTGTTCCTGCCATAGTTCGGTTTTTTGGTCTACAAGCAGGGGTTCCATGTCAAATTCGGAAGATGCATACATGGAACAGGTGTATTTTCGTTCTTTTTGCAGTTTTCTCCAATAACTGTAAATGGCATTTCGTATGGCAACTTTGGCGTAAACTGCAAAGGGACGGGTGTTGTCATAGTTCATGGCGGCTTTGCATAAAGCTAAGTTTCCGGCTTGCAGAAGGTCTTGCTGCTCATCGTATGAGACATAAGCACAACGGGAAGTCAATTTTTTACCATTTCAGGTACCAAATATAAGTACTCCTCTGTCAATCGGCGTTCATCATCTGTCATCGGGATGATCATACATATCCCCCCTTTCAACCAATGGCCCTGAGAGGGATATGGTTATTCTCCAGAATCTTCATGGATTCCAGAATTAGTTGATCACACATATAAGTGCTAAATTCTCCGATGTGTGCTTCCTTGGCAGTCAGACAGAATTTATCAGCAATCCAGCGGTAAGCCTCCGATTTCGTAAAGATGTGGTTTAGCCATATCTGGTCAAATACCCGGTGTGCTTGGATCCTTTTTTGCCGAAGCTCTTTGTTTGCCAGTTTTCCTTTGGCATTGGTAGTGCCAGGATGAACTCCTACATAAGAATTACACTGTGGGAAGTGACTGCACACATAGAGTTTTCCATCTTTCGCTTTATTTCCATATACATAGGACGCATCCCTTAAAATTGCGATGCTGCCGCAGTATGGGCAGCGGATTTGTTTCTGTTTCATAAAGATTCACCTCGCTTACGTGTTTTATACGTATATTGTAAGAAAGCAGGTGATGAATTCCCATAGGATGGGCATAGAAACTACTCCCAGATTCGGACTAAATGGCACAAAATGCAGAAAATCTAAGAATAGAACAGTGCTTGATAAGCGGAAAGAAACCGCTGTCTGCAAAACGTGAGTAATTTACTGGTGTAAAGATGAACCCTGCACAGAAAATCCGGATGACATAAACAGAAATCAGAGCTATACATAGCCGATACAGATTTCTGGTGCGTTTGTTCCAGGGCTTTCTCGGACGAAACTTCAGGTACAGGATTAAAAGTGCAGGAATAAAAATAAAGTTCGTAAATATTGTATCGATTCCTTGAATCATAGCAGTGAAATTCAACATAAAATCGCCTCCTTTCTTATCCTGTACGCAGAAAGTACCAAAAGTGCAACCTTTTACCAGTAATAATGGGATGCTTCCTGATGCCGCAGTAAAGCAAAACAAGGACATGGCTTATCGGTCAATGCTTCTTTTGCAAAGTAGAGTCCATATAAGGACTGAAACTGTTCCAGTGTTATGGCGGACAGGCATTCCGTTGGTTCCGGTATGCGGGAGAAGAGCATACGGGCATCTGCCATGGGCAGGATACAAGGACTGCCGTTTTCATCTGGATGATATAAGAAGTGTGGGCCATTACAATAACCTGGGGTTTTACAGGAAACGCAGCGAACATAAATACAGGAATGCCAATTTCCATCACAAATATCTAAAAAATGCCGGATGTGCTTGGCATCGGCATTACAACGAGATTGTTCCATATTCATCACCTTTATAGCAGGCAGCCGTAAGAAGCTGCCTGTGAGCATATTTATTGATAGTTACTTATCTTTTTTTCGCTTACGGATATATAAAATACCAAATCCGGCAGCAAAGAGGAGTGCGGCACCTGCCAGTAAAAGATAAGGAAGAATGGTTGTTTCATCTCCAGTCTTGACTGGTTTGGAAGGTTCCGGTGTGTCTTTTGGAACTTCCGTAAGTTTTATCGTCTGTCCTTTATCGTCCAGATCCTCATGGGAAGCAATTTCAAGTGCTGTTTCTCCTTCAAGGGAAAAAAGTTTTTCAAAAACGACTACATCATGACCAGCCAATGTGCTTCCATCAAAAGTGAAGATGACTTCGACAGAACCATTGGAATCCTTTGGTGTAAATTCTGTTTCTGACGTGACAGGTTTTCCATCAATCAGACTTCCTTTTGGGTTGTTTTGTCCATCAGTGTGCCGACCAGTTTGTATGGAGTATCCGGAATCAGATTTTGGTAGGATACGGTGTCAATGATGGTTACTTCTTTCGTAGCAACGGCTTCCTGATCCCCATCGCTTTGTCCTTCGCAGTAGTTCCAATTCCTGGGAAGTAGATAGACTGTTCATGGTCTTCTATATCGGCGTGAACAGCAATCTCTTTTTCCTGATACGTTAAAGACTCAAAGACAACAATTGTTTTGCCGGACAGGATGCTGCCATCAAATGTAAAGGTAAGTTCAATACTGCCAGAGGCATCTTCAGGAGTAAAGGTCGTAGTGGCAGTAATCGGTTTACCATCTGCCTGAAGAGGCTCTTTTGTCTCTTTGTCCATCAAGGTACCGGTAAGTGCATACTCTTTTCCTGGAATTAGGTTACTATATTTAACCGTGTCAACGATGGTAATCTCTTTATCGGTTTTGGTAAATGATCTCCGTCTGCTTTATCTTTTGCAGTAGTAGCGATTTCTGGGAAGTAGATGGTCTGCCCATTATCTTCAAGATCTGCGTGTGTTGCAAATTCTTTGCCGTCATAAGTAGCAGATTCAAAAACAACTACGGTTTTTCCGGCAAGGGAGGTCCCATCAAAAGAAAAAATCACATCTACCGTTCCAGAGGATTCTTTAGGAGTAAATGTGGTTTCGGCAGTAACCTCTTTCTTATCTATTTCGACAGGTTTTCCGGTTTCTTTATCCATAAGGGTTCCAGTCATAACATATTCTTCGCCGGGCAGAAGATTTTTGTAAGCTACCGTATCTACAAGGGTAACTTCTTTATCTGCTTGGGAAAGATTCATATCTGTTTCCTTATCTTTTGCAGTGGTCCCGATTTCTGGGAAATAGATAGTCTGATCCTGATCTGTAATGTCCGCATGAACAGCCAGTTTTAAATCCTCCTGGTACAGTTCCTCAAATACTACGATTGTTTTGCCCTTCAGAGAAGAGGCATTGAACGTAAAGGTCACTTTTGCAGAACCAGAAGATTTTTTTGGTTTGAAGGTGGTTTCTGCTGTGACAGGTTTTCCATCTATTTCAATTGGCTTTCCGGATTCCTGATCCATCAGTGTACCGATGAGCTTATAAGACTGTCCCTTCTTTAAGCCTTCGTATTCTACGGTATCAACCAGAGTGATTTTTTCTTCTGGTTTGGCAAAGTGGGAGTTGCTGTCTTTGTCAAGGGCAGTAGTTCCAATGGTAATCTGATCATCCGTTAAAGTTCCCATATCCACGACTACGTGATTTTTGTATACAGAGACCTCAATTTTTAAGAGGTTCATACCTTCATTGGAATCGCAGCGTTGTTCTTCCAAAATATAGGTATCATAAATCAGGGCTCCTTTGGCATCATCAGGTTTAGAAGCGCCAAACCAGATTCCGTCTTCAGAAGTTTCCCCACGATTGGTATTTGTAGTGTGCTTATTCCATTCTGAGGAAGTACTGGCATAGCCATTTTTGTCTGTTACAATGGTATGACTTTCTCCTGTAGTTTTGGAGGTAATGGAAAATGGGACATTTGCCAGCCGGTTTAAATCTCCGTCAGAGACCTTTACGAATTCTAAATCGCCACGGATTACCTGATTGGAAATCGCTGTTTCTTTTGCAGTTAAATCCAAAATTTTCCCATTTTCTGTGATATGAAACTCCTGAGAGAGTTTGCCCTCGTTCAAATAACCTTCCGGTGCTTTTGTCTCATCAACCCGGTAATGACCATAAGGGAGCGTATCTTTTTTGGTGGAAGCAAGCCCCTTTTCATCTGTCTTCAAAGTGAGAACTACTTGATCTTTTTCGTAAAGGGTTCCATCCACAAGAACAGGATTTGGACCAAGATTGGTGATTGTAAATTCTGCATCCTTTAAAGAAGCATTTCCCTGTGGTTTGGCTTCTCCTGTTTCCAGATCCCGTTTTTGGATTTTGACACCGCCACGGATAATCTGGTTAGAAACAGAAGTCTCTTCTGTTGTTAAATCTACGATTTCTCCATTTTGGGTGATGTCAAATTCAAGAGCCTTTGCACCATCGGTTAGGTATCCGGAAGGCGCTTTGGTTTCTTCTATCCGGTAATGTCCAAGGGGCAGGGCATCAGCGGCACTTGCAGCAATACCATGTGTATCCGATTTGATTGTAAGCACTGCCTGACCATTTTCATAGAGCTTTCCACCTACCATACTGGCTGTTTGTTCAGAGTGGTAATGGTAAATTCGGCATCTGCAAGAGATGCGGTTCCTTGTGCTTGTGTTCCCTGAGTTTCCAGATCCCGCTTCTGAATTTTGACGCCGCCTCGGAAGACCTGTTCTTCGACAGAAGAAGCGTTATAAATAGAGATAGTTTCTTCCGTACCGGTACTGGTGATTTGCTGCACGAAAACAGATTCGTTTGGAAGATAGCCGGCAGGGGCTTTGGTTTCCTGTACGGTTACTGTACCCAGTGGGAAGCAGACGGTCTTTCCATCACTGGCATAGAAAAATTCATCCCCGGATACCAAATAATCTTTTGTAAAATGGATTTCTCCAGAGGCATCTGTTTTCAATATCCAGGTGCGAACCGGTTTCTTACCATTTGCTCCGGGATCGGTAGCTGACTGCTCTGTATAGAATTTTATTGTAAATTCGGCATTGGCGAGAGAGCCGGTTCCCTGTGCAGAATTTTGCTGTGTGTCAGCATCCAGCTTTTTAAGGAGCAGTTTTACGGGATTATTTTGAGGAATATCCTTTACTTTTACGGTAGATGTTCCTTCTGCTTTTACCGTAACATTATGGGCGGAAGTATCTATAGCAAATCCTTCTGGGGCACTGATTTCTTTGACGGTGTAACTTCCTTCAGCCAGTTCTTTGGATTTTGCATATCCTTTTTTATCGGTAACAAGAGTTTCTACCAGTTCTTCCCCTTTGTAGATTCCGTATTTGGCTCCTTCTAAAGAGTAATTGCCATTTTTATCGGAAATATCGGTATTGGCAGAGGATTTCTGCAGTTCGATAAAGCCGTTTGGAACCTGATACCAGCTTCCTGCAAAAGTTTGGGAAGCATTGCCAGGAACGATAAAAGCACGGAAGGATTCTGGTGGGGCAGGAAGCCCTTCAATGGCGTTGGCAACTTCCAATGCTTTGTCAATATAATTTTGAGGTGCGCCATGGAAGGCACCGGTGTCCCCGTTATTTCCAGCGTGGATATAGGAAACGACCAGATGACCAATGACATAAGAGTTGTCATCGGACCATCCTTGGAAATATTGATCTTTTATGAGCTTTTCGTAGCCGTATCCACCATTGACATAGTAGAGTGCTTTTCTAAGCGGGGAATCCTTTCCTAAAAGATTATAAGGATATTGTCCGGAAGCAGGTGTTTTCTTTAATGGTTCAACGCAATAAGCTGTATTATTACCATCAAAACTCATGCGGGAAGTATAATAGTCCCCGTATGGAATTTTGGCTCCTGCCTTATAATCAATGGTTCCATCTGCAGCATAAGCGGTATGGGCATTGAAAAAGAGTGTGCTAAGAAACATCGTGACACAAAGAAAAAGGGCGGTTAGCCGGATATGAGGTTGTTTTGCTGGTTTTAACATAAATCTCCTCCTTTGTTAAAAAGAAAAGCAGCCATATTCGGGCTGCAGGTAACATTAACCGACTTTTTTATCCTGGCGTTTCAAGATTTCCAGGAGTTCCTGCCGGTCTGTGGTAATTAATTCTTTTTCCAGGTTGGAAGCTTTAAATTCCACAGTGATATTATTGTTGTTTGTTGAAATCAGTCCGTTTCCACGTTGGAAATGGGTGATATTCATAACTTCGGTTTCGGAAAGACGAAGAATGGTTTTTACACGTTGTGCCTCTTCATCTTCCATGTTAAGAATAATTTTGGTTTTACAGTTATTGATAATGCCTTTTCCATATTTTCCGTCATCAAGAGCAAAAAAGTCATTGAGGTCCTGGGTTGCAAAAATACCGGCACCAGAGTATGCTCGGATAATCTTGCAATCTCCAAAACAAATTCAGCGGCCAGGCGGTTACTGGAAGCACCGATGAGCTGCCATACTTCATCTACGAAAATAGCTTTTTCTTCGGTACGGTTTTCTTTGGCTTTATCCCATACATAGTCCAGAGCAACAAACATCCCCACCGTTAAGAGATCACTGGAACCGGTCAGCTCTGAGATGTCCAAAACAGTATATTTATTGGTCAGGTCTACATTGGTCTGCTGGTTAAAAGAGGAAGCAGAGCCATGGACAAGACGGTTCAGGATGTGAGCCAACCGTTTGGTATCTTCGGTTTCCATCAAAACATCATATACATCTCCAAGAATTGGCATCGCTTTATAATGCTCCGGGTGTTTGGGATCAATGAGGGATTCATTCTTATGGGTGATTCCCTTTCTTGCATAGGTTTTAATCAGTGCTTCGTCCAAAAGCTGTTTTTCCTCATGGCTCATATCTGGAATGAGCAGAGAAAAGAAAACGTGCAGACGCTGAATCTTACTGGCTAAGGCAGATGCGTCTAAAGTTGGACCGTCCAGCAGCTCATTGACAGAGTTATCTACTTTTCGGATTTCCATGACATTGATGCAGTTTTGGCTGGCAGGAGAAATCTGGATAAAGGTTCCTCCTACATTTCTGGCAGCCCGATAAAACTCATGACCTTTTAACGGTGCGATGATAAATACCTGGATTCCTTTACGCCGCATACGAAGTGCCATAGTCTGCATGGTAAAGGTTTTTCCGGATCCAGAAGTGCCAAGAATCGCAATATTGGAGTTTTTATATTGTTTGGAGTCAAAAATATCAGCAATCACTAAAGAGTTGTTATGCTTATTTACTCCAAATAGGATGCCGTTGTCATCGCAAATGCTGTAGCTGACGAAAGGATAGCAACTGGCAGCTCCGGTGGTTAAGACATTTCGTTTTGAGAGTTCATAGAGCTTCTTATCCAGGTTTACAAGAGGAAGGGAAGATAAAAATCCCTGTTCTTGCAGGAAGTAACAAGACCGCAGATCCATATCCTGTGAGATGAGAAGTTTTTTCATCTCCTGAATCCGCCATTGCAATTCTTCCAGATCACCTGCCGTAATCGTAATCAAAAGATTCATGTAATAGAAATCTTCATTATTAGCAAGTCCCTGTTTGAGGAAATAGCCGGAACGGATGGCAGAATCCAGATCATCAAAATCCGCATTGGTATCAGAGGCATCTTTGATCTTTGAACGGTTGATCCGGATTTGCTGTCCAAGACGTTGCTGGATCTTATCTTTGGGCTGTTTATGCAGAAAAAAGTCAATGTCAATTCCTTCGCCAGCATTGATAAGCAGGGACAGCCAACCTGGCATTACTTTTGCTTTGTAACCATCGCACGGCACCAGCAGGTAAGAATGGTAGATGCCATTTACCAGCACATAGTTGCTGTGCTTAAAGTCCAAAGACCCTGGTGCAATGAATTCATTGATATGGATGTTATCCACTTCCTGCTCACGGCCAGATTCCATATAGCGAGTAAGTACCTGGTTAATCCGTTTTGGCAAGGTGTTTCGGTACATTTGGTACGGTTCAGTAAGTGTAGAGTACATCGGTTGTAAACTCATCTTCATTGTCATGAACCAGCACATCGTTGCCGCATTGATATAGAAAGGTTTTTGCGGTCTGTGCAGCAGTTTCCAAAGCTGCCAGGATTTCCTTTTCCTCCACCTTCCGATTCACATTGAAAGGTTCGTATTCAAAGATTAGGAAAAAACGTCTGGAAACCGCTTCTCTGGAACTTAGCTGCCGGACAAATTGGATATAGTCTTTTTGTAACTGCCGGCAGTTAGGATCTGATTCCCGTTCCATTTCCAAACGGGACTGTTCCAGATGTTTGTTGATATCCGCTTTTTTGGAGATCATCTTAATCTGCAGTTTCACAGGACTGATTTTTAGGTAGGAGATGAAACTGAAGATGATCCCCTGTTGTTCCCTGGCACTGCGTAAGAGGAAATTGATTGGTTCAATCTCCAGGATTTTTACATAACGATGGTCTGTCGTGTAGATAACACCATTGGCAATCTTATCAATAGGAAGATAATCTTCAAGGTGATTTCTTTTCGCTTTTTCTTTTTGCTTTTCCCGGAAGCAGGAGGCTGGTTGGAAGCTTTATTCGCAGTTCTTTCTTTTTTTCGTTCCTCCGAAAGTTGCTGCTTTATCTGTTGTTTTTCAAGTTTTGCCTGCCTTTTCGCACTTTTACGTGCAGCGGTTTGTTCTTTTTTTAATTGTCGGGACTCATATTTAAGAATCCGGATGTCTTCACGAGCCTGTTTGCGTATTCCACGTTTTGTAGAAGTATCAAACTGTCGGCGTTCTTTTTTTTTTAACAGCAGGGGATTCTTTTGCCTTCTCTTCAGAAGACATCTGAGAGCAGTTCTCTTCAGAAGAAGATTCTGCAGGTTGTTTTGGATGCCGTTTGCGTTTCTTGGTTTTTGGTTCTTTGTTGCGGGGCTTTTTTTATCCGGTACTTTTTTTTTCGGCTCCGGATGTACATCCATACGGTAAATAACCCGGCGGTTTTTTCAGAAAACGCAGAGCGTTCATTAAAAACGCAGTAATGCTCTCCCCACCGATTCCAATTAAAGAAATCATAGCTGCAGGAAGAGCAGTCATACAGAGAATAATAATTCTGACAGTCAGTGTCAGAGGCAGATTGATAACAGGAATGGTGATCAGGATTGCCAGGATACCGCCTTCGATGGCATTACGGATTTAAACATTCCGCCCATAAAGGTCCCTTTTTCTATAAAATTGCGAGGGATGAAGACAGGATGTTGTTCTTCAGTATTGTTCATGGCTGCACCTCCTTTGGTTCTTCCATGGAAGGAGTTTCAGGAACTTCTGTGACAGGGGCAGCTTTTTCCGAATTCACGGAGGTATCGTCATAACCTCCTTCTTGCAACTGTTCAATTTCCTCTGTTGTGATGGAAGGAAGTTTGTCATCTGTCGGACGTTCATAGATGATTTCTTTTCCAGAATCAGGGGTACGTTCCTCACCGAAAAGAATCTTCCAGTAGAGGAAGTGTAGTACACAGGAAGAACGGACTTATCCGGAAGCTGGAACAAAAAATTAATATCAGAAGCATTGGGATAGGTAGTATCATCAGCAAGGAAACGGATGGAAGTTAGAGACATCTGTTTTACGTTTTTAAGATAGGAGGTCAGTTCTTCCTGAAAAAGTTTCACCTGTTCCTTGGAGAAAAAGTCTTCCAAAGCTTCAAAGTCCTGAAAGCTTATGGATTCGTTATTTTCTGCTTGTTCTGTCCCGGTATTTTCATTATTATCGTGTTGAGTATTTTCTGTCTCGGATTTTTTGTTTCCTTTTTGGGATTTCCAGATGGAGGGAAAGACAAATCCGATGATAATTAAAAAGGCCATCATAAAGATAGCCAGAATTGCTTTTTTTCTGTTCATAAGTGTCTCCTTTATTTTTTAGCGAAGATCCAATAGGCATTTGCGGTTGCATGCACTTCCGTCATCATATCGAATTCACGGTTGATGTAGTTTTTGGAGGAACTGTCATTGGGATCATTGACTAATACTTTACCTCCAGCCGTTACACCACGAAGGACAATAAAATGTCCGCCACTGGTAAAAAGCCCGGCTCTTTGGGAACTGATGACCGGATGACCTTCAGATAAAGCCTGAAGTACCTGGTTGGGATCACTGGTCTGTGTGACAGCCCCACACCCAAAATGATCGGACGCTGCCTGGAAATAAGACCAGTAAGTGCCGACTCCTGGTTTGTAATAGGAATTTCCGCACCAGGATATTGCATCAATAGGTGTAATGGTAGTGCCTGTAAGATAACTGGCAATCATGGCAAAACTGGTAGGTCCACAACCGCTGGATGCAATCGAACCGCCGCCATAGGGGATATTTCCATAGTCTGTCTGGAGATAGTGTGGAATCTGCATGCCGTTTGCGGGATAGCTGCCGCCACTGGCAGTAATTTGGTAATACCGAAGGACATGATCCACATATTCTTTATCACCATACCGGTCATAAGGCCAGCTTGGTCTTGCACACATCATATCAGAGTAGGCAATCGCATTTTCTTTGGTATAGCCACCGTCACGCTCCATTGCCCAGTCAATGTATGCAGAACCGTAGTTGTAACCCTGAAGAGCCAGTTTAATCCGGTCTAAGTCCGTAGGTCCGGTACAGCCGGCTTTATCAAGGGCATATTTTAATTCCTGTACGCCACATTCAATGGAGTATTCCGGATCTGTAATCCCATTTGGCACATGGGGATAGCGGGTATTAAATCCACCTTCCGCTGCTTGCATCACATCCAGCCCCCGTCCGCCAGATTCCTGCATCATGACTGCCAGGATTAAATCCACATAATCACTCATACCATATTTCGCAGCGGCTCTTTCTACAGCAGGGCGGTAGGACAATACCTCATCGCTAAGATTGATAGCAGCTACTATGCCGGAAGAAGCAGTACCAAAGAAAGCAGTCAGGTTTTCGGCATAGTTTTTGGCAAGTTCTTTCTGCTTTGTCTGTAAGATGGAATACATGGTCTGCAAAATAGGAATCCCCAGCATAAACAACGGTATAGGTGTGTTCTGTAAATGATAACCGTCTGTGTTTGTGCCCTGTC
>ENA-OQMZ01000140-OQMZ01000140.1-human-gut-metagenome-genome-assembly--contig:-NODE-140-length-30449-cov-4.656850_pt1 | contig 30449 bp, 29 predicted proteins | sample MGYA00242621_ERZ504862 | MGnify/ENA primary metagenome ERZ504862 (study PRJEB26092, sample SAMD00036393) | human gut metagenome | host: Homo sapiens | study: EMG produced TPA metagenomics assembly of...
AAATCAAGTCAGCAACTGCATAGCCTTAGTGTATACGATATTCAATTTTTAAAACAGCCACCGAAAGATGGCTTGTTTGTGATGCGATTAAGGTAATGGATACCCTCTACTTCTCATTTTCAATCTTGTATCCTCCCTGGTAATATTATTCACCCACTGATATTTTTTATAGTGTCTGTATACGGCAGGAAGCTTAATCATTTCATCCAGATTCAGCAGGAAATAAACGACCATGACCGTTGTTCCGATCGTAATCGCCGCATAAAAGAGATTCAGGACAAAAGAAATCTGTGTGGCAAGCGAAACTGCAGACAGTGAATTCTGGTCCAGCGTACCAACCATTAACGCATCGGACGCACTTACCAGTGCATTCATCAGGTTCTGTACAACCATCGGGATCAGCAGTGCAAGAAGTTTCCGGTAGAATTCTGGATCTTTTTTCTTGATTTCCCTCTGATTTTTCATTTCTTTTTCCTTTTTTCTGTTTTATTCCATACACGTATATGTTATAATCATATTATCTTAGGTTTTGCGTTTTTTCTACGACAATATTTCTTATTTTTTATAATAATTGTACTTTTTCACGGAGGTTTTTATGATGAATGACCCAATTACAAAAGTCATGCAGGACGCATCCGAAATCGTCCGCTACGATGAAGTCGGCATTCCGCTTTATATCCGGGAAGGACTGCTTTCTTCCTATCCGGATCACCGGGCGCTCTGCCACTGGCATGAGGATATCGAATGGGTACAGATCCGCTCCGGTCAGATGAACTACTATATCAATGGAAAAAGAGTCCTTTTAAACGCCGGGGAGGCGATTATCGTCAATTCCCGCCAGATGCACTACGGATATTCCGAAAACGGCCAGGAATGTGACTTTATCTGTATCCTGTGCCATCCGAAAATCCTCACCGCGAACAGCTTCTGTACCAGTCTTATATTACGCCGGTGCTTTCGAATCCGGCTCTGGAATATCTTCATCTGAAGCCGGAAAATCCGGAAGATACTGAAGCGCTGCAGACCCTCCCGGAAATTCTCCGGCTGAAGAAGGAACAGCCGACCGCCTACGAAATCGAGGCTGCTGCTCTGCTTTCCCTTTTGTGGTGCCGTCTTTTGCGCACGCATCCGATGATGCCGGACGGCAACACCGCCGTCTCACAGGATCCAGATCTTCTGATCCAGCGCGATATGGTTTCCTATATTTACAGCCACTACAGTGAATCCATCAATCTGGAAGAGATCGCCGCCGCCGAAAAGTCTGCCGCAATAAATGCTGTCAGATTTTCCGCCGCTATCTTTGCCAGAGCCCGATTGATTTTCTGAATCATTACCGTCTGGAAGTGAGCTGTCATCTGCTAAACACAACCAAAATGTCCATCGCGGAAATCTGTACCGCATGCGGTTTCAATCATCAGAGCTATTATTCCAAAATCTTTCTGCGTACTTACCATTGTACGCCGAGAGATTTCCGGAAACGTGCAGAAGTCCTGCCAACATAACCGGATTTTTTCTGTACACGTTTTTTTGTTAAAAAAAAGGAAGAATTTTGCTAGACATTTTTCCGATCCCTGTTATAATAAAATTACAAAGGTGTTGCGCTAAACCTAACCAAAACACTATATTTTCCATTTATTTTACAAGGAGGATGACATGGTAAAAAAATTTGTCTACGGAACCCCATTTGAAACCGAAGCTGTTGTAAAAGAGATCCCCTCTTCCGAAGGAAACCCTGATTACGGTACCTTCTCCACCGAGAACGGCTTCTCCTTCACTACAAAGCTTGCTGACGAGGACATGGTATTCGGACTTGGCGAAGCCAACCGCGGCATCAACAAACGCGGCTTTCTTTACATCAGTGACTGCGCCGATGATCCAAATCACGTAGAGAGCAAAACCTCTCTGTATGCAGCACACAACTTCATCATCATCTCCGGCAAGACACACGTAGGATTCTTCTTCGATTATCCGGGCACCCTGCGTTTCGATATCGGCTACACGACTTCCGATACAATGACCGTTTCCTGCGAAAACGCAGACCTCTACGTTTACATGATCACCGGTGATTCCGATCTTGATATCGTAAAACAGTTCCGCGGCATCATCGGACGCAGCTACATTGCTCCGAAGTTTGCTTTCGGTTACGGTCAGAGCCGCTGGGGCTACAAAACAGAGGATGATTTCCGCACGGTAGTGAAAAAATACCGCGAAAACCATGTACCGCTCGATATGGTTTACATGGATATCGACTACATGCAGGATTACAAGGACTTCACCGTAAATGAAGAACGTTTCCCGGATTTCGAGGGCTTTGTACAGGATATGAAAAAAGAAAAGATCCATCTCGTTCCGATCATCGATGCCGGTGTGAAAGTCGAAAAGGATTATGACATTTACGAAGAGGCTGTGAAAAAGGCTACTTCTGCCGCCGTGAGGATGGATCCTACTTCGAAGCTACTGTATGGCCGGGCTGGACTCATTTCCCGGATGTCTTAAATGCAGATGCCAGAAAATGGTTTGGCGACAAATACGATGTTCTCGTTTCCAAAGGAATCGATGCCTTTTGGAATGACATGAACGAGCCATCCATCTTCTATTCTCAGGAAGGCCTTGCTGATTTCAAAGAGACTGCAAAGAAATACGTGGAAGGTGACCCGGAAGTTCCGCACTACATGGTAGGTGGAAAGCTTCAGGCACTGGCAAACAACCATGAGGACTATAAACGCTTTTATCACAACGTAAACGGCGAACAGATCCGCCACGACAAGGTACACAATCTGTTTGGCTACAACATGACCCGTTCTGCAGGCGAAGCTTTTGAACGAATTTCCCCGGATAAGCGAATCCTGATGTTCTCCCGTTCTTCCTACATCGGCATGCACCGTTACGGCGGAATCTGGACCGGAGACAACTGCTCGTGGTGGTCACACATCCTGCTGAACCTGAAGATGATGCCGTCCCTCAATATGTGCGGTTTCCTTTATACCGGAGCCGACCTCGGTGGATTCGGTGCAAATACCACAAGAGACCTGCTGCTCCGCTGGCTGGCACTTGGTGTTTTCACTCCTCTGATGAGAAACCATGCTGCACTCGGAACACGTGAGCAGGAACCTTACCAGTTTGAGCATATCGAGGACTTCCGCAACGTCATCGGCGTCCGCTACCGCCTCGTTCCGTATCTGTACAGCGAGTACATGAAGGCTGCTTTAAACGATGATATGTACTTCAAACCGCTTGCCTTCGTTTACCCGGATGACAAGCTGGCAAGAAATACAGAAGATCAGTTGATGATCGGTAATGAGATCATGATCGCACCGGTTTACACCCAGAATGCCATTGGCCGTTACGTATATCTGCCGGAAGAAATGATGTTTGTAAAATTCCTCGGCAATGGAAACATGTTCCAGGAGATTCTTCCGAAAGGTATCCACTACGTAGAGGTTGCCCTGAATGAGGTTCCTCTCTTCATCCGCAAAGGCTGCGCAATCCCGGTTGCCGATTTTGCAGAATCCGTACCGGATATCAAAGAGGAAAGCATCCGCATGGTCGGATACGAAGGCGCTTCCTACGAGCGTTATACCGATGACGGAGTTTCCCGTATCTGATTTTAAACACAATTTTTGAATCATCTCTCCCCTTTACAGGAGTTTTTCGGAATCCAAGCTTCCGGGAACTCCTGTAATTTTTTTCAACCGTCTCCCGAGCGTTCCTTTTGTCCAATCGTTCTCCCGACAAAAAGCGGGAATCTCCTGCATCTTCTCTCGGAGTTCCCGTCTTTGCTATTCTCTCTTCTCTTTATTCTGTCTTCGGAAGCCGTACTTCTACAACAGCTCCGTAATTTTCATCCATATTAGAACACGTAATGCTTGCCCGTTCACCGTACATCAGTGCCAGACGGCGTTTGATATTGGAAATGCCGACATGGTGACGGCCATGATAGATGATCGGGGTATCATGTTCGATCGCATCCAACGCTTCTTTTCGGAATCCGTTTCCGGTATCGGAAATGCAGATGTAGAGGTACTCGCCGTCTTCATACGTTTCATTTGTCAGATACAGGGAAATTTCGCTCTTCCGGTCCAGGGATACACCGTGTACCACGGAGTTTTCCACCAGTGTCTGCAGCAGAAGAGACGGAACCTTCCATTCTCCAATATCACCGTCCATCGTCGCTTCAAAGGAAAAGGCTTCTTCCCCGTACCGTAGCTTCTGGATGCGGATATATGCCTCAATGTGTTCCAGCTCTTCCTCCACATTCCGCTGTTTCTTGGAATCCTGAAAAATATAGCGCATATAATCTGACAGTACTGTTGTGATTTCCACAATTTCTCCCTCATGGTTCTTATCTGCAATGCCATGAATCAGACTCAGGCAGTTCAGAAAAAAATGCGGCTTGATCTGTTCCTGCGTGTATTCCAGCTCTGCTTTCTGTTCGGCAAGCTCTTTCTCGTAGATCGCAATTTTTAATCCCTGTATTTTCCGCAACAATTCCTTAAACTTACCACTCACAGACTCCAGCTCTAACAAATTGTTGTTGCCATCCTCATTCAGACTCTGCTCTTTTTCCAGATCCTCCAGTTTTTGTCCGAATTTTTCCAGCGGTACCAGAATCCGGTGGTAATATGCTGTAATTTCCAATGCGCAGACAATCAGAAGAACCGCGATCAGGACGACAAATGCATTCTGCATAATCAGTACATTCTCAAGAATACCTCCTCCCGGCAGAACCATAAGATTGATTTTTCCGACCGTGCCAAGCTGGTAGGAATAGACCGTCGCATTTTTCTTCTTTCCCGCTTTGGAAAAATCGATAATCTCATTCTTATATTTTTCCGATGTGTCTGCCTGCGTCATCACGCGTCCTCTGGCATCTACCATAAACGGAATGACATCATACTCCTCTGTTTTGGCGCGGATGGTCCGGAAAATCAGATTCAGATTGATGACGCAGCCGATGACTTTTTTGTTTTTCGCATACCAGCCGACAATATAGTCGTCATCGCCAAATGTAATCACGGTCCATTGTGTGCTGATCGAATCCCTGGATGTCATAATCTGCAGATATGACATCAGCATCTGATTCAGTGTTGTCATTCCCTTACTCTCGGTAAACATAGTTCCGCTGTCCGTAATCAGAACATTGGCTTTCTGACCGTAGACAAAGAAGGTCTGTACCTCATGATAACGGATTTTCAGTACACGGTTTCGCTCTCGCAGCGTCTGCTCCATTTCATAATACTGAGCATCGGTCGATGTTATCTGATCCGGGATTTCTTTGATATTGCTGTCAGAATCCAGCAGATAGATCAGTTCACTGTTGATCTGCGACATATCACGGTTGATCTGATCGACATAGAGCTTTGCCGTATCGGCAATGTATTTATCTGCCAGCTTGCGGTTTTCCCAAATGCCCCAGAGCAGGCAGACAACAAGCCCCATCAAAACCAGAAAAACCGGAGTTCCAAGCCGCAGTGACGTATCCTTCATACTGCGTATTCGAACGCTATGCAGCATCCTTCGTTTTCCTTTCTGCCAGAGATTCATAAGCGCATCCACCCCTCCTTTTTTCTGTCTGCAGAGCGACTGCCGGACGCCGCACCTTACCGCGCAGCTCCGGCAGTCATTTTACACTCACGGAATATATTTGCAGCTATGTTCTTTGTAACACAGCCCATTATATCACATTTTTTCGCTTTGTGCATGCAAAGTCCGTGTTTCACATGGTGAGAACAGGATTCTTTGTTGCCGTTCGCCTGCTACCGGTGAGCGGTAACATTCTCTTATTCAGAGAAAATGTTCAGCAGCTTTTCTGCATCCGCTCCTTCTTTTACGAATACCGGAATAGTATCCAGCGGTGCAGCAACCGTTACGTTCTGTCCTCCCTCATACTTTTCTCCGGTCCATGCGTTAAACCATGCTGTTCCATCCGGGAGATAAACCTCGCGCTCCGTTACGTGATCCTCCATCACAGGTGCAACATAGAGATCCGGTCCGAACAGATAAGCGTCCTCCACATTCCAGCTTCCTGATCGGCCGGAAAATCATAGAAAACAGGCCGCATTACCGGAGTTCCGTCCTCATGTGCTTTCTTCATCTGTGCCCGGATATAATCCCTCAGGCGCTCACGCAGAAAAATGTATTTTTTTGAAATTTCATATGCCTTATCGCCAAAGCTCCAGATCTCATTATCACTGCCGGAGCCGATCTGCTCTGCGCCGTAGCCCTCCTGTGGATTGCGGTTTCCATGCAGACGCATGACAGGACAGAAGCATCCGTACTCAAACCAGCGGATGTACAGACGATGGAAATCCGGGTCGTCGGTTCTGGCACCGTGGAAACCGCCAATATCGGTGGTCCACCACGGAATACCGGCAATCGCCATGTTAAGCCCTGCCTGTACCTGGCGCTGGAAGCACTCAAAGGAGCTTACAATATCGCCCGACCAGACAAGCGCACCGTATTTTGCACTGCCCGCCCAGGCGGAACGGATCAGGCTGATCGGCATCGCATCGCCCTCTGCTGTCATGCCGTCGTAGAACGCTTTCAGATAGTATTTCGGGTAAATATTTCCGACTTCCTGTACACTTCCGAGCTGATAGCGGTAGTTCTTGAAATCGTAAACGCTGTATTCCGGCTCTGCCACATCCAGCCAGAAGAGTTTTGCACCCTGATCGTAATAATTTTTCTTGATTTTTTCCCAGACATATGTTCTTGCATCCGGGTTGGTTGCATCGAAGAAGACTTCATTTCCACCACAGAGCATCGTCAGCGGTACACCGTGCTCCGTGCGAACCAGATAGCCTTTCTCTTTCATCTCCTCGAAGTTTTCGGAATAAATGTCAACGGTCGGCCATACCGACACAACAACCTGAATTCCCATCTCCTTTAATTCGCGGCACATGCCCGGCACATCCGGCCAGTATTTCGGATCAAATTTGAACTCGCCCTGCTTCGTCCAGTGGAAGAAATCGACGACAATTACATCAAGCGGCACGCCAAGCTCTTTGTATTTTCTTGCTACAGACAGAAGCTGTTCCTGATTCCAGTAGCGGAGCTACACTGCCAGAAGCCCATGCCATATTCCGGCATCATCGGCGGTTTTCCGGTCAGCGTCATATAATTCTCCTCGATCTCGGCAGGCGTATCACCTGCAATCACAAGATAATCGATTTCTTTCCCGGATTCCGTTACCCATTCCGTTCCATTATTCGCAAACATCACCTGTCCGACGCCCGGATTGTTCCATAAGAAGCCGTAGCCGATACTGGAAAGATAGAACGGAACACTGACCTGTGAGTTTCTCTGTGCCAGCTCCAGCATACAGCCCTTCAGATCCAGCTCATGCTGCTGATACTGTCCCATTCCGAAGATTTTCTCACCTTTTCTTGCTACAAACCGCGCTACAATACGGAAATTATCCCCGACGCCGTTGCTGTACTCGCGTCCCATGATGTTGAGCGGCATGCTTTCCTCATCGCGCAGACGGCGGAAATGCTCCTTTAACAGAACTCTTCCATCCTCATGATAGAACGTAATGACGCTGCCGGAATCGATCACTGCATGAAGCTTTCCATTTGTGATTTTTCCGTAGGAGTATCCGTTCCCTCATACATATTGGCAAAGGCTCCGCCTTTTGCTGATGGATCCTCAAAGATTTCAACCTCTCCCGCATGCGCGTCCTTTGCTTCCAGCGCCCAGTCACGGCCGGTAAAGCTCGATTTTTTGTCGCGCGTACACGCAGTGCATCTTTCCCCCACGCTTCGATGCAGACGGTCTCGCCATCGTAGGAATAAATTAACTTACCCTCTTTTTCCAAAAACATGTAAAAATCCTCCTTTTGTCAAAAACGGCAGGTCATTTCTGGCCTGCCGTTTCTCCTGCTGTTTTGCACCTCAGACATTGATCCGCCGGATCAACGCCTGCTTCTTACAGGTAATGTTATTTTCTGTTTATTTTGCCAGATTTTCTTTGTATGCATTGTAAGCATCTGTCTGAATCTGGAGGAACTCGTCAATACCCATAGCTTTCAGCTGATCGATGTAGGAATCCCATTCATCATCGATGCCGCCGTCTACTACCAGTGTGCATACTGTGCTTCTACATATTTATAGATATCGGTTCCGATTGCCGTGATTCTGGAAAGGTCTTCGTCGGTATACTGAACCATCGGGAATCCGCAGTTTTTCTCAGTATCAACATATTTCTCGTTGATTGCATCATCTGCCAGTTTGATACCATCACCCTGATCTTCCGGAAGAGAAACTTTGTCATAGAAATCCCCGTTCATGTATTTTGGTCCGAAGTCACGTAAGGAGTTGGACCATGCGGAAGTATCCAGAGAAGATCCATCGCTTGGCACATCTACATTGTAGGTTCCGTCACCATTGTCTGTGATCTGGCTTCCGATCGTACCATAGAAGGTCTGTAACGATGCAAGATCGGTGTAAAATTCATCCGCCCATTTCAGCAGGGTGTCAGGATCTTTACAGTCTTTGGAGATCATGAGCTCACGGTCGGAGATATCAAGGTAATTGGTTGCTGCTTCTACGTAGTGGTTTCCATCGTAGCCTTCTACTGCCTCAAGGGTCTTAAACTGATTTACGTTCGGGCCAACCTCAGCATCTGCAGTCCATCCAAAGATAAGACCTACCTGAGAACCTCCATCTGCCTGCTGTTTTGCTGTCTTCATGGAGCCATCCTGTGTGAAGTACTCAGGGTCAACAACGCCCTCTTCCCATAACTGACGCATCCATTTTACTGCTTCTTTGTAATTTTCTTCCATCGGCATGAAGACCGGTTTTCCTTCGCCATTCAGTCCCATGTAGTTTCCGTCACGGCTTACCATGGTTCCGAACGGGGAAAGAATGTGGCGCAGATCACCGCTTAACAGTCCGCTGCCTGCTGAATTTGTGATACCGATTTCGTTGGTCGGATCCCCGTCACCATCAGCATCTTCTGTCGCAAATTTAACAAGAACCTCTTCCAGCTCTTTATAGGTCTTCGGTGTTTCCAGTCCTAAGTTATCCAGCCATTCCTGGTTGATGCACATAACATCGCCGCAAACCTTCGGACGAAGCGGAAGCTTCTTCGGTAAGCTGTAGATTCTTCCGTCACGGCTGGTGCAGACTGCTTTCAGTTCCGGATCAGCCTCAAAGGCTGCTTTCAGGTTCGGCATATCTTTTTCGATCAGATCTGTCAGATCCAGGAATGCCGATTTGTTCTGTGCCATATCTGCCTGTGTTAAGCAGATGGAGCCAAGAAATGCATCCGGGAGGTCTCCGGAAGCCAGCAGCAGAGATTTCTGCTCGGACCAGTCACTGTTGTAATAAACCTGCCAGTCGATGTTGATATTCATCTTGTCCTCGATTTCTTTCATGACGCCTTCATGCAGGAAATCGGTCGGCCAGGTATCGGTCCATCTTACCGTTGCAATCTTATAGGTTGGGCGGTCACTGGTATCTGTCGTGTCACTGGCAGAAGATTCTGTCTTGGCAGAACTTGCTGCAGTGCTTCCACTCGTACTTTCCGCTCCTCCATTACTTCCACATCCTGCAAGCAGTCCGGCTGCCATTGCGGCCGAAAGAGCAACGCTCCAGGCCATTTTCGTTTTCTTTCTCATCATCATCTCTCCTTTATGATTTTTTTATTTGCAATACTTCTCTCCTGTCCGCAGGATCAGCCTTTCAGGGATCCGAGCATAACACCCTGATTGAAGTATTTCTGCACTAACGGGTACATACACATGATCGGCGCGGAGGAAACCACGATGATCGCGTATTTGATAAGATCGGCCATCTGCTTTGCCTCAACGGCTGCAGCGCCGGTACTCATGGCACTCATGGTCTGATTGCCGACCAGAATGCTTCGAAGGACAATCTGCAGCGGCTGCAGACTTTCGCTTCGGATATAAATCAATGCATTAAAGTAGGAGTTCCACTGTCCTACTGCTGCCCACAGGGCAATAACAGCGATAACGGCTTTGGAAAGCGGAAGCACAATCTTGAAGAAGAATCCAAGGTATCCACATCCATCCAGCTGCGCCGCCTCCCAGAGATCCTCCGGGATACTGTTGTTGAAGAACGTTCGTCCTACGATGATGTAATACGTTACAACGGAGAACGGAACAACCATAACCCAGAAGGTATCCAGCAGATGAAATCTCTGTACTGCCAGGTAGGTCGGGATCAGACCACCGGTGAAGAACATCGGGATCAGATAAAATGCCGTGAAGAATTTTCTTCCATATAAATGCTTTCTGGAAAGCGCGTAGGAAGCCGGAATATTGACAACAATTGTCACAAGTGTTCCCATAATTACGTAAGCAATCGTGTTACGGTAGCCGGTCCACAGCTTTGCATAGCTCGCCAGCTGTTTGTATCCTTTGAAGTTAACTCCTTTCGGAAGGAACATAATCTGTCCGTTGGATACGGCTGCCGGATCACTGAACGATGCAATGATGATGAAGTACATCGGATACAGGGTGATGATGATCAGAAGCACGCCGATCGTATACAGGATGATATCGAAAATCCAGTCTTCTCTGGATTTCTTTACTTTATTTGTTGATACTGCTTTTGCTTTACTCATATTTTTGCTCTCCATTCCTATGTAGGCTCAAAATTCTGTCAGATCAGTGAGGTATCACTCATTTTACTGGAAATGAAGTTGACTGCCAGAAGAAGAATCAGGTTGATAATGTTGTTGAACAGGCCAATTGCAGCGGAAAGGCTGTACTGGCTGCTCACAAGACCCATCTTATACACATAGGTGGAAATGATCTCACTTGAAGTACTGTTCAGTGTATTCTGCAGCAGGTAAACCTTCTCAAATCCAATGCTCATAACGCTTCCCATTCTCATGATAAACATGATGGTTGCCGTCGGCAGCAGAGCCGGAACATCGATGTGGATCATTTTGTGCCATTTGTTGGCACCGTCCATTGTTGCCGCTTCATACAGGGTCGGGTCTACAGAGGAAAGTGTTGCGATATAGAGGATACTGTCCCATCCTACATGCTGCCATGCCTCAGACCATACATAAATGTGCGGGAATGCTTTTGCACTTCCCATCAGGTTCGGGAGCTTGAATCCAAGCATTCCCACCAGCTTTGCGATAATACCTGTACTTGGGGAAAGAAACAGGATCAGCATTCCGGCCATAACAACGGTGGAGATGAAGTGCGGCAGATAGGTTGATACCTGGAAGAATTTTTTAAACTTCTGTGCCTTCATCTGGTTAACCAGCAGTCCCATGATAACCGGAAGCGGAAATGTTACCGCGATGGTGTAAAGACTGATGATAATTGTGTTTTTAATGGTCAGACCGAACTGATAGGAGTTAAAGTACTGTTTGAAGTATTTCAGTCCAGCCCAGCTGCTTCCCATAATTCCTTCCGCAGGTGTAAAGTTTTTAAATGCAATCACAATTCCGTACATCGGATAGTACGTAAACAGTGCAAAAATGATGATGGAAGGAAGCATCAGTAAATATAATGGCCTGCTTCTTCTCACTTCCTCTACAAATCCTATGGAGCTTTTCTTTTTGGTTTTACTATGGTTGGCGCTCACATATCATCCCTTCTTTCCTTTAAATTTTTCGTAACTGTTCAGAGTCCCATCTCGATTTTTCTTCCATTTCGCATGGCTCTGAATCGTTACAATTTTTCTTTTTCATGCTCTCGTTTCAACCGATGAACATATTATACAAAAAAGAGGGGCGTTTTTCTATCATTTTCCGGCAGTCTGTATATTAAAAAAGAGATGTCTTTTCACATCTCTTTTTAATCAGAACGTTTTTTTGTTATTGACATCGTTTTTTTGTTATTTTTGTCTGCTCCGGTACTCATTTGGTGTACATCCGACCAGCTCCCGGAACGTTTTACTGAAATAAGAAATTTCCATAGCCGACTTCCATCGCAATTTTGCTAATCGGAAGCGATGAACTGCGCAAATACTCCTTTGCCCGCTCAATGCGCCGCTCAGCAATATAATTCGGAAGCGACATTCCCGTTGTTTTCATAAAAATTTTGGAAACGTAGTCCTCTGAGAGGAACACTTTTCCTGCAAGCACGGATCTTGAAAGATCCTCGTTCAGATTCTGTTCGATATAGTCTTTTAGCTGCTCCACCACATTGTCACTGCGGGATTCGTTCTTTTTCTGACCTTCCAGCACATCAAACAGATAATCGATGAACGCATGGGCACCTACCACAGAAAGAACCGCCTCTCTCCGTTTCGTTTCATACTCTTCACTGTCAAAAATCTGTCCGAAAACGATATTGCTCTCTTTTAAATAAACATATATATTCTGTATCATTTCTTCAAAAAAACGACTTGTGAAATCTTTTCGCAGACCGCCGCTTTTCTCACGCTTTTTCAGATATTCCTGCAGCTTTTCCCGCACAGCCGCAAGGGAATCGGATCGCTCCATCTCAGCCAGATACGTTTTTCACGGCACTTCCTGATAATCACGCTCTACGAAGGACCAGCGTGTCTCATACAGAATCCCTGTTTCATCCGGCACTACATACTTTTCCATCTCTTCGAGCTGATCGCGGCTCTTTGAAATCTCATCCAGTACCGCCGGTTTTCCCATGTACATGCAGAATCTTGCCGGAAACGCACCCGCCAGACAGGTCCGCAGTTCTGCCAGTTCCTCCTGCGTTCCCATCGCACTTCCGTGATTTCGCAACACAACTGCCCATTCCAGATCGCTGACATGTACCACGGTTTCCAGTTTCATTTCTGTTGTTTCCACATATTCCGTCAAAACATTTGTAATCACAAAATTATATAAACTGATCTCTTTTTTATAATGTTCCTTATCCGGAATTTCCAGTACCCGCAGCAGAATCAGACGGAAGGTCTCATCCGGAGTACAATATCCGCTCTTTTTTGCCCTTTCAATCCAATACTCCTCCTGCAGACACTGAACCAGAAGATCCTCCCAGAATTGCTTTTCATTCTCTCCTTTTTTCTCCTGTTTCTTCTGTTTTTGATGTTTTTCCTGCACAATCCCGACAATTCTGCGCAGCGCTGTTTCCAGATCCACATTGGAAATCGGTTTTAACAGATATTCCCTTGATGACAGCTTCAGCGCCATCTGCGCATACGCGAAATTTGCATAGCTGCTCAGGAAGGTACATTCAATATCCAGCTTTTTGTACCGGATCCATTCCAGAAGCTCCAGCCCGTTGCCCTGTGGCATATCAATGTCACACAGCAACATTTCAATCGGATACTCTTCCAGCAGCTTCTGCGCCTGGCGGATGTTGTTTGCCGTAAATACCATATCAATTCCAATTCCGCTCCAGTTGACGGTTTCTTCCAGCTTTTCCACCAGAAGCTTATCATCATCTACAATCAGAATACTAATCCCCATAGGTAAGCCTCCAATATATTTTTCTTCTTTTTCCTACAGAAAAAAGCCAGCCGACAGACTCTTATTTTTCTGTCAGCTGGCCTGTTTAAAAACCATTATAACCTGTTTATTCTTTTCCGTCAAAGCAATAGGTACACATTTTGCATTTCGGCAGTCCGATCGACTCTACCAGATCGTCCAGACGGTGATATCTGAGGCTGGTGAAATTCTGACGGCGGCAGATTTCCTGGCACATGGACTCGTAGCGGTCGCTGGTCGGATCTGCATACTCTTCCAGTACTTTCTCTGCGTTTTCTCCCTCTTTTTCCAGAATAATCCGTCTGGTGATCAGATCCAGCTCGGATTTGGAGCGGGAGAAATTCAGGAATTTGCAGCCATACAACAGCGGCGGGCACGCCGGGCGGACATGAACTTCTTTTGCACCACTCTGATATAAAAATTCCGTTGTCTCACGGAGCTGCGTACCGCGCACGATGGAGTCGTCGATCAGCAGCAGTTTTTTCTGATCGATCAGTGCCTGCACCGGGATCAGCTTCATTCGGGCAATCAGATTTCTCTGTTCCTGATTTGTCGGCATAAAGGAGCGTGGCCAGGTCGGGGTATATTTGATGAATGGTCTTGCAAACGGAACTTTGGACTCATTCGCATAGCCGATTGCATGGGCAATTCCGGAATCCGGCACGCCTGCAATGAGATCCGGGTGGACATTGCTTCCCGCATCACGTTTGGCAAGCATGGCACCGCAGTGATACCGCATCTCCTCTACATTGATCCCCTCATAGGACGCAGTCGGGTAACCATAGTAAACCCACAGGAAGGAACAGATCTTCATCTCCTCCTGCGGCGGCACGAGCATCTCGACGCTCTCCGGCGTAATAAAGTCAATCTCACCCGGTCCGAGTTCATGGTAATCCGTGTAACCCAGGTTCAGATATGCAAAATTTTCAAAGGATGCACAGTAGCTCCTCTTTCTTGCCAATAACAAGCGGGGTGCGGCCTTTTTTATCGCGCGCAGCGTAGATGCCGTCTTTTGTCAAAAGCAGCAGGGTCATGGAACCGTCAACAACATCCTGCAGATGGCGGATGCCCTCCGGAATTGTCTTTTCACTGCAGATCAGAGATGCCGCAAGTTCGGTCGCATTGATCTGACCGGTGCTCATCTCCTGGAAATGGGTGCGGCCGTTGCCGTAAACCTCTTTTAAAAGCTGCTCCATGTTGTTGATTTTTCCAACCGTGGTAATCGCAAAGCTTCCAAGGTGTGACTGGATCAAAAGCGGCTGCGGTTCATAGTCGGAAATGCAGCCAATGCCGAGGTTTCCCTCCATTTCTTCCACATCACGCTCAAATTTTGTACGGAACGGTGAATTTTCAATGTTGTGGATGGCACGTGAAAAGCCATTTGCCCCGTATGTCGCCATACCGCCTCTTCTTGTTCCGAGATGTGAGTGATAGTCTACTCCGTAAAACAGTTCCAGTGTACAGTCTTTTCTTGATGCAACTCCAAAAAAGCCTCCCATTTGTCGTTTACCTCTCTTTTGTATTTTTTCTCCCTTATCATACGAAACGCATATGCAATTCGGGCGGTTGCCCTGTTTCCACAGTTTTTCTTTACACATACGCTCTGTCCTGTTATAGTGTAACACGATTTTTCCCGGATTGTAAAGTTTTTCTAATAAATTAGATTACAAAAATAACTTACATTAATAAATCATTTTCTGGCTGTTTTCACAAATTTTCCCGGATATGATCGATAAACTTCGTCGCAGCAAGGCTGAATGGCTGTTCCCTTTTCCAGGTAAACACACTGCGGCAGATGATCGGCGGATCTAAGAATCGTCCGACAATCTCTTCTTCCTTCCATAGCTCGGAAACGCCCTGCACCGTAATCAGATAACCGAGTCCCTTCCGAACCATTTTTGCTCCATTTGTCGGCATATTACAGGTAAATCGGATGTTCAGCTTCTGATAATATGCTCCGAACCAGTTGGTAATTTCATTTTGCACATCCTGTCTTCTTGGCAGAATCAGCGGAAGATCTTTTAAATCTTCCGGATGTACGACTTCTTTTTGTGCCAGCGGATCATCCGGACGCATCAGCACCTGCTGCCGCTCCCCTTCTTTCAGACGCACAAACTCATATTTTCCCACATCAACCGGCTCCAGAAGCAGTGCAACATCCATCAGACCACGATCCATCTGCTCCTTCAATACATCTGCGGTTCCCGTCACCAGATCGAACGTCACGTTCGGATATTTTTGGCTGAAAGTTTCGATCAGATCTGCCAGAACATTCACAGACCTTGTCTCTCCGCATCCGATTGTCACACGTCCGTCAATCAGTGCTTCCTGCTCTGCCAGTTCTTTTTCTGTCTTATCAATCAGCCCGATAATTTCTTCTGCCTGCGGCGCAGCAGGACCCCCGCATCTGTCAGCCGGATTCTCCTAGTTCCCCGTTCAAACAGGATTACCCCCAGTTCTTCTTCCATCTGGGACAGCTGACGGCTTAGTTGGCTGCGTGATATGCAGGACCTCTGCCGCACGGCTGATGTTTTCTTCCCGTGCTACGGCAAGAAAATAGCGAAGTACTCTTGTTTCCATATGTCTCCCTCTCGTTTTATTTGTTTCGTTTTTTATTTCTTTCCTGAAGCATATTTGAAAAAGGCTTTTTGCAAACTGCAGAAATGTTTTTCAAACACGCTTTGCTTTTGGGAAAGAATTTTCTTTCTTCTACTATATCGCTTTTTTTGTTTTCTGAAAAGAAAGTATTGATTCTTTTTTTCAAGTATGATACCTTGAAATTATTACGTACAGAGGTTCTGCGTTAAACTTAACGAAAATTTTCTGTACCTGCTTGCTATCTGCAGAAATCCGAAATAAGCATATCTTTTCTTTTTTCTGATTTCTTACGATGATTTTTTTATTAGGAGGGTTTTACTATGGTTTCACTTTTGCTGCCTGTCATTTATCTGGCATTCATCAGTCTTGGACTGCCGGATTCCCTGCTTGGCTCTGCGTGGCCGGTCATGTACCAGGAACTTGGAACTTCCGTTTCCGCAGCCGGTATCATTTCCATGATTATCTCTGCCGGAACAATTGTTTCCAGTCTGAACAGTGACCGGCTGAACACACGGTTTGGCACCGGAAAGGTCACCGCTGTCAGTGTTCTGACAACCGCTGTGGCACTGTTTGGTTTTTCCATCAGCCATTCTTTCTGGGCCTGTGCCTCTGGGGAATTCCCTACGGTCTCGGCGCCGGAAGCGTCGATGCCGCTTTGAATAACTACGTTGCGCTTCATTATAAGGCGCGCCATATGAGCTGGCTGCACTGCATGTGGGGTGTTGGCTGCAGTACCGGCCCTGTTGTGATGAGCTGGGCAATCAGTCACCTGAACTGGAACAAAGGATATCTCATCATTTCCATTTTCCAGATTGTGCTGACATTGGTTTTGTTCTTAAGCCTTCCTCTTTGGCAGAAACCTGCCGGAGCTGCCGAAGAGGATACCTCTGTTCCGGCGGAGCGGAGTTTTTCCAGTCTGATCCGTGTTCCTGGTGTCAAAGAGGTGCTGATCTGCTTTTTCTGTTACTGTGCAGTGGAATCTACTGCTGGCATGTGGGCTGCAAGTTATTGTACGCTGTTCCGCGGTATTGATGCACAGCGTGCCGCAAGCTGGGCCAGCCTGTTTTACATTGGTATTACCATCGGACGTTTTATCTGCGGTTTCGTTACCATGAAGCTGAACGATCAGAATATGATTCGTCTGGGACAGTTTTTCATCGCCGTTGGTGCGGTTCTGATGCTGCTGCCGCTTGGCGATTCCCTTCTGTTTATCGGCCTGATCCTGATCGGACTTGGCTGTGCGCCGATTTATCCTTCCATCATTCACGAGACACCGGCAAACTTCGGTGCTGACTTAAGCCAGGGAATCATCGGCATCCAGATGGCCTTTGCTTACGTCGGAACCTGCCTGATGCCGCCGGTTTTCGGCGTTCTCGGCCAGCATATTTCCTTCGGACTGTATCCGGTATTCCTGATGGCCATTTTGATTCTGATGGTTGTAATGGCAGAGCGGATGCACCGCGTAACGGCGGAAAAGAGAAATTCTTATAAAGCCAACTATTAATCCAATTATTCTGCAGCAGAATGGTCCCCTTGGATCAAACTCTGATATACTGCGTACAAAAAAGTACATCTGATCAGGTTACTCCCTGATCAGATGTACTTTTTGTAAATTTCGGAAATTTTTCAAGCACGCTCCGCTTCAAACTCTTTCACCACATCCTCCAGCAGGTTTCTGATCTGCAGGTGCTGCAGACATACTTTCTCACATTTTCCGCATTTCACGCAGTCTGATGCCTTTCTGCCCGGTGCAGTATATACAAGATTGTGATAAGAAATACTGATACATCACGCCAATTTTCCTGTTTCATTCCTCAATCATGCCAAAGACATCTTCAATCTCGCCCATATACAGATAATGGAGATCGCCATCTTTATATAAAGTATCGCGCGTAAATTCCGGCAGATCTTCTTTCTCCATTCTGACCGCATAGATTTTTTTGCAGACAAAGGTCAGCTCTGCCTCTTCAAATCCAACCGCATTTCCCAGCATCTTCGGTGTCAGACTGGTCAGACTGATCTTATCCGGCACATCATTTCCCGATTTTGATCCCAGGATTCCAAGATCCTTCCGATATTTCTCCGGAAAAAAGCAGACCGTAAACTCGTCTTCCTTCTGCAGAATCTGATGCGTCCGGCGGCTTTCCCGGATAAATACGGTAATGATCTGCTTTCCTTTCTTTGGCGGTCCCCAGATCGTCCCCATCGTACCCCATCCGATCGTCATCGTATTATACTCCCTTGGCGTACCCGCAGTACACAAACCCCAGCGGTCATCAAAAATAGAAAACACATCATACTTTGCGGTTTTAAAATTCTCCATCGTAATGTTCATACTACATTCCCCTTTCGCTGATTTGCTTTGTTATCCTTAGCATACCGTCCGGTAGTAACTACCGGGCAAGAACTTTTTTTTTTCGAAGCCTTGAATTTTTATAAAAACAGGGAATTTTTTTATTTTAGAAATAAGAATTGTATGTTATACTAATGAACGTTGCCACTCCCAGACAGGCAGAGAAGGGAGGGTTGACAGTGCAAGAACTATTCATTTCATTTTTTCTTTCCGTTATGGCAAGTATAGTAGCCTACTATATCTGCAAATGGCTGGACGGTAAGAAATAACTGGCAGCCAGCCTAAGGTTTAAGCCGCCTTGCCCAAAAGGCACAGAAAGCCCCACGAGTTGCAGCTCGTGGGGCTTTTGTTGACTTTGCAAGCCATTCATTTCATTGCCTATCGGCATTATAGCATATGAAAATTTAAAATGCAATATTCTTAAGTTTTAAAAATAAGATTTCTTTTTCATCTATTTTTCCACAACGCAAAAACCGGAATGCTTACACATTCCGGTTTCCAGTAGAGCGCGAGACGGGATTCGAACCCGCGACCCCAACCTTGGCAAGGTTGTACTCCACCCCTGAGCCACTCGCGCATTTATTAATTTTTATCTTGCTAAGTGCTCGCTGCACCTTACAAATGATACTATACAGGAACTCCCCTCATTTGTCAATACCTATTTTCAATTTTTTTCAAAAAAAATCAAAAGTATCTACGATTCCCTCAATTTTCGCTCTCCATCAGACACCCGCACAGCTGTCTTCCCCCCACAAATTCACACCGAACCACCCTCCTGACGAATCCAGACTCCTTTCCATCCGTCCTCCCAACCTCACATACTCACGCCGATCCGCCTCCTAGCGATCCAGACCTCTATCCACCCCACATGCTCACGCCGATCCGCCTCCTGGCGGATCCAGACGCTTTACCCCCCGTCCCCACCGTCAGACCTCGTGCGGCTTCGTACCTGCGGTGCAGCGGGCACGAAGCCGCACGAAGTCGTCCGCGGTCGTCCGTATTCACCTCTACGCTTCAGAATCGCGCTCAGCACATACTGATTATTTGAGAAGTTTTTCTGCGAAATATCCCCGAGTCTGATCAGGTCAACATCCAGCCACAGCTCCTCTGCTGCCACCATCATATTTGCAAACATAATCCCGAAATTCACCTCATCCCACTTCCGAAGCTTCTCCACACTGTGCTTCTTCGAGAAAATATGAATCCTGTTATCATACACCACAAATCTCCACGGCTGGCTGTTCATACTGGATGGCGACAGTCTCGCCGCTTCCAGCATCTGCGTCATCCACTGCCGCGGCACCTCTTTGAACACACAAAGATCCTCCAGCGGCAGTCTCTTTGCTTCACTTTGCCGTCTCGTATGCGAACCATGACTCTTACCAAAAGCGACGATCCCCACCAGCCGCTTTCCGTTCTTCTCAAGCTCCGCCTTTTTCACACGATTACTTCCGATAAAGCAGGTTCCCAGTCCGATACTGCACAGATACAGCACCATCTGTTCCATAATATAACCCACGTTCATCAGATATCGTTCTGACTCCTCCGAATAAAAAGCCATATAATACGGTGCCTTCACACTGAACATACTGAGCATTCTCTCCTGCCCTTTTCTGTTGTCCAGAATCGCCATATCCACACCGATGCCCGAAAACAGTGCCGGCATCTCCTTATAATGCTCCCAAATCTTATCCAAAGTCTGCGGCGGAAGCGTATCAAAACAATAATTCCTTACTGATTTTCTAACAAAAATAGCCTCATATAAATTCATACTCTCACCCTTACTTCATCTGCTATCCGTCTGTTTTTGTTACAGTTCACTGCTGAATGAACAGTAATATTTCTTTCATAGCCGGCCGCGGCCCGCTCCCCATTTTTACAGGAGCAAAGCCGCATTCCGAAAAATTTACGTTTAATCTTCCGCATTCGACAGAAATACGGAAATTCTCCCTCTTAATCGCAAATATTTTTCAATTTCCAGCTCATCCATTTTTACTCTGTAATAATATTGTAACATATCCAAAAACTTTTTCAAGGGAAAAACGCGCCAAATTTTGTATATTTTTCACACATATTTCCCATCAAATTTATGCAACTTTAAAACCTGTGCTTACGCTTCCGCGGTCAGCTTCTCCAGCTCCTCCACATAAGAAGCAAACACATCCAGCGCCTCTTCCACCGGCTCCGGCTTCGTCATATCGACGCCGCAGATCTTCAAAAGGTCAATCGGATCCATCGAGCAGCCGCCGCTTAAGAACTGTTTGTACTTCTCCACGATACCCGGCTCCCCTGCCAGGATCTTGCTGCTGATCGCAATCGCCGCCGAAAATCCCGTTGCATACTGATATACATAGAACGGTGTATAAAAATGCGGAATTCTCGCCCATTCCAGCGCGATCTGCGGATCCGAAATCATATCCGGTCCGAAATACTCCTTGTTGATCGACAGATACAGCTCCGAAATACCGTCCGCCGTCAGCGTGCCTTCCTCTGCCATCTTCTCATGAATCCGCTTCTCAAACTCCGCAAACATCGTCTGGCGGAACACCGTTCCCTTAAACTGATCCAGGAAATAATTCAGCAGGAAAATCTTCTCCTCTTTTTCTTTCGCATGCTTCAGCAGATAGCGGATCAGCAGTGCCTCGTTGCAGGTTGATGCCACCTCAGCGACAAAGAGGCGGTACTCCGCATACGTAAACGGCTGCGTATGGTTCGAATACCAGGAATGCAGCGAATGGCCCATCTCATGCGCCAGTGTGAAGACCGAATCGATATTTCCGTTAAAGCTCATCAGCACATACGGATGGGAATCGTAAGAACCCCAGGAGTAAGCACCGCTCTTTTTTCCTTCGTTCTCATAAACATCCACCCAGCGCTCCGAAAAGCCCTTGTCCAGCAGTGCCACATAATCATCCCCGAGCACGGCAAGCGCTTTCTTCACGATCTCGATCGCCTGCTCATACGTATATTTCTGCTCGTACTCTTTCGTCAGAGAAACGTAAACATCATACATATGAAGTTCATCCACACCGAGCAGCTTTTTACGCAGTGCCACGTAGCGGTACATCGCCGGCATTTTTGCATGAATCGCCTCGAGCAGCTTGTCGTAAACCAAAACCGGGATATTTCCGCCATCCAGCGATGCAGCCAGTGCAGATGGATATTTTCTTACATCTGCAAAGAATGCGGCCTGTTTCAGATTGGCACCGAACGTTGCGGCGAGCATGTTTTTGTGTTTTTCATACTCCGCATAATACTTCTCAAACGCTTCTTTTCTGACCCGGCGGTCCTTCGACTGTAAAAATCCGACGAAGGTGCCGTGGCTCAGTGGAACCTGATTTTCCTCTTCATCCGTGACCGGCTGGAATCTGAGGTCTGCGTTCGAAAATGCCGAGAAAATCTGATCCGGGCTGGATGCCATCTCTCCGGCTTTTGCAAGAACCGCCTCCATCTCCGGCGAGAGAATGTGCTCTTTCTTGCGGAAGTTTTCTTTTAATATGCGATCGTACAGACGGAGCGGCTCATATGCTTTTTCAAATTCTGTAACCGTCTCCTCGTCAAGCTCCAGGATCTCCGGCTCTACGAAAGAAGAGGCATCCGCAAGAACAGCCATCATGCTGTCCATCTTTCCGGCATAGCCCTGATACTTCTGATTTCCCATATCCTGGTGATATTTCTGGCTTGCATAGACATACAGGCTGGAAAAGACGCGGCTGATGTCATCAAGACCGGAAAGAACGTCATACAGCGCTTCTGCACTCTCTTTCATTGTTCCCTGTTTTGCGCGGAACGCTTCTATTTTCTTCGCAAGCTCCTGCTCTGTTTTCTCAAATTCTTCATCACTACCAAACAAACTCGAAAGATCCCAGCAGTACGCCGGATCCATCTCTTCTCTTTTTTTCAGTTTAATTTCTGCCATATTTCTCCCTTCATCCATCTTTTTAGACGGAACTATTTCTGCGGTTTTTCTTCTAATACTAATGTGCCGCACTTACGCTTAGTTTACCACAATTTAACCTCTAAATCTAAAATTTTTTCTTAATTTTCTTGACAAATCCATAAACCGATTGTATGATTGTACTATCAAATTAATACAGTAGTACAAAAGGAGTGAATGCCATATGCCATGGAATCTTGATTCCTCGCGGCCGATCTATCTGCAGATCATCGAGCGGGTACAGATGGACATCATCACCGGGCGCTATCAGCCGGGCGATAAGCTTCCGTCCGTCCGCGATCTCGCGCAGGAGGCCGCCGTCAACCCGAACACAATGCAGAAAGCGCTTTCCGAACTGGAACGCAGCGGACTGATCTATTCCCAGCGGACCAGCGGACGCTTTATTACCGAAGATAAGGAGTTGATTCATCAGATGAAAAAAGAACTTGCCGCCGCAGAAGTATCTGCTTTTGTTGCCCACATGAAACAGCTCGGCATAACCCCGGAGGAAATCCGGCAGCTACTTGCCGAAACGATTGAGGAGGAAGAAAATTATGAGTGAACTTGTAACGTGTAAAGACCTGACGAAGCGCTTCGGAAACCACACCGCGCTCGATCATCTCAACCTTTCCCTGGATTCCGGGAAAATTATCGGACTGCTGGGCCCCAACGGAAGCGGAAAGACGACGCTCTTAAAGCTGCTGAACGGACTGCTGACCCCGAGTGAGGTGAAGTCCTCATCGCCGGAAATCATCCCGGTATTGAGACAAAACGGATCGTCTCCTATCTGCCGGATAAAATGTATCTCGGCAGCTGGATGCGCGTCTCGGATCTTTTAACGTATTACAGCGATTTCTTTGAGGACTTTGACATGTCCCGCGCCAATGCCATGCTGGAATCCTTAAAAATCAGCCCGAAGGACCGTTTGAAAACGATGTCGAAGGAACGAAAGAGAAAGTCCAGCTCATCCTCACGATGAGCCGCCGCGCAAAGCTCTACTGCCTCGACGAGCCGATTGCAGGCGTCGATCCGGCAGCACGCGATTACATTTTATCTACGATTTTAAACAACTACGAACCAGACGCATCCATCCTCATCTCAACACATCTGATTTCCGATGTCGAAAATATTCTCGATGAGGTCATCTTTATCCAGGAGGGCCAGTTAAAACTGCACGCCTCGGTTGAGGATATCCGGATGCAGGAGGGTGAATCGATTGATTCTTATTTCAGGGAGGTATTCAAATGTTAAAAAAATGTCTGAAACATGAGTGGAAAGCATGCTGGAAAAACATGGCGCTGCTGAACGGTGCCGCCATTTTCATGGGCGCTCTCGGAGGCTTCGGATTCCTCTTTTCCCAGATTTCTGAGCTGCCGGATCTGCTGATCGTCCTCTATCTGTTTGCATACGTTTTGATTGTGATCGCCGCATCCGTCATGACACAGGTGCTGATGATCCAGCGCTACTATAAAAATCTTTTTACCGACGAAGGGTATCTGACCAACGTCCTTCCGGTATCGGCAACGGATCATATTCTCTCCAAAATGCTGGTTTTCGGCGCATGGAGCATCTTAAACGCACTTTCCGTTCTCGCTTCCTTCGCTTTTTTGCTTCTGCCGTCCGCAATCCGGTATTTTACCGCAAACACCCTGCTTTTTTACAACAAGACCATGACCTTTTCCGATTTTCTGTCCTATCTCTGGGCACAGATTACCGGTGTTGCCGATGCTGCTTTTTCCCTGATCGGCATCACGAACCACATCGGTATGGCACTGTTTTCCATCGTTGGCTTCTTCGCTTCGCTGTTCTTTGGCATTCTTCTGTTCTATGCCGCCATCAGCATCGGAAGCCTGGTATCCAGCCACAAAATTCTGACGGCTGTCCTCTCTTACATCGGCATGACTACCGTGATCCAGATCTTCGGCGGAATCAGCATCGTCCGTGTTTTCCAGGACTCCACACCGACTGCTGTGGTTACCACATCCTCGGTTTCCACACTTATCATCACCGTGGTGCTCTGCGTTGTTCTGTTCCTGATCTGCCGCTATATCTTAAGCAGACGGCTGAATCTTTCATAAAAAATTGCATTAAAAAAACGCCGCCGCGGACGAACCGAATCGTCTGCGGCGCGTTTTGTATGCATGTTCTGCACTTATGCCAGATGCCAGATATCCTCGTTGTACTGTGCAATGGTACGGTCGGAGGAGAAGAAGCCTGCTTTTGCGATGTTGATCAGGCACTTCTTGTTCCATGCATCTTTGTTCTCGTAGTCTTTGTATACTCTTTCTTTTGTCTTGATGTACTCTTTCAGGTCGAGCAGCGTCATGAACCAGTCTTTGTTCAAGATCTCTTTGTAGAGTCTCTCCAGGCAAACCTTGTCGCCGATAGCAAGAAGCTCATCGCTGACGATGAAATCAACCAGCTTTGCAATCTCCGGATCTTCGTCATAGATGTCTTTTGAGCAGTAAGCAGCATCTGCGTACAGGTCGATGACATCCTGCGGTTTCTTTCCGAAGATGTAGATGTTCTCTTTTCCGACAAGATCGCCAATCTCAACGTTTGCACCGTCTTCTGTTCCAAGCGTCAGGGCACCGTTCAGCATGAATTTCATGTTTCCGGTTCCGGAAGCCTCTTTGGATGCCAGGGAGATCTGCTCGGAGATATCTGCTGCCGGGATCACCTTTGCAGCTTTTGATACGTTGTAGTTCTCAAGCATAATCACTTTGAAGTACGGGCTTACCTCAGGATCGTTATCAATCAGCTCCTGCAGGCACAGGATCAGATGGATGATATCTTTTGCGATGATATAAGCCGGTGCAGCCTTTGCACCGAATACCATGGTGATCGGGGTTTTCGGCTTGTTTCCGCTCTTGATATCCATGTATTTGTAAATAGCGTACAGGGCATTCATCTGCTGGCGTTTGTACTCATGAAGACGTTTTACCTGTACATCGATGATGGAATTTTCATCCAGCGCGATATTCTGTGTCTCATACAGGAACTGTTTGAGATCCAGTTTGCGGTTGTGTTTGATCTCCTCAAGTTTTGCAAGAACCTTCTTGTTGTCTTTGTATTTAAGCAGTTTTTCCAGCTCGTCGGCATCTTTTTTGAATCCCGGTCCGATCAGGCTCTCAATATACTGTGCCAGTTCACGGTTGCAGTGCAGCAGCCAGCGGCGGAAAGTGATTCCGTTTGTCTTGTTGTTGAATTTCTCCGGATAAATATCGTAGAACGGTTTCAGCTCGGAGTTTTTCAGGATCTCGGTGTGCAGTGCTGCAACGCCGTTAACAGAAAATCCGTAGTGGATATCCATGTGTGCCATATGGACGCGCTGATCCTTATCGATGATCGCTACTTTCTCATCTTTGTATTTCTTCTTTGCCTGTGCGTCCAGCTCGTGGATAATCGGCATCAGGTGCGGAACAACCTCCTCGAGGTAATCGATCGGCCATTTTTCCAGTGCCTCTGCCAGGATGGTGTGGTTGGTGTAAGCACAGGTCTTGCTTACAACATCGATGGCTTCCTGCATGGTAAAGCCTCTCTCCTGCAGCAGACGGATCAGCTCCGGAATGACCATGGACGGATGGGTATCGTTGATCTGGATCACAACGTGATCATACAGCTTGTGCAGATCGTAGCCCTTCTGCTCGCACTCCATGAGGATAAACTGTGCGCCGTTGCTGACCATGAAATACTGCTGGTAGATACGAAGCAGCTGTCCGGCACGGTCGCTGTCATCCGGGTAGAGGAACAATGTCAGGTTTTTCTGGATCTGATGCTTGTCAAAGTTGATGCTGTCTGATGGAACGATACTCTCGTCTACCGTATCTACATCGAACAGATGCAGACGGTTACAGCCATTGTTGTAACCCGGTACGTCGATATCATACAGGGTAGAATGCATCGTGAAGTTTTTATACGGAACTGCAAAGGATACCGGCTGTCTGACGAGCCAGCTCTCATTTGTGATCCATGGATTTTTCACTTCTTTCTGTTTGTGGTCGACCAGAAGCTGGCGGAACAGACCGAAGTGATAATTAAGCCGATACCGTCTCCCGGCAGGCCAAGCGTTGCGATAGAATCAAGGAAGCATGCTGCCAGACGGCCGAGACCTCCGTTTCCAAGGGACGGCTCCATTTCCATCTCCTCGATCTCGGTCAGCTCTCTTCCGTGAGCTGCAAGTGCTTTTTCAACTTCCTCGTACATGCCAAGGTTAATCAGGTTATTGGACAGCAGTTTTCCGATCAGAAACTCTGCTGAAATATAATACAGCTTCTTACTTCCGGTGTTTCTTTTGCGACCTGCCATCTCCTGTTTGGTGATAACCATCAGGGCTTCAAAGATTTCGCTCTTTGTGCAGTTGTCCAGATCTCTTCCAAAACGCTCTTTTAAGATTGCCTGAATTCTTTCTTCCATTTTTTTCTCCTCGTATTGCTGTGGATAAATTCCCACAGTGTCATTTAGTTGCGCTGCCATTCCAGATTTCCTGCAATTGGCAGCTTTCGCAGTTCCATTCAAAGCTTTTCCCTGAATGGGACGGTTCACTTCTGAATCACTTTTCGGGGCAGCGAAACAGCAAATATTTTACTGCTGCGCGATCCGCGACTTCGTAGATTCCCTTACGACGAGTTCCCCATCGTATACTTTGCTGCAGGGTTCTTCTTTTCCTGAAATTAAGGAAAACAGCATCTTCGCCGTCTCTGCGGCAAGCTGCTCCACCGGCTGGCGGATCGTTGTGATACTGGGTATATAATACTCTCCCGCATCAATTCCGTCAAATCCGGCAACGGAAATATCATCCGGCACGGTAAGCCCGGCCTCTTTTAAGGCACGGCACGCACCGATTGCCAGCGTATCCGCGGTGGCATACAGCGCGGAAAACTCCGTCTTTTTTTCCAGAATTTCTTTTGTTATCTTGTACCTGTGGCGAAAGAATACGTGTCGTCCTTCGTCATATGAAATACCAGATCAGGGTCATAAGGTATCCCATGATCCAGTAAAGCCTGGCGGTACGCATTCAGACGGAGGCGTCCGATACTGATGTCGTCCTCGCAGGCGGTAATGATGCAATGCGCCGGTGCCCGAGACCACAGAGATAATCTACCATCTTATAGCTTTCCCTGTAGTCATCGACCGATACGCTCGCGCACGGTTTTCCTCCGTCTGAAACCGCCCCGATTGTACTGATCACGTACGGAACCGGGATCTGCGCCATTTTCTCATGCGGATGCGTAAAGTTTCCGCCGAGGAAAATGATGCCGCGCAGCCGTTTTTCTTTGACGATCTCGATCGCGGAGTCTACCTCATTTGCCTTTTCCTCTACTCGCTCAATAATGCAGGCGTATTTCTTTTTTCGCACAACCTCTTCAATCACACTGATCATGTTGTTGAAGAACATGTTGTCCATGCCTTTTACCAGAATGGCAATCGCTTTGGCATTCGACCGCTTCAGGTTTCTGGCACTGTTGTTCGGTACGTAATTCGATTCGGCAATCACCTTTAAGATCATCTCTTTTGTTTCCGGATTGATGTCCGGATGATTGTTCATCGCTCTCGATACGGTACTCACGCCTACCTTACATTTGCGGGCAATGTCCCTGATTGTTACCTGTTCCATATTCTGCAGGCCTCTCCTTTAAACTCTGTATCTGTTCTGCCGGAATCTCTTCCGGCTTGTTTTCCCGGCCTGTTTTGCTTTCTCTCCGGCGCGTATTTTTATTTTGCAATACGTGCTGTAATCTGTGTCAGCCGGTGAATTCTCTTTGCCATTTCCGATGTAAACTGTCCCGGAAGCAGGCGCCATTTCCAGTTATTTCCAAGTGTAGACGGATAGTTAATTCTCGCCTCCGTTCCAAGACCTAAAAATTCCTGCATCGGAGTGACAGCCAGATTTGCCACGCTCTCCATTGACATGCGAATAAAATCCCACGGGAGTTCCTCGTCGGTACTCTTTGCATTTCCCATATACTCTTTGGAGAATTCGCGGTCTTCCTCACTCATGACATAATACCATCCAAGAATGGTATCATTGTCGTGTGTTCCGGTGTAGACAACACAGTTTCTCTCGTAATTGTGCGGCAGATAATCACTCTCCTCACGGGAGTCAAAAGCAAACTGCAGCACCTTCATACCCGGATAGCCGGATTCTTTCACCATTTCGATCACGCTCTCGGTAAGATATCCCAGGTCTTCTGCGATGACATCCACATCGCCGAGCTTTTCTTTGACGGTGTTGAACAGATCCATGCCCGGTCCTTTTTCCCAGTGGCCGCGCTCTGCCGTCTGATCACCGAACGGGATGGAATAATATTCATCAAATCCGCGGAAATGGTCGATGCGGACAGTATCGTACAGTTTAAACACGTGAGCCAGACGTAACAGCCACCATGCATAACCTGTGCTCTTATGATAGTCCCATTTGTATAACGGGTTGCCCCAGAGCTGTCCGGTTGCGGAGAACGCATCCGGCGGGCATCCGGCAACTGCTTTTGGCTGGTTGTCCTCATCAAACTGGAACAGAACCGGATTTGCCCAGGTATCGGCACTGTCAAATGCAACATAAATCGGAATATCACCGATGATACGGATACCCTTTTCATTTGCGTATGCCTTCAGTGCTTTCCACTGTTTCAGGAACATAAACTGCTGGAATTTGTAAAATGCAATCTCCTCGGCAAGTTCTTCCCGTTTCTGATTCAGTGCTGCTTCTTCTCTGTCCTTTAATTCTGCCGGCCACTCACTCCAGCTGATTCCGCCGAGTGCATCCTTAATCGCCATATACAGCGCATAATCTTCCAGCCAGTAACCATTTTCCGATACAAATGCATCATATACGTCATCTGCCGCAAATCTTTCAAATGCTTTTCTGAGTACTTTGAAACGGGACTGATAAATCTTTTCGTAATCAATATACTCCGCGTTGTCGCCGAAATCGCACGCATCACACTCTTCTTCTGTCAGAAGTTCCTCTTTTACCAGGGTCTCCAAATCAATAAAATATGGATTTCCGGCAAAAGTAGAGAACGACTGGTACGGCGAATCTCCATATCCCGTCGGTCCAAGTGGAAGAATCTGCCAGTAGCTCTGGCCGGCCTCCTCCAGGCGATCCACAAATTCATACGCTTCTTTCGAAAAACATCCGATTCCATATCGGGACGCAGCGAAGCTACCGGAAGTAAAATACCACTTGCTCTCATTTTTAAACCTTTCTCCTTGTCGTTTTTTCTATCCATCCGACCCCACAAATACATAATTCCTGTTCACGGATACGCAGCAAATTGTAACTTATGCAACCCCTATAGCCAGCTCATTTTGTTTCGTAAAAACAGGGCTGTCGGTATCTCGTCTGTATTTCCGGAAACGGTGTCGGTAACGTTTCCGGAACTCGTTATATTTACCATACCATACTCTGCATCAAAAAACAACCCCCAACCCCCTTATCATATTTACCAAATATTGAATACTCTGTTTATTCAAAACAACGAATTTGCATTTTTATAACGATACAAGCCATACATAAAAAGACAGCATGCGGGGACGGAACCGCTTTGGGCACTTAAAAATCATGAATTTTTCAAGCCTCCCATATAGGTTCTGTCCCGCATGCTGTCTTTTGCGTTATCTGTTTTTCACTTAAAACTCCAGAATTATCTTTGTTCCGGTTCCAAGCGTACTCTCAATTTTAATCTTTGCATCATGAAGAATCGCTCCATGCTTCACAATGGAAAGTCCAAGTCCCGTACCTCCGTTTCACGGGAATGACTCTTATCTACACGATAGAACCGTTCAAAGATCCGCTCCTGATCTTCCTTTGCAATTCCGATTCCGGTATCTGCCACAGATACCACTGCCCGTCCGTTTCTTCCGCGGGAAACCGTCACTTCGACCTCACCGTCCCTGCGGTTGTACTTGATCGCATTGTCGCAGAGATTGTAGATCATCTCATAGAGAACCTGCCGTGCACCTTTGATCCGGCAGCTCTCTCCTCTCAGTGTCATCTTCACCTGCTGCTCCTTTGCCCGTATGGAAAGATGTCCCTCGACATCACGGCAGATCTGCATCAGATCCACTTCCTCCATCGGGATCGACTGGTCGTTCTCGTCCAGTCTGGACAGTTGATAATATCCTCGACAAGAGAGCTTAACCTGCTCGCCTCACTGTGGA
>ENA-OQMZ01000141-OQMZ01000141.1-human-gut-metagenome-genome-assembly--contig:-NODE-141-length-30117-cov-5.767389_pt1 | contig 30117 bp, 37 predicted proteins | sample MGYA00242621_ERZ504862 | MGnify/ENA primary metagenome ERZ504862 (study PRJEB26092, sample SAMD00036393) | human gut metagenome | host: Homo sapiens | study: EMG produced TPA metagenomics assembly of...
TATATATCCGTCAACATTCGGTGCATCTCTGTATGTACGGCCGATATATGCATTTTCATCAGCCACCTTACCCTCTATGAAAACATATAATTCTTTACCCTTTAGTGTCTCATTTTTATCAAAAAATGACCTCTTCCTCAAGCTCCATGACATCTGCCCGCCAGTCAGCCTTTATATCCTCATCTATCTGATCAGGCATTGCAGCTGCTTTTGTGCCCTCCTCCGGGGAATACGTAAATGCTCCCAGACGGTCAAACTCCATATCATTTACAAACTGCATAAGCTCCTCATGATTATCCTGTGTCTCACCCGGAAAGCCGCATATAAGTGTGGTCCTTAGTGTGATATCAGGTATTCTCTCACGCAGCATTCTGATACGCTCCATGAGCTCAGCCTTTGTTGTTTTTCTGCCATGCGCCTTAAAATATCGTCATTGCAGTGCTGGATTGGCATATCCAGATAATGGCATACCTTCTCATCCTTTATCATGGACTCTATAAGCTCATCGTATATCTCCTCGGGATAGCAGTACATAATCCTTATCCAGAACAGTCCGCTTATCTTGTTGAGCTCATCCAAAAGCTTATGAAGTGACTTCTCACCATACAAATCCACTCCGTAAAGTGTGGTCTCCTGGGCAACAAGTATAAGCTCCTTTGCTCCCTGCTCCACAAGGCTCTTCGCCTGCTCTATCAAATCCTCCATCGGCACACTTCTGTAACGGCCTCTGACAGATGGAATGACACAGTAGGTACAGTTTTTATTGCACCCCTCTGCTATCTTAAGGTAAGCGAAATGCCCTCCTGTGGTGACAATACGCTTTGTCTTTATGCTGGGAAGTCCCTCTAAGGTGTGCAGATTACTGTATCTGTGTTTTTCAAGTGTCTCATGGACAGCTTCAACTATAGTATCATATGAATTGGTGCCAAGTATGGCATCAACCTCTGGGATTTCCTTAAAAATCTCATCCTTGTATCTTTGTGCCAGACAGCCTGTCACAATAAGTGATTTGCATTTGCCTGTCTCCTTATACTGAGCCATCTCGAGAATTGTATTGATACTCTCCTCCTTTGCATCACCTATGAAGCAGCAGCTGTTTACAATAATGATATCAGCCTGCGTCTCATCATCGGTCATCTCAATGCCGTCATTTGCAAGCATACCTATCATATACTCTGAATCCACAAGGTTTTTATCGCATCCAAGCGAAATAAATAATAATTTCATAGTACCTCTCAAATGTAAGTATTTACAATTAAAGGGAAAGACAAAACAGCCTTTCCCCTCCTAGATTAAGCCTCTTCGCCTTCGTTTAAATCCTCATCATCTGAGACGATTCTGACAGCTCCCGTGTACAGCTCCTCTACAGCAATAGATAATGGCTTATTGCACTTAGGGCGTGCGATAAGTGGTTCTGCGCCATCAATAATCTGGCGTGCACGCTTTGCTGCAGCAATAACGATAGAATAACGGCTGTTTACTACCGGCTCTTCACCTATCTCTACATTGTTGTTTACTACCTTCATTAACTCTACATACGATGGATGTATCATATTATTTATCTCCTTTCGAAAAGCTTAAAAGCTCTTTTCTCATTTTATTTATAAAATCTATATTTGATGATACCAGATAATCCTGATTCTTTTTTGTGTCGTCAGAGCTGTGGATGATATCATTCACAAGCTCTACACAATCGTCAAGCTTATCATTTACCACTAAATAATCATATTTCTCTATGCCCAAAGACTCCTCATATGCTCTTGAAAGTCTCTGTGCACAGACCTCTTTTGTCTCTGTGCCTCTTCCTACAAGCCGGTCCTTAAGCTCATCTGCACTCGGCGCTGACACAAACATAAGCACCGTATCAGGAAACTGCTTCTTTATCTTTAAAGCTCCCTGGATTTCTATCTCAAGAATCACATTCTTTCCGGCGCTAAGCTGCTCATTGACATATGACTTTGGTGTGCCGTAGTAATGATCTACATACTTAGCATACTCAAGCAGTCCATCTGCCTTTATCATCTGTTCAAATTCTTCCTCTGAGATAAAAAAATACTCTCTGCCATGCTCCTCACCCGGCCTTGGACCTCTGGTCGTGGCTGATACGCTCAGTGCATAATCATCACCATGCTTTGCCATAAGCTCCTTCATGATAGTACCCTTTCCGGAACCCGAAAAGCCTGAAAAAACAACTAATTTTCCTGTATTACTCATCACAATCTCCTAAAATTACTCAATATTTTGAATCTGTTCCCTGACCTTTTCTATATCAGTTTTAAGACTGATGCCTGTGTCAGAAATCTTAAGATCATTGGACTTTGAAAGGATGGTATTCGCCTCACGGTTCATCTCCTGTGCGAGGAAATCAAGCTTTCTTCCCACACTGCCACCGGCATTTAACGAATCCTTCATGGAAAGGATATGGCTTTTGAGCCTGACTGTCTCCTCATCCACACAGATCTTGTCCGCAAAAATAGTGACCTCCTGGGCTATTCTTGAATCATCAAGCTGATTGTCTGCAAGCAGCTCTCTTAGCTTTTCCTCAAGACGCGCACGGTATTCGACAATAATCTGTGGCGAACGCTCCTCAATGAAATCAACATATGATACCATATTATCGAGCTTTTCGCAAAGGTCTTTTTTAAGATTTTCTCCCTCGCGCACGCGACTTTCAACAAATGGCTCAAATGCACCGCGAAGAGCTTCTCAAGACTGCTCCACAGCTCATCCTCATCTACAGGCCGCTCCTCCATCGCAAATACCTCCGGATATCTCGACAGCGTGCTCACTCTTATATCATTCTCCAGTCCGAATTCCTCCGCCATCTGATTCAGATACTTAAGATATTCTCCCGCGAGAGCCTTATTATACTGTAATGAGAGATTATTTTCTGTAAAATCCTCATATGTGATATAAATATCGACCTTGCCACGCTCTATGTACTCCTTAAGCAGAGTCCTTATTGCACTCTCGAAGAAATTGAGCTTTTTAGGCATCTTGATATTGACATCCAGATATCTGTGATTTACGGATTTTACCTCAACTGTAATCTTACGGCTTGCATCTGCGTACTCGTATCTGCCAAAGCCGGTCATACTTTTAATCATAATTTTTCCTTTCGCATATGCATAGATGAGTTTATTATATAACTCCTTGAGATTTTCGTCAAATATATTATAATATAAATATTCATGATTATAAATATTCAGCAACTTAGAATATTTACAGGAAATAAGGAGGAACATCATGGCTTTAGACGGAATAGTCATTTCAAATATAGTTGCAGAGCTAAACAGCACGATACTAAACTCAAAAATCAGTAAAATCGCAGAACCTGAGGCAGATGAGCTGCTTCTTACCCTAAAGGGACCAAACGGCTCGTTCAGGCTTTCGATGTCTGCAAGTGCATCGCTTCCATTCATCTACCTGACACCCACAAATAAGGTAAGCCCTCTCACTGCCCCTACATTTTGCATGGTTTTAAGAAAGCATATAGCAAACGGACGCATCACAAAGATTTACCAGCCGGGCATGGAGCGTATCATAAACTTTGAAATCGAGCACTTAAACGAGATGGGCGATCTATGCCACAAGGTGCTTATTATCGAGCTGATGGGCAAATATTCAAACATCATCTTTACCGACTCCGATGGTACGATAATAGACAGTGCCAAGCGTATTCCCGCATCCGTAAGCTCTGTGCGTGAAGTGCTTCCGGGCAGAGCCTACACCATCCCCGCGACTCAGGAGGATAAATATAATCCTCTGACTGTAGATTCGAAGCAGTTTGCGGATATTATATCAGCAAAGCCGCTTACTGTTTCAAAGGCTATCTACTCATCCTTTTCCGGTATCAGCCCACTTGTGGCAAATGAGCTGGCTCACAGGGCAGGCCTTGACGCGGACTCCCCGGTAGCTGCCTACTCACACGATGAGCTTTTGCACCTGGGAAGCAACTTCACATGGATGATGGAGGACATAAAAAATAATCGTTTTACGCCGAATATCGTGCGTGACGGCAATGAACCAAAGGAATTTTCTTCAATAGAGCTGACTCAGTATAGCGATTTAACGGTCACAAAATATGAATCTATATCAGAGGTTTTAGAGCTTTACTACTCTGAGAGAAACACCTATACACGTATACGCCAGAAGTCAGCCGACCTGAGAAAACACGTAAATACGCTCCTGGAGCGAAACCAGAAGAAATATTCCCTGCAGATGAAGCAGCTTAAGGACTCCGAAAAACGCGAAAAGTACAAGGTGTACGGCGAGCTTATCAACGCATTCGGCTACGGACTTACACCGGACGACAAGTTTCTTGAAGCTGCAAACTATTATGATGACAACAAAATCATCAAAATCCCTATCGACAACACAAAAACTCCTGCCGAGAACGCGCAGAAATACTTTGACAAATACGGAAAGATGAAGCGTACTGCCGAAGCATTGAACGAGCTGATTCTTGAAACAAAAGGTCAGATAGACCATCTCGAATCAATTCAGAATTCACTGGATATCGCCTTAAGCGCTGACGACCTCGTCCAGATAAAGGATGAACTGATAGAATACGGTTTTATCAAAAAAGGAAAGGGTTCAAAGAAACAGAAGGTAAAGAGCAAACCCTTCCACTATATCTCATCAGACGGCTTTGATATGTACGTTGGCAAAAACAACTACCAGAACGATGAGCTCACCTTCAAGCTGGCAACCGGAAACGACTGGTGGTTCCACGCCAAGGGCATGCCCGGCTCACATGTCATTGTAAAAGCTGAAAACAAAGAGCTGCCGGACAGCACCTTTGAGGAGGCCGGCAAGCTCGCAGGCTACTACTCAAAGGGCAAAAATGCCGACAAGGTAGAGATAGACTATCTGCAAAAGAAAAATGTCAAAAAGCCAAACGGTGCCGCAGCCGGCTTTGTCGTGTATTACACAAACTATTCTCTCACGATTCACCCGGATATATCCGATATCAGGCAGATTGAGTAAGCAGATCATACTTATTTCATAACCATTCCAATACGCTTAAAGTAAAAAGCTGATATACACATGCATAGTCATGCATGCTATATCAGCTTTTATTTTAGTCATTTAAGCTCATCACAGATTCATCCTCTTTAATTGTTCTTTTGCAAATTCATCCATTTTCTTTTTCAGTATTCTGTTTTCCGGTGTACAAAGCGCCGGGTCTGCTTCAAGCACCTCATCCACCATCTCAGATGCTTCCTTTAGCACATCGCTGTCCTGATACACATCCGCAAGTGCAAACGCAAGGTCTCCACTCTGCCTGATTCCAAAGAAATCCCCGGGACCTCTGAGCTTTAAATCCTCACTTGCAATATAAAAGCCATCATTTGATTTATTTAGTATCTCCAGACGTTTTTTGATTTCTTTGAATTTGACGAATTGATGAAAATGCAATACGACTGTGCATCCCCCCTGCCTACACGGCCTCTCAGCTGATGAAGCTGTGCAAGTCCAAACCTGTCTGCATTTTCTATCATCATGACAGTTGCATTGGGCACATTTACACCAACCTCCACGACTGTTGTGGACACAAGCACCTGCGACTCATTATTTGCAAAGCGCTGCATCACCTCATCCTTTGCCTTGCTCTTCATCCTGCCGTTAAGCACATCTACAGTGATATCCTTTGGCAGTGCCGCTTTAAGCACATTTGCATAGTCTGTGACATTTTCCCCTTCCGAGTTTTCGGTTTCCTCCACAAGAGGGCATATAACATACGCCTGATGGCCGGCTCTCACCTGCTCCTCGATGAAGCTGTAGCCTTTGGCCTGAATGCCGTGCCAACCACACAGTTCTTGATCGGAAGCCTCTTTGCCGGCACCTCATTTATGACAGAGATATCCATATCACCGTATATGATTATTGCTAACGTACGCGGTATCGGAGTGGCACTCATCACAAGTATATGTGGCTTTCTTCCCTTATCCGAGAAGCTCTCTCTCTGCTTCACGCCAAATCTGTGCTGCTCATCTGTGATAACAAGCGACAGATTGGAAAATCCGCTTTCTCTTGTATGAGCGCATGAGTGCCTATAATAAGCGCATTTTTCTCGTTTTCAAGGCTCGCATAGGCTTCTCTTTTCTGCTTTGCCGTCATGGAGCCGGTAAGAAGCACAACAGGACTGTCAAGTCCAAACTGACCAACCAGTGAGCAAAACGTCTCATAATGCTGGTTTGCAAGCACCTCCGTCGGAGCCATTATGGCAGACTGATAGCCACATTTTGACGCCCACGCCATAAGAAGAAAAGCAACAATCGTCTTTCCTGAGCCCACATCGCCCTGAATAAGCCTCTGCATCACATAAGGACTTTTAATATCCAGCTTTATCTCATCTATCGTCTTCTTCTGCGCGCCTGTCAGCTCATACGGAAGCTTCTCAATCAGTCCGTCTATAAAAGCATCATCCGTAAACTCAAACTCATTTTTGTCCTTCTGCTGCTTTTTATTCTGATACCGCATGCCCATGATAAAGAGAAAAAACTCATCAAATACAAGCCGTCTTCTTGCCTCCACAAGAGCGCCAAAGTCATCAGGGAAATGAATCTGCTTCATGGCATAATTATACTCGCAAAAGCCGTATCTGTGCCTTATATCCTTAGGCAGGTAATCTGACAGCAGTGTATCATGTGACAGAGTCTCCTTTATCGTCTTCACTATCAGATTGTTTGTCACACCGCTTGTCACGGAATACACAGGCTGCAGTGTATCGCGTATAGCCTCGTACTTTTGCACCTCATACACCACAGGCTGCTCCATGACATATCTGCCGCCCTTTGGCTTAATATGTCCGTAAAATATAAGATGTCTCCCCTGCACAAGCTGTGCCTTAAGGTATGGCATACGGTACCATACCAGCTGTATCATATGCCCGGGCGAGCCGATATCCTGCAATGTAATCTGCATTCTCGCTGTATTTTTCACTACAGATGCCTTTTTAATCACAGCATGGATGGCATAGGTGCTGCTCTCATTTACATTATTCAGTTCATCAATATCCGTTATTTCCGGAAACTTTACATAATCCCGGGGAAAATGAAGGAGTATATCACCAACGGTGTATACTCCCATTTTAGCAAATGCTTTTTGTGTTTTTTCCCCGATTCCCTTAACCGCGGTAATCGGTGAAGCTATATCCATATTTGCTCCTAAATATAATAAATATCATTTATATTCTTTAAAAGGCTTTACTCTACAGAAATAACATAATAGTAGATTGGCTGTCCGCCATCGTTGACCTCAACCTCTACATCAGGATATTTCTCTTCGATTGCTGCCGCAAGCTCATTAGCTGAGTCCTCATCAGAATCACTTCCGAAATAGATGCTGACAATCGCTGAATCCTCATCTACCATGCATCTACCATCTCAAGTGTGGTAGCCATTAAGTCTGTTCCAACAGAAAGGATGCTCTTGTCGCCGATTCCCATGAAGTCGTTCTGCTTGATGGTTTTTCCGTCAATCTCAGTATCGCGGACTGCATATGTCACCTGTCCTGTCTTGACATTTTCTATCTCAGCCATCATCTGCTCTTTATTCTCCTCGGCACTGTGATCCGGTATATAATTTACGAGTGCTGTGATACCCTGTGGGATAGTCTTTGTAGGGATAACAATAATCTGTTTATCCTCAACAAGGTCTACAGCCTGGTTTGCAGCCATGATGATATTCTTGTTGTTTGGCAGGATAAATACTGTCTTCGCATTTACATGCTCGATAGCGTTGAGCATATCCTCTGTGCTAGGGTTCATGGTCTGACCACCCTCTATGAGATAGTCCACTCCAAGGCCTCTAAACACCTCATTCATGCCTTCTCCGATTGAAACAGATACAAAGCCCATTTCCTTTGCAGGCATGTTATTTGTCTTTTCATCAGCACAAGCAGCTTCATAAGCCTCTTCCTCAGCCTTCTGCTGTGCTGCAAGCTTCTGTGAATCCTTGATGAGCTTTTCCTGATGCTCCTCACGCATATTGTCGATCTTTATCTTGCTGAGTGAGCCGAAGGTAAGTGCCTTCTGCAGTGCAAGTCCAGGGTCGTTTGTATGTACGTGAGTCTTTACGATCTCATCGTCAGCTACAACGACTATAGAGTCACCGATTGACTCGAGGAATGCCTTGTATGCGTGCTCCTCATTGTCTGACATTGGCGCATTGAGTACAATAATAAACTCTGTGCAGTAACCAAACTTAATCTCTGCCTCTGTCTCAGCCGAAATCTTTGCAGGAGCTGCTCCTGTTGGTGTGCCCTCTATTGTATAGTCAATCTCCTTGCCGATAAGAGCATCATATGCTCCCTTTAATACCTGAACAAGTCCCTGTCCGCCTGAATCAACAACACCTGCCTGCTTTAATACAGGAAGCATCTCCGGTGTCTGGTCAAGCACATACTCAGCCTGCTTTATAACCTCTTCAACAAATGTGACAACATCCTCTGTTTCGTCTGACAGCTCCAGAGCCTTTTCTGCTGCGCCCTTTGCCACTGTAAGGATAGTTCCCTCCTTTGGCTTCATAACTGCCTTGTAAGCTGTCTCAACCGCCTTCTGGCATGCCTCACAAAGAATAGTGACATCTATCTCATCGTATTCCTTTATAACCTTGCAGAAGCCTCTGAAAAGCTGTGATAAGATAACACCCGAGTTTCCTCTGGCACCTCTTAAAGAGCCTGATGAAATAGCCTTTGCAAGCTCTGCCATGGTAGGCTCTGTGAGCGAGCTGACCTCCTTGGCCGCAGACATGATTGTCATTGTCATATTTGTTCCGGTATCACCATCCGGTACCGGGAATACATTCAGCTCATTTATCCAGTCTTTCTTTGAATCAAGATTCTTGGCTCCCGCAAGAAACATCCTTGCAAGGAGCTTTGAATTAATGCTTGTGATCTCCACTTTTTGTAGTCCTCCTTAATCAATTACCCTTACGCCCTCAACGTAAATATTGATCTTTGCAATTTTCATTCCTGTAAATGACTCAACCTTGTACTTAACCGTCTCGATAAGATTGTCCGAAACAGTGCCGATTGAAATACCATACGCTACTATTACATGAAAATCAATCGTAATTTCGTTGTTCTCATCTACCTTTACATTTATTCCATGGTTCAGGTAATCTCTCTTTAAAAGCTTTACAAGACCATCCTTCATGTTAACCGCTGCCATGCCTACTATTCCAAAGCACTCTACAGCTACAGAGCCTGCATAGGTTGCAATAACATCTGTATCAATTAAAATTTGTCCATATTGGGTATCCATCTGTCCCTTCATAATATATACCTCCATCATATTGTGACGTAGCTAATGTTATTATACCTTTTTTTTCACAAAAAGCAAATATTTTTATATTTTATCCTTGCATTCTTTATTTTAATCTGATAGAATACATTTGTTGTGAGCTTAAGAGTATGGTAAGCTTAGTGAAATGCAAGGAGGTGCAATATCATGGCAAAATGTGCAATTTGTGAAAAAGGTGTTCATTATGGAAATAATGTCAGCCATTCTCATAGAAGATCAAATCATGTTTGGAAGTCAAACATTAAGAAGGTTTCTTGCAAGGTCAATGGAGTTCCACAGAAGTTATATGTATGTACTTCATGTTTAAGATCTGGCAAAGTTGAGAGAGCTTAGTCTTTATTTTTGAATCTTTTGAATTTTAAAGGACATCCGTTTGGATGTCCTTTTTATTTGCTCTCATATATGATATTAATCCTGCTTATCGTCCTCTTTATCGTCTATCTTTACATCGTCGAGATTAAGGTCATCATTTTTCCCCTTTGAGAAGCGGCTTACAATGTCCGGCACCATATCAAGTATCTTGGTCATGCCGTCCTGATTCTTTACATTGACAAGCTTCGTCTGTCCATTCTGGATAACGAGCACTGCACTTGGCTGAATCTTTCCGCCCATACCACCGGCTCCGTTATTTTTCTTTTCTGCCGAAAATGCTCCTGCTGCCACTCCAAACGACACATCCACAAGCGGAAGTATGATTGTATCCCCTATATGAATCGCCTCACCAACCACCGTCTTTGTAGTGATAAAGCTGTCCATCCCCTTGAAAAGTGACTCTACTGTGTTGTTAAAACTATTATCTGCCATAATATCTTCCTCCTATCTGCTTATCCTATTATATAATCTGCGGCAGTTTTTATCAAATAAAATTCTAAGTGTTGCCGCTAAAATACTTATTACTATCACATGCCCCTTTATATCAAAGCTGCCCTTTGCATATGGATTTTCACTCTCGAAATCGGGTGTAATCCGCCATCTGTTTGTATAGCCGACAGGAAAGCATGCTAAAATCCCCAATGAAATACCTGTTGTATCCGGCGAGCCGGTTGAATAAACCATTGTAAGCTTAAGCCTCCTTGGGCATATTCTTTTAAGAATGATAAAAAGCTCTTTTTTCAGATGTGAAAAAGCAGCTTTATTTCTCTCATCACTGTATTCTCTTTTTAGCTTATAGATACAGTTTTTTATTTTATCTGACTTATCTTTAAATTGTTTTTTATGCGGCTTTTCGCTTCGCTTTTTATGAGTGAGTTTTGTTTGTTGTTTTATATGCTGATTCTCATCAGTTACTGACCTGTACTCATTATGCGTACGTGCTGTGCATTCATCCTCTGCCTGTTCATCTGTGATGTGTTCTGACTCATCTGCCGGTATTTTATGCTCATCTCCGGTGTTTTCACTGACTTTATCTTCTGTTTCAGTTTTAGCTGCATCATCCATATCGTCATCATCCAAAGCCTCATAATTATCAAACAGCTTCTTCTTCACAAAAGCAAGCCTTATATATCCGTCAGTCTCCTGTGCATACTCTATATGCAGTGCAAATAAATGAAAAAGCCACGACACATGCGCTTTTGCTCTTATGTCTGTATTGTCAAAGCTTCCGACAGCCCTGTACTTAACCGGCACAAACAATACGCAAAGCAGCGCTGTAAGTATAAGAGCAAGCACTACAAGGAGTATGATGCCTATGACCTTTAAAATCGTAAATATCATCTATCTATTTCCTCCGTCTGCTCTTTAAATAGCTCTTCACATCAGTTTTACCTGTATTTTCGTATGTCTCCTTAACAATATCACAGGCCAGCAAAAGTGCCTCATCATAATTACCCGCTACTGCGATTATGTGCAGATTCTTCTTCGGATATCCCTTTTGCAGCAATTCTCTTGTCGGAATGATATCCAAAAGATTTTCCTCATTTGACGGAAACGTGATGATGTATGTGTGAAGCATGCCGGCATTATGCTCTATCTTCCACTTGATTTTCTTTATCTTTCCGGTAACAGACTCTCCTACAAATAAATCCTCATACCATTTCATTCCAAAACCTCAAAAAGCAGTTTTTAAAACTGCTTTTTAATAATACTAATAATACTTGTGTGTCCCCCATAAGTTGCTTTTCTTTAAATCCAGGTACTCATTGTAAGCCTTCTCAAGTATCTGCTTCTCATTTGCAAACTTGAGCAGATGATATGCCTCGTGATACTTATAAAACCCTGAATCCATGAAATACTCTTCTCTTTGCGGTTTACTATAATAACTTTCGCCCATCATAAGATACCAGTGTACATCCTTTTCCACTGTATCATGTGGCACGGTAAAAGAATAGTGGCTCTTACCCACGTATTGGATTATCGTTGCACTGGCACCAGTCTCCTCTTTCACTTCACGGATTGCAGTGTCCTTGTACTCTTCATCAGATTCCACAGTTCCCTTGGGCAGTACCCACCCCTCGTACCTGTTCCTGTAGTTCTTGTATAAGAGTAATATTTTGCCACGAAAGATTACCACACCGCCACAGCTCGTTGCTTCTATCATTGCCATTCCTCCAAGTGTGGTTTAAACGCTATCTGTCAGTTCAATCGAAATATGAACGATAACGTCTGTCATTACACTTAAGTATAACCTACTTCTAAAAAAAGTGCAACAAGCCTATTCATTGAAATATTTATCAAATACCTTTTTTGCCACCGGCACCGCATATGTGCTTCCGGCACCCGAATCCTCCACAACTACTGCGATTGCCAGATCATTGTAGCCATCCTTTTTTCCATAGCCCACAAACCAGGCATTGGTCTGGTCTGTAGAATCTGATACCTGGGCAGTTCCGGTCTTTCCAAAGGCCTCATAGCTCTGATTGCTTAGCTTTGCGCCTGTTCCGTCAGATACCACTGCTGCCATAAGATTCTGAAGAAAAGCTGCCTGATCTTTTGACATAATCTGCTTGTATGAAGCCGGTTTATTCTGCTCCACAAGCGCCCCGCTCGCATTTTCCGTATGGTCTACCAGATATGGCCTCATCAGATTTCCATCATTGCAGATTGCACCGGCAATCATGCACATGTGAAGCGGTGAAACAAGCGTGTTTCCCTGTCCTATCGTGGTCTGCATGGTCAGAGCTGACGAAGCATTGTTATCCAATGCAAATTTACTCTTTTTTGAATCAAAGGCTATAGGCAGATCCTTGTTGAAAAGCATATCGTCACACAAGGTATTAAGCTTATTGTTATCCACCAAAAGACCTATATTGGAAAAGGACGAGTTGCACGACTTGGCAAACGACTTTGTTAAGTCCTCCTGTCCGTGTGATTTATTGCCGGCACAGTGGATTGTAAAGCCGTCCTTTGTAATACTGCCGTCACAATCAAAGCTGTAGTCGTTGTATGTAGACGGATTTTCGTTATAATACTCAAGTGCTGTAAAAATCTTAAACACTGAGCCCGGAGCATACTGTCCCTGTGTTGCCCTGTTGTAAAGAGAAGTGCTGCCCTCACCGTTTACGCTCTCCCAGTCACTTGCGATGGTATTCGGGTCATAATCAGGCTTTGACACCATAACTGCAATCTTTCCTGTCTTCGGCTCAATTGCAATGACAGCACCTTCATAGCCGTCAAGTGCATTGTATGCAGCCGCCTGTGCTTCGTAATCCAGTGTGGTTATGACATTATCACCGGTATTTTTCTTACCGCTTATATCATTTACTATCTGGTCAAGGAAAAACTCATGTGAGCGAAGCAATGAGAAATTTTCCTGCTTTTCAAGCCCGGCCTTACCATTTACGGCAAAGCCGCTACATGCGCAAACATCCTGCCGTCAGGGTATTCCCTTGTCTCAGATGCATCCGAGCTGACCTTTGTCCGAGCTATGACATGTCCACCCTTAGTCTGTATCTCGCCCCTCACTACATTCTTAGAGAAAAGATCCTGCAGCGAATTGTATGGGCTGTTGATGAATTCGTCGCTTTTTACAAATTGGAAATATAAGAAATAACCTATCAATCCAACAAAAACTATAAGGAAAAAATATGTAACAACCGCATACTCTCTATTTCTGTGTCTTCGTGCTGTTTTTACCGCCTGCTGCCGGTTTTCTCCTTCTCTGTTGACTTCCCTGCGCCCCCGGCTCTTTAGCTGTCTGCTTTTGTCTGTTTTTTGTCTCATGGTCCTTTCGTCTCTTGTCATCTATTTTTCTCCTTTTTTCAGGGGATGCCTGCATAATATACATGCCCTGTATCATTCCAAAAATAATCATCGTAGATAGAAGCGAGCTGCCACCGTAGCTCACAAGCGGCAGCGTCACACCGGTCATCGGTATAAACTTGGTTGAGCCGCCGACAGTTAAAAGCACCTGAAGCGCGTACACACTGCCAAGTCCCAACGCCACATACTTGTAAAATGCATCCTTCATCTGCATGGAAAGATTAAATATCATAAGAAAGCAGCTGACACAAACCATAATGAGGCAGACAGCAAATATACCGCCCATCTCCTCTGAGATAGCCGCTATGATAAAGTCTTTAGACACAATAGGTATCTTATTTGGCAGTCCCTGCCCCAGTCCAAAGCCAAACAGTCCGCCTGTACCTATGGCAAAGAGCGACTGACACACCTGATAGCCGGCCTTGTCTATGACAGAAAGAGGATCAAGCCATGCAACAATTCTGTTTTTCACATGTGAAAACAGATGATAACCAGCGTACATTCCAAGCCCCACAAACGCGAGTCCTCCGGCAAAAATATAAAACTTTTTTGTTGCAACATAAATCATGACCAGATATGTAAAGAAATACAAAAGCGCTCCACCGAGGTCGTTTGATGCAACAAGTATCAGCACAAACACTGCCGATACGCCGCTTGTTATGGCAAGCTGCTTTAAATCAGTTGATTTATACAACATAGATGCTATAAAAAACACAAAAAGTATCTTTACAAACTCAGATGGCTGAATTGAAACAGGACCAAAGGTCAAAGAAAGCTTTGCTCCCCTGCTCGCCACACCTACCACAAGCACCGACAAGAGTCCAACTATTCCTACTCCTGCATATGTCCATGTCAGTTTTCGAAACATCGTGCCTTTTTGCATGATAAGCGGTATTAAAAACGCAAATATCGTTCCGGCAAGCACAAAAACAAACTGCCTTAATGCCTTGTCAAACGAAATTCTCGTTAAAATAATCATGCTTATGCAAAGCATCATCACCATGTTGTTTAGCACAAGCTCTGAGGCATTCTTATAAAACTTATGATAAATCAAATAAATTGATTCAAAAAGCACAAGCTGTGCTATATAAAATCCTATTATCTTTGTATCCATTGTCGTGACAAAGAGCACCAAAAAACCATCTAAATGAATCAGAAACATATAAAATCTCTGCAGATTATATATATGCCTCTGCTTTTTCGGCTTGTCGGGATACTTGAATAAATGAAAGCATAAAAAAAGTATATATGAGAAAAAGTATTATCATAATATACTTGGAAAGCTGTACTATCAGATGTACCATGTTATTCTACTCCTCTTTTGTAATGTCCGTTTGTATATTCAGCTACCTTATCATCCATAACCGCCTTAATCTGCTTTGGAGTCTCGATTGTAAAGCTGTATCTAAAACTTCTGATACCTGCCTCCTTAAGCTTACCTATATTCTTTGTGAGCATGGTAGGCAGTGAATTATATATTGTATTATAGCACTCCTTACAGTTGTTACAAACTGCAAAGGATTTATTGTATCTGTCCTTTAAATATATAAGCTTTTGCTTTTTATCACAGCCCTTTGTGTTTTTGTGCACACAATTGGCGGTGGTCATAAGCGGATAATATCCATAGACTATCATCTGCGAGCCTATATTGTTTCTATGCATAATCTCCTTTGAATTGAGTTCAAGCGGCACTGTGTCACCACTTACTCCGTGCTCAAAAAAAGCACTCTTTGAAACATCATTAAAGGTATACATATTGTGGTCCAAAATAATTTTTTTTATCTGTAAACAAATTTTCTGTCAGATAAAGCTCCTCATAGTTTTTCACAACAAAGCCCTCGAAGCTTACCTTATCAAGCTCTTTTGCGATAGATACAAAATAATCCGATGAATCAGCCTGAATATCGTAGGCAGCATGAGATACACTTTTTTATTTCGCTTTGTAAGGCTTTTCACATCATCTGCAAACTGCTGTATCAGAGTCTTCCTGTCATACATGTCAAAATCCAGATAAAATACATCAAAGCATTCATAGCCAATAAGTGTATCAAGCTGCGCGCGTGTCATACACGAGCATATGGTGGTGTAATCATTTATAGCTTCATCATGTGCTGCATCACTTTTTACGACATGCTCAGGGAGTGCTGTAAGTCTTGACATATCAGCGTATCGTGCATCATTCCTGTAATACTTTTTCAACAGCTTATCACAAAGCCCTGAAATTGCATCACGCCGCAGCTTGTTTAGTGCTCCGTTTGGCACAAAGACGTTTTCTCCGATTTGAGCTTTAATATGTGAAAACTCAAAGTCTGTATCACCGGTTTTGTTTATCCTGTCTATAGCGGCCTTTTTATCAAGCGGTGCCTTAAGTGCGGCGCTGACAGGTTCTATTGAAGCTTTGTATGTCACATCACCTCTTTTTACAGTGAGGCTTCCGGGCTCGCCTTCTCTTAAAACAAGCTCTCCCTCTATCGAAAGCTTTCTTTTTTCAGGCGAAGGCTCTGCAGCATTTGAAACGAAATTAGGCTTCACATAAGTCACCATATCAGAGCCATTGTGGTCGAAATAATACCTGTCTGTGAAACCACAGCGGTTTCCAAGTGCCTTTATCCTGTCATAATCAGCATCGGTAACAGGCTTCATACTGTCGATATAGCTTCTGTAGTATTTTACCACTCCGCATGCATACTCAAGCTGCTTCATACGTCCCTCAATCTTGAGCGAATAAACACCTGCATCATGCAGCTTGTCAAGAGCCTTTATACCACACATATCCTTAAGGCTTAAAATGTATTCATCCTTTTTGCCCTCCACAGTATACGGCAGTCTGCACGGCTGTGCACAGCGGCCTCTGTTTCCGCTTCTACCACCTAAAATACTGCTGAAAAGGCACTGTCCTGAATACGAATAGCACAATGCTCCGTGCACAAAGGCTTCAAGCTCCATGCCGGTTTCCTCATGTATGCGCTTCATCTCGGCAAGAGAAACCTCCCTTGCCATGACCACACGCGTCACTCCAAACTGTGAAAGAAAACGCACTCCGTCTGCTCCCGTTACCGTCATCTGTGTACTCGTATGTATCTCCATTGACGGAAAATACTCATGGATAGCCTTCACCACTCCAATATCCTGCACTATCACTGCATCAAGTCCTCTTTTGTAGTATGGAAGCAGGTAGTCGTAGAGCTTTGAAAACTCACTGTTTTTAATCAACGTATTGACCGTCAGATACACCTTTACTCCTCGTAAATGCGCAAAATCAATTGCCTCTAAAAGCTCCTCTTCTGTGAAATTATTGGCATATGCCCTGGCTCCAAACATGCTTCCGCCCACATACACAGCATCGGCGCCGCTTTCTATCACACCCTTAAGTATCTCAAGGCTTCCTGCCGGTGCAAGCAGTTCAAAATCTTTATTTCTCATATATTTCCTCATATAGATGCTCATTTGATATCATATAAACCTGCAATAAAATAGGGAACAGTGTACGATAACTGTTCCCCTTTTATTGCTATTTATCGCTACTGTCATTTGCCCCATTGGAAGCATGTGCAGATTTTTTAACAGGCTTTTTTCCATCAAGAAGTGACTCCTCAAGAGTTGCCTCAAGTCTCGCCTTGTTGAGTAAAAGCTCCTTGTTTTGTGCCTCAAGCTCCTTCATGCTCGCCTCAGCATTCTCGGTCTTTACCTGATTGGAAATTAAATCATGCTTTAAATCGTATATTTCCTTATCCTTATTCTCTATATCACCCTCGAGCTTTTCGACAAGTGCCTTTGCCTTGAAATAATCATCCGCAATATTGAGCTCGATAAGTGTGCTCTTCATATTGCCCGGAAGATGCTTATACTCATCCATATCATCAAACTCTGCAATCTTGTTGTTGATGTATGCCGCAACCTTCTGTAAGTATTCCTCATTCTCATATCCTGACAGTGTGTAAACCTTTCCGTCTATTACCACCTCGGCATTTGTTTTTGCAGACATTTAATCATCCTCCGTTTTCACATTTATTCAAACCAGCTATATTAGTATTAATATTACTATTACTATCAATTTCAATATCAAATACTTAATTATTATATGCCTTATAGATATAAATTGCAACTTTAAGCCCTTTTTCTCTCAAAATGCTCAAAGGCAAGGTCTGTCGCCACTCGCCCCTTTGGTGTGCGGTTTATAAAGCCGTTCTTCACCAGATACGGCTCGTAAACATCCTCAATGGTTCCGGCATCCTCACCTATTGCCGCTGCAAGCGTATCAAGACCTACCGGTCCTCCCGCAAACTTGTCAATGATGGTGAGAAGTATATTTCTGTCGTTTAAATCCAGTCCGTACTTGTCCACTTCCAAAAGATCCAGTGCAAAGCTTGCCACATCATAGGTGATTTTGCCGTCATACTTGACCTGCGCAAAGTCCCTGACACGCTTTAGAAGTCTGTTTGCAAGTCTTGGGGTACCTCTTGAACGACGCGCCATCTCGTAGGCTCCATTGTCATCTATCTCAACTCCAAGCACCTTTGCGGAATTGACGATAATATGCTTTAGCTCATCGACAGTATAAAACTCCATGTGATTTACCACGCCAAACCTGTCGCGTAAAGGTGCCGAAAGCATACCCGCCCTCGTTGTTGCACCTACAAGTGTGAATTTTGGCAGGTTGAATCTGATTGACTTTGCAGACTCGCCCTTACCAATCATAATATCAATGGCGTAATCCTCCATGGCAGGATAAAGCACCTCCTCCACCTGACGGTTTAATCTGTGAATCTCATCGACAAACAGTATATCTCCCTCAGAAAGTCCGTTGAGTATGGCTGCCATCTCTCCAGGCTTACCTATTGCAGGACCGGAGGTCACCTTTATCTTTGTACCCATCTCATTTGCAATGATTCCTGCAAGTGTTGTCTTTCCAAGCCCCGGAGGTCCGTAAAACAGCACATGATCGAGCGCTTCGCCCCTTGATTTTGCAGCTTCAATATATATTTTTAAATTGTCCTTTATCTTCTGCTGACCGATATAGTCATCAAAATACATAGGACGCAGGGATTTCTCTATCTTTATGTCCTCTTCCTGCAATTGTGTGGAAATTACTCTTTTCACGTTTTGTTCCCCGTTTCTGTTTTAAGCTTACAGCTTTTATCAATCAGCCATATTTTGTAGCGCAAGCTTCAGCACATCCTCTACATCATATCCTCTGTGATATCAACCTTGGACACTGCCTTAAGACTCTCAGTAGATGAGTATCCAAGTGCATTGAGCGCCATGACAGCATCATTTTTCACAGTGCTGTTCATGGATACAGCAGCACCGGAAGTCTGATTCTCAAGCTTCTTTTCAAATGCATCCTCAAGCGACAGCTTGTCCTTTAAATCAAGTATCACTCTCTGAGCCGTCTTTGCACCTATTCCCGGTGCCTTTGATATAGCCTTTGAGTCGCCCGATAGAATCGCAAAACGCAAATCATCGGCAGACAGAGTTGACAGAATCGCAAGACCTCCCTTTGGTCCGATTCCGCTGACTGTAATCAATAGCTTAAAGATTTCAAGATCATCCTTGCTCAAAAAACCGTAAAGTATCATGGCATCCTCCCTGACACACAGGTAGGTGTAAATTTTTACATCCTCTCCCTCGTCAGGCAGCATATCAAAATACTGCGTCGGTATGTAAATGAGATAGCCTACACCTGCTGCCTCCACTACAATGCTGTCTATATTTTTTTCTGCAAGCTCTCCTTTTATATATGCATACATTGAATCCATTTGTTACTGTTTCGACTGTAGCCTGACACACAGGCATAAAACAGCAGCATCTCCTTTTTTATTAAATATACGTAGATTACAGCCCATTAAAACTATACGTGAAAGCTGTCAGAAATCCTTAAAAGCACCTGTGAAGCTACTGTTCCAATCACAAGACCTGTGATGCATCCCGCCACAAGAAGCACCGGAATATAATACACTACGCTGTAGGTTGACAAAACTATAGCCGCAACTATTATCTGTCCTATATTGTGACACACTCCACCGACCAGGCTTATTGAAACCGAGCTGAATTTATCTGATTTCTTAAGCAGGTACATAACGATAAAGCTTAGTATACAGCCTGCCAGTGAATATATGATGCTGAACGCATTTCCAAACATAAAGCCCGAAAGCACCGCGCGAAATACACATAGCAGAAACGTCTCCATGGGTGATGCTATATAAAGCATGATCACTGTCACTATATTTGTAAGTCCAAGCTTCACTCCCGGTATGCCTACCGCAAACGGTATAAGTGACTCAACATAGCTTAGCACCAGTGCCAGTGCCATAAGCATACCAAGATATGCAATCTTTCTGGTTTTCATTTATCTCATTCTTTCTATAAAAATGTTCGGGTATCACTTTGATATCGAATCTATATCGGATTTCATGCCGCTTTTTACCGTCACAACAACCTTATTTGGCAGACAGATAATCGACTCTCCCTCCTTTGATATCGCCTTCTGCTTCACACACAGATGATCCGGACAGTCGGCAGAGGTCATATCCGCCACACCACCCTTTATGACAAGGGTGTTAGTAACATCGCCATCGCCGTTTTTTATCTCAATTGTATCATCCTTTGAAAGCGGATATGTGCCATAGGCCCTTCCATCGATAGTCACCTCGACACATGCATCGCTATCCGTATCCTGCCCCTTTAAATATACAAGCTTCCATATAAGAAGCAGAGCGACAGAGATAATTACAATAACCGATATCAGGATTATATCATTTCTGCCAAAACGCTTACGCATCCTCTTTTATCTCTCCCATATAGTAGAAGCCTCTGCACTCATCAAGCTTCACATTGTAGATATTTCCAATCATATCCTCGGTACCCGGAAAATGTACGATTGAATTATTGTCCATACGTCCGGTCACATAGCCGTCCTTCTGGTCATCCATTTCCTCTGCAAGCACAGGCACCACTTTGCCTCATAGCATTTTGCCTTTTCTGATGAGATAGTCTGAACCTCCTTTAAGAGCCTGTCAAACCTGTCCTTAACCACATCATCCGGCACCTGATTCTCCATGGTAGCAGCGCGTGTACCTGTTCTCTTTGAGTAAATAAATGTAAAAGCACTGTCATATCTGACCTGCTTGACAACATCCATTGTCTCAAGGAAATCCTCCTCAGTCTCTCCCGGGAAGCCTACAATGATATCAGTTGTGATTGCAATATCAGGAATCTGCTCACGAAGTCTCTTTACCTCGTCGAGATATTTTTCCTTGTCATAGTGCCTGTTCATCTCCTTAAGCACCCTTGAGCTTCCCGACTGAAGCGGCAGATGCATATGCTTGCACACCTTGTCGCACTCCTTTATCGCCATAATCAGGTCATCGGATAAATCCTTTGGATGAGATGTCATAAAACGAATCCTCTTAAGTCCATCAATCTTATTGACCTCTCGAAGAAGCTCTGCAAAGGTTATAGGATTGTCAAGAGTTTTACCGTATGAGTTGACATTCTGTCCGAGAAGCATTATCTCGCACACTCCGTCTGCAACAAGCTTTTCTATCTCTCTTATGATATCCTTAGGCTCCCTGCTTCTCTCACGTCCTCTCACATATGGCACAATACAGTAGCTGCAGAAATTGTTGCAACCAAACATGATATTGACACCTGATTTGAAAGAGAACTTTCTCTTCACCGGCAGATCTTCGACAATCTGATTGGTATCCTTCCATATGTCAATCACCTGTGAGCCAGACTCGATATTGTTGCACAAAATCTCTGCAAACTTGAATATATTGTGGGTTCCGAATACAATATCTACAAACTTATAATGCTTTTTGATATTTTCAACAACCTCCGGCTCCTGCATCATGCAGCCGCAGAGAGCAATCTTCATAAAAGGATTCTTTTTCTTGTAGTTCTGCAGATATCCAAGCCTGCCATACACCTTGTTGTTAGCATTCTCACGTACGGTGCAGGTGTTGTATACAATAAAATCCGAGTGCTCATCAGTTCCTTCCACGTAGCCAATCTGCTCGAGTATTCCGACAAGTTTTTCTGAGTCGCGGGCATTCATCTGACACCCGAAGGTCTTTAAAAACAAGGTTAGTGGTCTTCCCAGTTCTTCGGACTTTTTCTTGACATACTGCCTAGCCTTTGCCATGTAGTAGTACTGTCTCTCAGGCTCGTGGGTTGGCGGTGTCTGGGTGATATCTATGTCATCTAAGTTAATCATGTGTTTTTCCTCTCTTAATTAATCTCATGTGAGTATAGCACATTCATTCGATGTTTTGCAACAAATCATTGTCAATCAGACAATTAATGTATTCATTCACGCTCATGCCTCTCTTGGAGGCAGCGCTTTTGATTTTTTCTTTTTTTCCCGCTTTCATTGTCAGGTTGATTCTATCATATTTTTCTTTGATATATTTATTAATGTACTGGTTTTGATTAAACTCACTCATATTATTTGTTCCTCTTTTCGTTTACGATGTATATTATAACTAAGATGTCGAATATTATCTGACTAACTAAAAATAATGTTTCCATTTTACTACCTCCATTGACTTTTTCGTATTTTCGTAGTAAGTTGAGAGTGTGGGGAGCTTTCCGCTCCCCTTTTACTCAACTGTTTGTTGGTTACTTGTTGAGTATTAAGTTTAGCAATTGTAAAACGCTTATTATCAGATTTATAATTGCTGTGGCAAGAATGATGTTTTGAAGGCTTCATTCTTGCCTTTTTTCTTTTGTCGTTTCTTTTTCTTACTCACTTGTCTTACCTCCTTACATGATTATAATATCACATTATGCGCATAATGTCAATAGTATTTTGCGCATAATGTTATTTTAAAATAAAAAAATAGGACATCCATCAATCTGACAGATGCCCTATGTTATAATAATTATTTAATTTGTTGAGTCGGTCGGCAGCTCATTGGTATACTTTGATAGTGCCTTTTTAACTGTGCGCCACACCTTTTTGACTGGTAAACCGCACAATGACATATTCTTCAATATGCTTACAATCTCATACGCTATATATAGTAATGCGAAAAACTCCATCGTTCCGACTGTCTGTCCCGGAAGATATGTTCTTGCACCGGCCGGGATGAATCCGATGAGGTTCAATCTTATGATTGAGTCGACCAGAGCCAGGAGCACAAGAGAAATCAACATACCGACCTTTCTGATTGCTCCATTGATTCCAAAGTTTGAATTGAACTTTTTTTCCTTGATTGCTCGTAATACTCCGAAGATAGTGTCCATCACTATGCATATTACTACTATCTCCATAATTTTGTTGCTTGCTGTTGCCGTAAAAAATCTTATAATATCATTCATCATTTTTTTCTTATCCTTTCAAGAGTCTGTATGTTGTGAGTAATCCGACATATGCATCCTGTGTCAGTCCTCTGTTCTTTTGGAATACCTTCACGCATTTAGAGAGATAGCTCGTCCACTTGCCGTAATCCGTGTCTAACTTTGTGAAGCTGTATACATCGTGCAGCGTTCTTCTTAACCACTTGATTGCAGTCGGGCAATGGTGTTTCTGACCACTCCACAAATTGTGGCTCTTTGCGAATGCCTGCGAGTCGGCTCCGAACTTGCCATCTTCTTTCAGGGCATCAGCTCCTTTGAGGTCGAAGCTACATTCATAGCGTGCTGCCATTTTCTGACCTCTTCACTTTCCAAGTAATAGTCAACATTACCCTTCCAGCTCTCATCGCTCGGCTTGGCCGGTGCGGGTGCAGGCTGGCTTGTTGCTGTTGTATCTTTTGCTCCAAGCTCCACATATAAGAGGTTGGCATCTGTGCTGTTATTGAGTCCGGAGCAAGTGAATGCACTGGTGTACTGCCATCCATACAGGCTGTGTACAATGGCAGGCTTCTTGGCATCGTTCGGATCGTCCCCGATTGTCATTCCCTTAGTTGATGGATAACGCGCGATCCAGAATGGACAGTTAATCTGATTAGCATATGGCAGAATATAGGTATTGTAGAAGCTTAGCCCGGTGTACACTCCAAAATCAAGCCCTGCCGCCTTGATTTCTGACTGATATGTGTTGATGATGTCGATTAAGGTCTGTCCAAGTCCCTGCTGGCATCTGTCCTCTACATCAAGCCATACGAATGTCTTTCTTCCGGCAAGTACCTCAATCACTCTCTGTGCATCCGTCTTTGCCTTTCCTAATGTAGTTGCGTACGAATAATTATATACACCCTGAATCGGCATTCCGGCTTCTGTGCAGCCCTTCCAGTTCTGCTCGAAGGTCTTGTCTGGATTTAGATTCTTTCTGATGATTTTTATAATGGCATACTGTACACCAGCCCATTTTACTTTGTTCCAGTCTATTGTTCCCTGGTATGATGATACGTCAATTCCTTTCATGATGTCTCTCCTTTCGTTCTATGCATTTGTATTAATGTTGTTCATAAGCTTGCGCCCCTTTCTTTATATTATAAGAGCCGGCACCTCATTTGGTGTCGGCTCCTAGGCTCTATTTGTTAGTTACATATTAAATTTTATATTTTCTATCTCCGCCCCCTAACCAGAGTTTAAATGATTTAAGTAGCTTAACAAATGGCAAAATAACTATTAAAAATGATATTATGGCAACAATGATTGGTAAGATATGTTTTATATATTACAAACATACTATCAGTGGTGTTGTAAAAAATAAGGAATATTTCTTAGAAAATGTAACTAATCTCGGATTACCATTGCCATTAATGAAGTCTGATTTCTCGACTTTAACATCTCCAATGTTTATGGTGGCTGGTGATTGGAGTACCCCTACTGCCGCAATAGCCGCATTACAATTAAAAGCTGATGGTACATTATCATGGGTATCATCACATGGACATACAGAACCTCTTACTTACATGGGATTCATTGCATATATTGCAAAATAATTATTAGTCATGATAAAATAGTATATAATTTACTCTAATATTACAACTAGCGGTTACTTTATCTTTCCATACGACATAGATACCAGTTGTTGTGATTGTTGGCGATTCAAGATGCCCTGAAAATGCTGCACCATCACCGTTTGTAATTGATACACAAAGATTATCGAAATTGAATGTTGATGAAGATAATCCTAGTGCAGAAATAACATCATTTTTTGACAATAGTAAACATGAGTTATTCCCCGGTAAAATTTCGACTATTTTGGTACCCATATTCATGATGGAAATATTCCCAAAACTATTTAATTTATTAAGATCTGTTTTTAGATTACCTAACTCTGGTTTAATGCACTTATAGCTCCAGTACACGTTCCATCCCCTATCTTGGATATGTTCGTTTTTCCTATCCTCTTTGTGATAAAATACTTTAATCCTGTAAGATCCAAATATTTTGCCATTTTTTCTCCTTCTTTCTATGCAAATGCTGCATCTATCTCACTATTGGTTATTGCAACCATATCTGACTGCTTTATATAGCTGCTTAGATCAATTTCTCTTGTACCTAATTTTTCATACTTATTGTTGATCCATAAATATTCATCATACACATTCTGTCCACTTCCAGAATTTGCAATTAAATAAAACGTTCCCTTAACGCCTGTTGATGGCAATGTCTGCACTACTTGAAAATCCAATTTAGTAATACCGGCCATCGCTGTTGAAATGGCCGATGTTACAAATGCTGTTGATGCGGCCTGAGTATTATTTGTACCAGCTGATGCTGTTGGCACTTTAGGTGTACCAATAAAAGACGGACTCGCTATAGGTGCTTTCTTAGCTAGCTCAGCCTGTACTGCCTTGTTTTGTACCGGGTTTGTTGAAGTGTCACTCAGTTCACTATCTACTGTTGTCTTATTTGCACCTTCCGCTATTCCATCAATCTTTTTCTTATCCCTTACTGACATAAGACCATGTGCAGTCTGTGTTGCATCAGAATAAGTTGTATTTGTCGGTGTTCCATATGTACCATCCCCTCGTAAATACTTTCCCTGATCGCCAGCTGCAGGTGCAGGTACCAATCCTGACGTTCCAGCTGCTGAAGCTGTTGCACCTTTCATAACAGCATACGTTGTATTTTCTTTCGGTGGTGTATATCCAAGTGCTTTTATTACATTATCACTTGTAAGCTCTCCTCTGATAGTTTGTGATGATTTGTTTTCAACATTGCCTAATCCGATTTCTTCCTTTGAATGTGTGTGTCCTTTATCACTTTTATCTCCCAATAGAGTTTTAATTTTACTAATGATGTATACCGCACCTGTAAGATTTAAATATTTATTTTCCATAGTTCTCCTTTCTGTTATCTAAAGTTCATTAAATATAGCCTCTATTTCTTCAATGGTAATAGCATTATCATTATTAACTGCATTCACCTCCTCCGGGGTATATGATGGTTTATTTTGTGCTTTAGCCCATTCTGGTATGGTTGGATCTGTCTCATACATATCTCCTGATATTTCTTTTCCATTCAAGCGGGGTTTGTTTTTTAGCTGTTCATAATCATCCATTATGTATATTTGCTCACATTCAATTCTTACTTCAGTATCATTTTCCATTTCAAGTTCAATTTCTGTCATATCATCCCCTCTTTCAATATATCTTCAACTGGTACTGACTTGATATTGCTTGCAATTACATTTTCATCTTTTGTCTTTGCCCTGACCTGTATCAATACATTCTTCATAGCATCAAGCTGCAGTGTTTCATCTTGAGATAATTTAATAAATAATGTTTCATCCGAAGTATTCAATTGATCCATGGACTTCTCAAACTCATATTTTCCCTGTTTAAAGGTTACATATATTTTTTCCAAATTATTTATATCACAACCTTTTAATTTTATTTTGATTGTTGGAGTTGTTCCTCTTCTCATACTTCACCTCTTGTCTCAAAACTTATATTGCATCAATTTCCTTGGTACTTATAGTTTCTATTTTATCTACTTTTTGATTGACACTTTCAATTTGTTTTCTAACAGCCTCCCCCGCTGTATCGTATGACTCTCCTGCAAATCCTTTTCTCACATCCTTAAGCTCTGCTTCGTAGTTGCCAAATCTTTTTAACAATTGTTCCACAAGTGTAGTCTGCTTTTCCTCTTCCTCATCACCAAATCTCATTTTTCCAGTACATTTAACAATTATGTTGAACGATATCAGCTTACTGTCACCATCTATCACTCTGATCTGCATAACATTCTGCCCTGCATGAAAAAATGACTCAGAAGGAATAATCGTAATCGTATTTCCATCCACTTCTGCCAAGCTTTATTAGGCTCAGCATAGTGCTTGTACACATACTGTACACAACTGCTGCCGCTGTACCCGGAATAGTGTAATCCTTTATATCAAACTCTAATGCGATTGAATTTGTGCCCTCAGTTACCTCTATTGGAGCCTGAAGCACATTCTTTGTAACATATATGTCTCTTTTGATAGTCTGCATTCAAATATCTCCTTTCCTATGCAGGAATAAATCTAACTATATATCTTCCGACCGGTTCTACACCTGACTCAAGGAAATCATACCAGGATCTCGCATATTGTCTTCGTGCCTCTTCCTCTTCCACTCCGGCTCTCTCAAAGTTCTTGAGGTAAGCTGATGCAAGATACTCCGGTGTCTCTGTACTGATTTTAAATTGAGACCATGTCAGATTATACGCAGATGTTTTAAGCCATTCACCTGTAGACTCTGATAACTGATCAATCCAGTATAACTGTCCTGTGCCATCTCCTATTTCATATCCATTAGCCTTCGCCCAGTTTGTATATTTGGTTGCCGGAGTCCACTGCACCAGTCCATACCCTCCCGAATAGTTGCCCTCTTTAAGGCTTTGCCACAATCCCGGATTAATGGTTGATTCTCTCTGCATATTTCCAAGCAATCCTGAGATTGCATTGAGAGTCCAGCCTTTATCGCTTAGATATGTATAAATTTCTTTGGCATTGCTTTCCATCTCTCCCTGCGACAAATATTTATTATTACTAATCATGGATAAACACCCTCTTTCGATTTTCCTCCTACGAGTAGACCTCCGACATAATCCTCATAAGTTCCATCAGAATACTCTACTGTTCCGGTAAATCCGTTATAGCCGTTTACACCGAATGACTGGCAATCAACATATACCTCGCCAGTCTTAAACATTCTAAATAATGCATTTTCAGTACCGATTTTAAAAATATCATTACTTACTGCAAAAATTCTCCCGACAGTATTACCACTTTTGTCCATGATCTTAATCTCACCCTCTGAGATCTCTGCTCTTCGGCCAAATTCATCACTTCCGCAAGTGTATCTTCCATTAGTGAGGATTCCGTCTTTATCGAGAGTGGTCATCACCGCACCAGAACTATTCAGGATTTTCATAATCCCTGCCTTATTATCACGGCCTCCTAATGTAAGGGTCCCTCCATAGATACGATCAGCAAGCATTGTCCCAGCAATTATGTAATCAGCAAAAAATCCCTGTCCTGTTCCGAATGTGCTCCAGATCCAGCCTTTTCCATCTGATGTACGTTTTGATGCGATTTCAAATCCCATAGAGCCAAGACACATAGCTCCGAACGTAGGTGAATCAGGGTTTAAATCCTCAAAAAGCATGGCTCGTACATCCTGCTTTTGAGCTACATCACGTAGTGCATGAAACTGTGTTTTCACTGCATCCAGTATTCCCTGCACCTGAGAGCCGATCACAGATCCATCTTCTCTGATTGCGCACTCAATTCGGTTATTAATACTGACCTGATTTGATATGTAATCAAATTGATAATCGCCCAGCGATACAGATAATATGCGGTCATTCACACAATCCCACTCTAATTCCGTAACTCTTGCATCTGTAACTATATCAAGATTATTGTTTCTACAATGTACGGTATCACCAAGAGACACTTCTACAAGCCCCTTGACATCGGCATACAGCTCTGTATCCTCAATCATTACCATATCCACAGATATAGTTACTTGAGGCTTGTCTGCCCCAGCTTCCCACTGTTCCTGACAGCGTTTTATAAGTGCAGCCTCCAGTTGTGCCGGTGTATCACATATGATCACACCTTTCGATTCATCATCTTCCTGTGCATCAGCTCTCATTTTTACATCTTCAAATTTCATTGTTGAATATTTGACTGTTGGATATTTGTCTATAAGAGGGGAATCAACCCAAGGAGCATCCCCATCTATCTGATATCCGTTATATGCCTGTGGAATGATCCGGGTAACCACATTTCTTAGGTCAACCTCCTCTTTCATTCCGTTCTCAGCAATGTTTTTTCCGTAAAGGATCTCAACACCTCTGTCGCTGCCAGCATGACGATTTATTATCGCTTTGTAATTATCATATACGATTTCACCGCCCCATCTCTTAACAAAAGAATTCTCATCGTCACCATTGATGGCTTCGATGAGATTTTTATTTTGGTAATATGCAGTTCCAGTCGATGTAATATCTGTTTCGGCTGTATACTTTTTATTCGGTGCAGTCATGATATCAAGAGCCTGCTGCCCTGTTTTGTCAGTTGGACGGACATCCAAAAGGAAACAATCATCTGCCGCATCCATAAATATAGGCTGCAGATCAGCAGATATTCCCGAATCACTTTTTTCCTTATGAGTTATTCTGAAAAGCTGCTCTCCATTAAAGGAAGGCATCTTAACAACTGCTCCCTCTTTAATATACTTCCAGCGGTCTTCTGAATCCTTTGGATGTTCAAGCGTTACCTCCCATGTTCCATTCAATACGGCATGAACGGATGCACTTGAAGGAAATAATGACATATCTCCGTTCTGATCAAAGTTTGTATTTTCAATGTTATATATCTGGATCATAAGCACCTCCAATTAGGTATCACTTTCAGATTTCCTCCGTAAAATTCAATCTTGTTGTTTCCCGGCTGTAGATACATATCTTCATAATTTCCTGACACTTTGGTATTATTCAAAGTACCATCCTCGCGATACGCATCATCCGATCTGTATCTATGGTCAGATTTTGACCAACATTAGCAGTCATCGTTTTTCCATTGATCTTAAGCGTACACATACCTTCTGCTGCGATCTTATATGTCGGATGACACTCTATATAAGGATTCCAGCAAACATCTTCTATGTCATATTCCATTGCACCATCTACGGAATATTGAAGCCCATCCAGTGTGTGAAATATCGCTGTAAAATTGCCTATCCGCTCAGATGTCCTCTCATTATCATCTAATTCAACATAGGTTATTTTATAAAAAAAGCCTACATCATCAGATATAATAAGTTTTGCATTTCTTTCTGACAGCACTGTTTTGCCATTCTCCAGCGATCATTCCACCTGTCTACTGCTCCGATATAATTAAATGGTATCTTTATTGGTGTTGCTGCATATGTGCCATTAAACTTATATATGGTTCCATCCCGCCTGATAGTTTTACCTCTTCCATATTCGGCTGAGCGGCAGGAATAGATATCAACTCCCGGGCAAATATCTGAAGCGAAGAGCCTCTTATGTCATTGTATTGTATGTTCCTTCGTCACTTATTTTCCTTTCGCCCCCTGTGTTGCTAATTGTCCTATTTGCCTCTAGCTAAGAACGAGATTGTAATTAATGTGATCGACTTCTTATCTCCAATATAATGTTATTCTCCGCAGTCATTGATATTGATTTGAATG
>ENA-OQMZ01000142-OQMZ01000142.1-human-gut-metagenome-genome-assembly--contig:-NODE-142-length-30029-cov-3.243094_pt1 | contig 30029 bp, 35 predicted proteins | sample MGYA00242621_ERZ504862 | MGnify/ENA primary metagenome ERZ504862 (study PRJEB26092, sample SAMD00036393) | human gut metagenome | host: Homo sapiens | study: EMG produced TPA metagenomics assembly of...
GGATGACCTGGCGTTCCTCTTCCGACAGGTGCGAATATACTTCTCCCATAGGTGCGACATCCCTTCGGACTGGTTTTCTAGGCAATTTCCAATCTAACGGGTGTTGCACTTTCATTTAGACAACGGGTACGACGAGCTTCAGCATCTGTCAGTACAGCCATTGACGCCTCTTCCCCGAATGCGATTACCCAGTGGGAACAAGACTACATCAGACCAGTATGCACCGCCAAGCGGCGAGTAACACTCCACCCGCTACAATCAGCAGTATGGTTGTTCCGCAAAAGCCAACGCTGGCTCAATTCGAGGTCATGTTCGAAGGCACACCGTTGATTCTTGAACGTGCCACCGATTACTGGGAATCGGGCCGCGTGAGTTCGGTGCAGGAGATTGCGCCGCAGCTGTATCACGCGCAGGTGTCCGGCAGTGCCGATGACTGTTATGACGTTGACATCCGCCTCGGCAAAGACGCTCACGCGAGAACGCCAATGAAGCAAACACTGATGGCCAAGCCACTACCAGCAGTAACAGCGACCACGAATCCACAACCGACGACAATTCGATTCGCATACAATCCGCCGCGTGCACCTGCCCGTATCAGAGAACACCATATTGCAAGCATATAGGTGCCGTGCTTTACGAACTGCGCAAACAGCTCATTGGCGCGCACGGCAATCACCACAATGATGACACCGCCAACGCTCACGATGGTGTCATCGCACTCCCCCGCACCGTGCTGGATCCCATCCAGCAACACCTCGACGCGCGCGCAGAGCAGGGCAAAGGCCATCTGCTGTTCCTGTGGTCCACCCAACTGCGCGAAGCCGCAAAGACGTTCTGCGCCCAGCCAGACGAAGAACGACCGCTAATCCCGCTGATCGACGCACAAACCATGCTCTCCGACACAATCCGCCGATGCCATGAACGTTTCATTATTCATATCAGTAAGCACAGCGATGCGTACAGCAAATCATGTGACTACACAGAATTCATCAAAACCGTGCAGGCTATCGCGGGCAATGCCCTGCAATCCAGTGATTACGCGAGCGCATGCGGCAACCTGCGACTGTGCATACACGAAGTCCACGCACTTCTGCTCTCGTCCGAGAACGATGATGGCTCCGAACCTTTGCTCACGCTTATGGATGATCTGGCGATGCGCGTGCGATGCTATATGGAGAATGTGGCGGAATTCGCCGACTCCTCTACCGCCGGCAAGACATTGAACACCATTGCGCAGGCCGCGAACGACAAGGACATGCGGCAATGCGAACCATTGAACAGTATGTTGCTGATTTCCAGCGCGCTCGCTTTCGCCCAATATGACGACAAACGCATATGGGCCTATGACGTGATCGAGAACGCGATAACGCGCAATCTGGAATACTCGTTCAACGAAGAGAGCGAAGAAAGCGACGAGGACGACGAGGATGAGGATAACGAGGATACGAGCGAAGTAGACGACGAAACCGACTTCATTCCGGATGAATCGTTACACGTATTGCAGTTGTTCACACTCATGAGCGCCTACGACCTATACGCTCTATCCAACGATGGCGCTGGACGCGAGCAGCTTCTGAAAGACTACCCGGAGTCAATGGCCCTCACACTGATGAACACTGCGAACATGATTCATGAAGGGCACTTGCGTTCCGCATACATGCTCGCACAAGATTTCCTTCTGTCGAGCCGGGATATGGAAGATGTCGATATCGATGCCCGGCATAACGGTCTGCTGCCGGACCTGCTGCCCCATGGATGGCATACCATCATGGAATGCTGCGCCGAGGGACTCAATGACGTTGGACTGCTCGCCAACGTGTATCGGTACTACATTCTTTCCTGCAACGACAGATCCGATACCCATTACGTGAGTAAACTACGCAATCTGTTACGCATCTACGGCGGTCTTAGCGCAGAAGAATGGCATGACGTGGCTGATGGGCTGGCCAGAGATTGCGCCCGGAACATCATCGACCGCATCAAGTACCAGCCGGAAATAACCACCAAAGGCGGCACACAGCGCCACAGCAGTTGGCGCAATCCCGCTTACGAGAAGCTCATCGTGGACGAGCGGCTTTCGGACGCGGCCCTGACTTATTGCGCCATCGTCGATTACCCGCCGCTGCCATTGCTGCGCACCATCGCCATCGAACACCCCGAATCGGCAAAATCGATAATCCTCGACGCGATGCCATACGGCACCATGGGCATGCCCGTGTTCCGGTTTACGGTGGAACGTGGCACCAATAATACATTGACGGCACGCCGCAACACATACCAGCAGATCGCCAAACAGTTGCGCCGTTTCGCCGCAGTGTTCGGAGATGAGGAGACCCGTGTGCTGGCACAGAGATTGTCGAGCGTTATCCGAATCTTAATGCGCTACGCGAGGAGTTGGCGTTTGCGTTGTAGGGGCGACGGTGACAACGCGGTACGGCATTTGGCACGCATCCGGCGACTATGCAGAGAAATGCCAGCCTGTTCTTCGCTGAGATTCCTGATGATATTGGTCAGCTGGCTGCAAACCCAGACCTTGGCCAAATGCTCGTCCATGAGGAATCCCTTGCCTTTGGCATAGCGAACGACGACACCCGGCATGTTGAGTGCATTTTCAGCGCATTCAACATCATTTGCGTGCGCTTCGCGTGCATTTTCAGCACAGTAATTCCGTCACATACCTTAATGGATGCAGCACTCCTTCAAACGCTGCTGCAGGCCTTCGTCCACCGCGAAAAGGTACAGACCGTGGACGCCGCGCTTGAGCAGGACATTCAACTCATGCTTCAAGTTTTCTTCGGCAAAATCTCCTAAATCTTTGCGCTTATTGGTTGCCAGATAGTTTTGGCTGGCCTTTGCATCGAACACGATTTCCCCGTTACGATACGTCGCCGAGGGTCCAATGATCACACCGGCATAGTTCAAATCAAACCCTTGGATGGTGAAGATGGAGCCAATCTCATCTATGGTGTACGGCTTCTCCGCCCAAGCCAGTTCTTTGTCGATGCCTTTCCTGCTCTTCGGAGCGGAATCTTCGAGCTGATTGTTCCAAGGCTTGCAGAATTGGTCAGAACTTATTGCGGAATGATCGAATCCATGGTCATCCGCAAGTCCCATACGCCATACGCCGAAGTATCGCGATGCAGTTCCACATTCCAAAAGCCATGCGGATCATTCTGATTCTCAGATTTCGCCGAATACTTCCAGTCATAGGTGGCCAACAAACGGGACAGTCCAGCCCCATCCCAACCATCGGGCTTCAGCTGGGCCTTCGCGTGAATGGCATTAAACAAATCAACCGGCGAGTCGAACACCTTAACGTCATAAGGTTCTCGAATCACTTCACCATCTGCGGCATACTCGCCCGTATCAACGGGCAAAGGACCGATACCTTTCCCCGAAGCGAATCGGTCAATCCACTGAATCATCGACTTACTCGCGGCAATACGGAATTGCTTTTTCAAATGGACATGCGCAACGTCCACGGAAATGGACGGCAGATGATATTCGGCGCCCAAATCAACCGCTTTGAATGCGCCGATTTTCCCGGTCGCGCATGCGGTCTGAGTCGAATCAGAGTCCAGCTGAAGTTTTTCCAGCACCGCTGGGTCCCACTGCTGGCTGGACTGCATAATCTGATTGTGATCAAAGACCGCAATCACCACCCGGGCTCTGCGCAGAATGTCATACAGATGGTTCTTCCCGGAATACCCTGATTTCCTTGTGTCATCAACAAATGGGCCTCGTCGATGAGCACGATGTCCGCCAGGCCTTGCGGCTGGTCTGGAATGCCTCGACCATGCTCGTTGCGTAGGCTGAATCGATTGATGAACTGACTGGGCAGCATGACCACTTCACCAGATTCCTTCTGCAAACCCAGTTTCGTGGCAATCTGATTATATACGTGCACCTGTTCCTTATGATTGACAAGAATGTATGAGGAAAGCCGGCCATTCGCCGTTTGTGACAGCTCAGGATAATCTTCGTCTTCGGAATAGGTGTCGCCTTGGATGCCGATTTCAGCCGCGATTCTGTAGAACAGGTGGCTTAACAGGACCGTTTTGCCTGTACCTGCAGCGCCTTGAACAAAGATTAATTTCGGATGGCGGTCTGAAGATTGCTCATCGGCTTTCTTCTGTTGCCGGCTATCGGCACCAAGGCGGCAAGTTGCACCAAAATAGATTCTTCGGCTTCGAGCTGGCTATCGCTGAGTTTATGAAAAGGCGATGCTTGAACAACGCGGAATCTCGGATGATCTCCTCCGCCGGGAACAGGTCAGAATCTTCCTTGTGTAATCTCAACCAGATTTGCGAGAAAATCCGATCAAACTGGTCTGCGGTGTAATAATCGCCTTGCGCATTGGTCCGTCGATTGTTGAGCCTTTTCACCGAATCGGTACTGGACATATAGTGCATAAGACGGTTTTCGACATCCAGGGTTAACGACTTATTGAATTTGGGATGTGAAATAACATATTGCCGATATGCATCATCATTCCGCGAGACAGCATCAGCTACAGCTTTCCAGTCCTCGCGTTCTTTAGCATCTCTTTCAAGATGCTGGAATGTACGATGCCGTATATCGTTGGTCTCACCGACGTACACCGTATATTCGTTCTTCATCGAATAGCGATTGGTCTTTCCTGAATACACGACATAAACCGTTGGATATGCCAACACATATCGCAGCATGAAATGTTCCAGCTCGGAATCATTAACACTGCGCCCCATCTGCTTCTCGAGGGATTCGTCAAAAGCCTTTTCAAAAGCTTCCCTACTGTATTGGCCATATGGCAGGTTGATGACAAACGGCGCCAAGCTCTCACTGTTCATAGTCATATTATGGTCCATCATGAGCTCTGGTACATGACCAACATTCAGCAAGTCCTAGAATGTCAGTCATGATCAGTGACAGTACCATTCAGTCGATTCGTGATTTTGTGGCGGAGCGTGGCTGGGGCCAATACCACACTCCTGAGAACCTGGCGAAGTCCATCAGCATCGAGCGTCGGAATTGCTGGAATGCTACCAGTGGACGCCGCAGTCGCCATCCGTGGATGAGGGACATGTCAGGGAAGAACTAGCGGATGTGCTTACGTATTGCATCATGATGGCCGATGCGCTTGGTGTGGATATGGATGACATCGTCATGGGCAAGCTCGCAAAGACCAAGAGCAAGTATCCCGCGGCAGCCGTCCGTGATGACTTCGAGGAATACGAGCACCGGCATCTGAATGCTCGTAAGACGGATGACGATGCTCAAGCTTCGCCTAGCAAGTAGCTTGTTCCATGCGGCTGCTATCACCATGCGTGATTCCGACACCACCACGCGATAATGGTACACATGGAACCAATCAAGGATGATGGACGGCCGGTGGCATTGGCAAGGCGACTGCGCGGATGCTCGCCGTGCGGGGTTGGCGTGTGATTGCAGTGGGACTCGGTGCGGACGAGAATATCCCTGAGACCCAGCGTCTTGGCCACAGCGAACTGTTTACCTACGAGATGGATGTCACCAAACGGTATCCATTACCTCATGTGTATATGTAGTATCAAGGTCGGGGATACAGTACAACACCTCAAATACTCGCTTGACAGCATGCCAATCTCCCTCTGTCAATCCGCGATATTTCGGGAATTCATGCATCGTATACCATCTCACACAATTCAATGCTTCATGAGGAAACTCTGAAACTTGGTCTTGCGATTCATCTAATTCCGACGTCGGCTCTCACGCATGAAGATAAGCACCGCAGCCACATGCTTCAGTACATTGCACGTTGGGAATATTGGCATGTGCAGGCGGCAGAAATCACTTTGCATGGCGCAAACGAATGTCCACTTGATAGTCGTCATTCCCGCGAACCACGGTATGCCAAAGATTCTCAGCAATCATGACCGGCGGATCAACCTTGCCGGCATCGTAATAAGCTTCTCCACGCACAAAAATCCTGCGTTCAACAATTGAAAGAAACCGTCATCCACTTCTGCTGTCATACGGCCTCCTTGCCTATGTATTTCAGGATAACGCTTGTCACCCGCTTTTTGTCATGTCCTGCGATATTTTCAATTGCTGCGAGCATCGCCCGGAACCAATATTCGCTCTCGGCGTTCCACGAACCATTCCCTCATATTCGGGACTACAGTAAGCGGCAGATGTAGCCGATTGTGCCCCAGTTCGAAGGAGGACATTATGGGATTGTTTGATTCGCTGAAGAACATGTTCGCGCATCATGAGCACCATCATGGAGCCAGCATCGGTCAGCCGCTCACTCTCGCCGACGCCAAAGCAGTGCTTGCCTTTATTGTGGTGCATCAGCAGCTTGCGGACATGCGCAAAGTGGCGGATGCGGTCAAGCAATTGCAGGACGAGATGCCGCAGTACATCACATTCGGCATGTCGCATTATTACAGCGAGCCTAAGCGCGTGCGCTTCCAGTCCGAGGGTGGCAAGTTCATCGATGCGGACGCCATCGCCACCGCATTTGCCGAGACCACCGTATTGCAGGACGAGTGCGAAATCCAGCATCTGATGGGAGATATCGAAGACAACCGCGAGCATCGCGATCCGGCAAAGACGCCAGCAGTACCGATTGATGAACTCGTGCGCGTCACCAATGAAAGGCTTGCGGCTGGCAACGATGAGGGGCAACGCCGTGCATGGCTGTTCGCCTTATTCGATCAGCTCGATGACATTGTCGAAGCGACAAAGAACAATCCCGAGCCGCTTGCCGCAGCGTTGAATACGATTCTACGAAACAGCTCCACAATTATTGGCAAATCCGCCACTGCCGACGCCGGCAACAGCAGCAACAATGCCAATGCCGGCGATGCACGTTCCCGTATCATCTCCCTAATCGCCGACGCTCTGTTCCCGGCCGCAGAATCCTCGAAGACAAGCGAGTCCTCAGCATCCGCCGCCATCCGCGAACTGATGCTCAATCCCACCGCAACATCGCTCGATTACATGCCAGCCATAGACGTACTGCGCGCCCACGGTCTCACTATTTGCCGGTGAGTCCGAGAAGTCAACCGGTGGTTCATACGGCAGTGGTTCATACGGCACGTACCGCACGGAACTGCTATGCACGAACACTGTGTCCGAACAACGAGAACGCACTACTTCTCCAGCTTCTCCAACTTTTCCAGTGCCTTTAACAGCGAATCGACATGTCCTTTGGCACGCACGTTGTAGCGCGCAATCGCCACGGAGCCATCGGGATTGATGACGAGCGTCGAGCGGATCACGCCTACGTGCACCTTGCCGTAGAGCTTCTTTTCGCCGTATGCGCCGTACAGCTTGTGCACGGTCAGGTCGGGATCAGACAGCAACGGGAATGTGAGATGATCGCGCTGTGCAAACTTGCGCAGTTTGTCAAGCGAGTCCTTGGAGACACCGAGCACTGTGACATTCTTCGACGCCAATCGGGCGAGATTGTCGCGGAAATCGCAGGCCTCGGTGGTGCAACCGGGCGTCATCGCGGCCGGGTAGAAGTACAGTACAACCCTGCGGCCGGCATCAAGCACGTCAGACAGGTTGATTGATCCGCTCTCTGTAAACCCAGGTATAACCGCCGGCAGAGTGAAATCGGGCGCCACGCTCCCCTCTTGCAGACGTTCCGGCATTGAATCAGAGCTATCAACAGTAGTGGTCATGATTCCCATCATAGAACCCTTATCAACAGCGCTAGTAAAGTTATTCAGAGGTCAGTCACACAACTGCGGATCGGCAAAACGGCGATTCTGCAACACCGGCAATGTTCGACGCGCGGAATCAAGACACTCACGACTCAGCTCAGCAGTAATGAGATCGGCTTCCCTATCGCCCACCGCAGCATCACGCGCGAATCCGTCGATGATCTCCAGATTCCGTTCCGGCTCCTCCGCCACCGTAAATTGCGCAACCGCGACGGACAGATGACCACTATTTTCGCATGATGAACAAACCATTTTGAATTCACAATTCTCTATGCTCGGCGCAGCATACGTTCTGCCACATCGATATGAATATTGCAATCGAAAATGACACATACGGCGGAGCTCATCAGCTCTCCAGAAGTTGCTTCAAATAAGCTGAATCATGCACCCGCACTGGTCGAGTATCCTCATCAAAGCCTTCATTGGTGTCTACCTGCTGCTTGATGAAATCAAAAGCCTGCTGAGGAGTGACACGAATGCTGGCTTCCATCTGTTCTTTCATTATCGTCGGCATAAGATCGTTCCCTCCTTCCCCGTTCAGTATATATTCAACTTATTTCTCACTACTACAGCACGAAAGGATCCTCCGTCTGAGAGCAAACGACATAGCCTCACACCAGTCCCAACGTTTTGAAGGCGTTGGCCAGGCCGTCCTCGTGAATGTCGGTGGTGGTGAAGTCGCAGAAGGCTTGGATGCCATGAATGGCGTTGCCCATGGCTACGGATGTGCCGGCGGCCTTGAGCATGGCAGTGTCGTTGTCAGAGTCTCCGATGGCGATGGTGTCGGCAATGGCATAGCCCAGCAAAGAAGCCACGTCGCGCACAGCGGTACCTTTGTCGATGCCATTAATCAGCAACTCGCCATTGTTCGGGGAAAGCTTGTCATACGAACCATGCACGAGCTCAAACCATGGGCTCAAATCATGTTGAGTCTCTTCGAAAGTCACGTCAGGATTCGGCGAGGTGAAGTATGACCCCTTGCTCACACGAATCGTCTGTCCCAAAGTCGAGCCAGCCGGCACCTCCACCTCATCCAACAGGTGCCAGAATCGCGCGAATTCGCCATGATTCCAGGTCTTGCCTTTCGATTCCAGATGTTGACGGTAGCCTTCCGAGATGTACATGCCATCCGCACCTTGCCATTGGTAGCTCTCGATATGATGCTTGGCAAAATACGTCATCGCCGCATCGACCGCTTCAGGAGGGACGAGATGCTGGAACAGCAGCCTGTCTCCGATATTCGCCTGAGCGCCCGCCACGGAAACCACGCCATCGAAACCGAGGTCGAGGATGCTGCGTTCGATTTTCGGCACGGAACGCCCGGTGCAGATGAAGAGCTTGTGGCCGTTGGCCTGGGCTTGTTTGCAAGCGATTTTGGCAGATTCGGGTACGACGTGGTTTTCGTCGGCTAGGGTGCCGTCGATATCGATGAATACGAGTTTGCTATTGGTTGTCATGGTTACCTTTGTAACTGGTTGGACCTCCCCCAGTCAGTTTACGCTGACAGCCCCTCCAGAGGGGGCGAAGAAAATCCCGCCTAAAAACCTACAAGCATCACACGGCGTAGGCGGCCCAGCGGCCGTGGGTGTGCTGGACTTCGATGGGCATACCGAACAATTCCGACAAGCGTTCGTCGGTCAGGCCATTCTCCAGCGAACCGGTGTAGACGATGGTGCCAGCACCGGGATTGCCCATTGAGTCCACGCCCGCTTCGGTGGCGTCCTCGGCAGGAATCGGCTTGCGTCCCATGATAGCGATGTGGTCGAAACCGGCCGGAATCTCCTCCAGACGGTGAGTAACCAAGACCACGGCGCGATCGGAACTTTCCTCGCCGATACGGCTCAGTGTGCGCATCACCTGCTCGCGGCCGCCCAGGTCAAGGCCGGTGGTCGGCTCGTCCATAATCAAAAGCTCGGGATCTCCCATCAGCGCACGGGCGATCAATACGCGGGTGCGTTCGCCTTCGGACAGTCGCCACATCTCCTTGCCTTCCAGATAGGAGACGCGAAAATCGCGCAGCAGCTGGCGGGCGCGGGCGTATTCTTCGTCCGTGTAGGTGTCGCGCCAGCGCCCGGTCACGGCGGACAGGCCGGTGACCACGGCGTCCAGCGGGTCCTCGAACTCGGGGAACTGCCGGCCCAGGTCGGCCGAGGCGAGACCGATGCGGGTGCGCAGTTTGAACACGTCGTATTTGCCGAGCTGGTGGCCGAGAATGAACACGCGGCTTCCGAGGGGAAGGTGCGGGTGGCCAGCATGCCGACTGCGGTGGATTTGCCGATGCCGTTCGGCCCGAACAGCACCCAACGCTCCCCTGCGTTGATGGTGAGGTTCACGTCGGTGATGATGACGCGGCGGTTGCGGCGGAATTCGACGTTGTCAAGTTGGAGGACGGTTTGGGACATGATTCTCCTCAGTGGTACAAAACGGAGGGAGAGCACCGCTTATTGCACGGTCTCTCCCTCCGTCACGCTGCGCGAGCCTGCGCTGGCTCGCTTTTACTTCTTCTGTTCGTCGAGCACCGACTGGTAGACCTCCACGGTCTTGTCGCCGATGGATTCCCAACTGAACACGTCGCGGGCGCGTTCGTAGCCGGCCTGGCCCATCTTCTTGGCGAGTTCGGGATCGGCCATGATCTTGTCGATGGCGGCGGCCATGTCGTGCACGAACTTGTCCGGATCGGTGGGGGTGCCGGTGCCGTCGTGCAGCTGGTCGATCGGGACCAGATAGCCGGTCTCGCCGTCGACCACAACTTCCGGAATGCCACCGGTGGCGGATGCGACGACCGGCAGACCGCAGGCCATGGCCTCAAGGTTCACGATGCCCAGCGGCTCGTAGATGCTCGGGCAGATGAAAGCGTCGCAGCCGTGCTCCAGAGCGTTCAGCTCAGGCTTCGGCAGCATTTCCTCGATCCACACGATGTTGCCACGCTCCTCGTCCAGCTTGGCGAACGCGATCTTGACCTCTTCGGCGATTTCCGGGGTGTCAGGCGCTCCCGCGCACAGCACCACCTGAATATCCTTGGAAATCAGGTGCAGGGCCTTGAGCAGGTACGGCAGGCCCTTCTGGCGGGTGATACGGCCCACGAACAGCAGGGTGGGCTTCGAACGGTCGATGTGGTAACGCTCGAACACCTTCCAACCCGGATCGTCTGGTGCCGGGGTAGCGAAGTCGGCCATGGTGATGCCGTTGTACACCACAACCACCTTGTTCGGATCGAGGTTCGGGTAAGCAGTCAGAATATCCTTGCGCATGCCACCGGACACGGCGATCACACGGTCGGCGTGCTCGTAAGCATCCTTCTCAGCCAGGAGCTCAGGTTGTAGCCGCCGCCGAGCTGCTCACGCTTCCATGGGCGGAACGGTTCCAGAGAGTGCGCGGTAATAACCAATGGAGTGCCGTGCAGCATCTTGGCCATGTAGCCCGCCAAGCAGGCATACCAGGTGTGCGCGTGGATGATGTCGGCGTCCACATCATTGGCGATCTGCAAATCAACGCCGAAGGTCTTCAATGCGGGGTTGGCATCAGCCAGCTCAGAAGGCGTGTCATAGCCGACGACCTTCAAGCTGCCCTTAGCATCGGCAGCATTCGGGATAGCAGGAATGTCCGCCTCGGTGCGCTTGCCATCAAACGCACGAACGGTTACGTCGATGCGCTCGGCAAGCACCTTGGACAGTTCCTCGGCGTGTACACCGGCCCCACCATAGACATGCGGCGGGTATTCGCGGGTTAGAATATCAACTTCATCGGACTGCCTCTCCTTCGTGCGTCAGAAAGAAACTCAAGCACTTCTTACTTTAGGGCACCGCATACAAGAAAACGCACAACTTCCGTCGTGCGTTTTGCTTTTCAAGCCGGATTTACCGGGCAAAAGATCAGACGGCCGTGCCGTTCTCATCCAAATTCGGATTGTGCTTGGAATCGCCAGCCGTAAAGAACAGGCTCAGCACACCCACAATGAACACCGCGGAAACGGTGATGATCAGCCACATCGGATGGCTTGGCAGCCACATAACCACGAAGAACGCGATAATCGCGATGGCGATCAGCGTCCAGCTGCCCACGCGGAACCACTGACGCAGCGAATGCGGTGCCTTGAACATCTTCGGATTCGTGTAGTTCGGGTTAGTGGTCAGCAGGGTTTCGGTGTCCGCAATCGTACCGCCGCTGGGCTTCCATTCGGTGCCGTCGGTGCCGTCCTGCAGACGCTGGGACTTCTGCTGCAGCTGGTATTCGTCAATCATTCCCGAGCGACCGCGGCCTTGGGTCTGGTCGTACTGCGACGGCACTCCCCTGCGGCCTGCTTTGGCTTGGGCACGGCGTTCTGCACGATTCGGCATTTCACTACTCCTGCTTCGACGGTGACATTGTTGGCTATATTACTCGCTTATCGGCGGCAATTTGCCACCAGTCCATCGGAACCCACTGTGTGTCATTGTATTTTCAGTCAGTGATGCGGGCAGTCGGTGATGCGATAGGTTTGCGTATGGAAGTCGCAAGTGACCGCAGTGCCGTCCGCGAATACCGAACGCTGCACCAGCGGATCATCATCCACGAACTCGTGACGAACCAGTTCCTGCATGCCGACCCGCTCATGGAATGCAGCGACCGTATGGCAGCGTTCGATGTCGTTTTCCGTGCGAGCGCGCTGTTCGTCGTCCATGTCGCCGTCAACGCCGATGTATGCGGCATCGCGAATCAGGTATGGAGCTCCGCCGTTGAGCAAGGCGTACAGCATGTAATCGTCGCCGTCCACCACACGCTCCATCATCCACGGCTCGATAACGCAATCATGGTAGACGAGGTTATACAGCGGCACCGGCACACCTTGGCGCGGCTCGTTGGGTGAGCGCATCTGGAAGTCGTATGGCGCGTAATGGCAGAATATCAGGCTTGGCACTGCCCAGTCCGATACCTCTTCGGACGAGGAGAGGATGCCGTGCGAGAGCAGATATTCGAAGCATTCGGCGCGGCGGTCAAAGCATTCGCGGCGGGTCATGCGGTGTTCGGGGTTCGAGCATTCGTCGCCTTCGTTGCAGGTGAAGACATCCAAGTATGCACAGTCGAGTTTGATGCCGTGTGCGGCGATTTCGGCGAAATTGCGGCGCACGTAGTCCGGTGCGAGCTCGGCGCACAGGTAGGTCTGGCGGCCGCCCGCCCAGCGTGCGTGTTCGGGCATCGTACCGTCTGCCAGCCGAATCGCATTGTTGGCATCAAAGGTTTGCGCGGTGAAGTAGTAATCGCGGTACTGGTCATGCGTGCCGAAAATATCGCCTTGCTCATGGCAGGCGTCGACCAGCGACTTCATGCTTCCCAGCCGCCTGCCTCCTGACAGGCCGGCAGATAGTCGGGGTGTGCGTTGTCGTATCCGGGCTGTGCCCAACCATCCAAGTGCATGTACAGTCGGCCTGCACCCATGCTGTGCAATGTTCGCATTTGCTTTTCGCGCTGTGCAAGGTGACCAGTGACTCGTTTTTCTCGGGGTGGTCCTTATCGTAGTAGTACGAGTCGGGCTGTACTTTGGTTTTGATGCCGATGTGCACCCATGAACGACCAATCAGGTCACGCACGGAGGGATTGCGCGCCGCCTTTTCGACGAGCGTACGCAAGCGACCTCGTTCATTGACGTACGAACGATAGCCTTGCACACCGCCGTGTGATCGGCGTGGTCGAGGAACTGGTAGCGTACCACGCGGCGATAATTCATTGTGCCGAGGCTTGGCTCAAACCAAGTATTGATATGGGTGTACGGGCCATTGCTGGGATGGTCGATGCCGTAACCGGCATTCCATGGAGTTTCGCAGGTAGCGATATACCCGTGTCCGTCTGCGCGGAGCTGCGCGAACCACGGCATGTAACCGCCAGCCGTTTCGAAGCGGCCGTCGAAGGCGATATCTTTGGTGCTCACGGCGGTAGGCCATGTGTTGGGGATCATCACACCTTGCTCATGGGTGATGAGTGTCGTGTCATGGTCGTCGGCGCAATCGAAGTCCATGGCTGCGGGCCACGTCACATTGGTGATGTTCAGGCCTTGCTCATTGAGCGGAATCCATTCGAAGAGCACATCGCCTGAGGCACGCTCCACCCATACATAGGTTTCAAAGGAGTATGCGCTGTGCCCAAAGCCGGTGAAGATGCTGCGAATGCCGGTTCCCGTGCCGGTTTCACGCTGCTCATGGGTGATGGAAGTGGCATCCGCGAACGCGAAGGTGCCTTGCGCGCATTGCAGGGTCGGCTTGAAATCAGCGCAGGTATTCCATTCGGCACCGTCGCGCGTAAAAGCGAACTGCATTGTTCGTTCATCGAATCGCACGGTAGTGCCGGATACGGTGAATTCCATAGTTAATGTGCTCCTGTATGTTCTCGATTGCTCCCGCTTACGGGAGCTCGCTCATATAACAAGATTAGGGGTGGTCTGCTGTTTGAGACCACCCCCAGTCGGCTTTGCCGACAGCCCCCGCCAGCGGGGGGCTAGCGCTGTCTGTTTATTACTTACTGCTTACTGCTTCTTGGTCAGTGCGGTGAACACTGGGCCGCCGCCGTAGTCGAATGCGACGCCGGAGATTGCGGAGGTGCTGGCTGCGGTGGCATTCTGGTTCCACAACGGGATAGCCGGAAGGTCCTGCAGCAGAATCTCCTCACCTTGCTGATAATACTTGTCGGCTTCCTCGGTGGACGGGGCGGAAAGAGCCTTGTCCATCATGGCATCGAACTCGGGGTTCTTGTAGTTGCCGCTGTTGCCGCCCTTGCCGTCGGCCGAACTGGAATCGTACAGCTGTACCAGATAGTTGTCCGCGGATGGATAATCAGGGCCCCAACCGCTACGGTATGCGGAGGTCATCTTGCCTGAATCCACATTGGACAGGAATTCGTCGGAAGTGGACATCGGGATGCTCTTGGCATCGATATCCAGCGTGTTCTTGATGTAGTTGCAGATTGCCTCAACCCAGTTCTTCGCAGTGCCATCAGCATTGTATGCAATGCCGAACTCACCGCTCCACGGGGAGATGGCGTTGGCCTTGGCCCACAGTTCCTTGGCCTTGGACGGGTTGTACTTCAGTACTTCATTTCCCTTGAGTTCCTTGGAGTAGGCGCTGATTGGGGCTGCAAGGAAGTCGACGGCGGGCGTGGCGGTACCGTGGAAGATCTTCTCGGCGACGGTCTTGCGGTCGATGGACATGGAAATGGCCTGACGACGCAGGTTGCCTTCCTCGTTCTGGCCGAAGTGTTCCAGCCATTCAGGAATGGTGAAAGTGAGCGTATTGCCACCGGGCTCGTTGTATGCCTTCAGCGACTTGTCGGATTGGAAGGAGGTAAGTGCGGTGTCAGGAATCGTGTTCGTGAAGTCCAGGTTGCCACCGCGTAGGTCGGCGTATGCCGAATCAGGCGAGGTATAGATCTTGAAGTTCAGGCCATCGTTCTTGGCGACACGATTGCCCTTGTAGTCAGGGTTCTTCACCATTTCGATGCTGTGGTTGTGCTGCCAGGACACGAACTTGTATGGGCCGTTGCTCACTGGGTGCTGACCGAACTTCTTCGGGTCCTTGAACGCGGATTCGGGCAACGGCATGTAGGCGTGGCTGCCGGCCTTGACCGGGAATGCCGAGTCGGGCTGGCTGAGCTTGACATCGATGGTGTTGTCGTCAACGACGGTCAGGCCGCTCAGCGTGGCCTTGGGGTCCACGTCCGGCTTTTGCAGATCATCATAGCCTTCGATTGTGCTGAAGAAGCTGGCGCTGGCCTGCTTGTTGGCACTGTTGGCGGTGTAATTCCATGCGTTTACGAAGGAGTGCGCGGTCACCGGAGTGCCGTCGGTGAACTTCCATCCGCTCTTGAGCTTGATGACGTAATGCGTGGCGTTGTCGCTGGAGGTGATGCTGTCTGCTACCTCGTTGTGGATGCCGCCCTTCGCATCGTAGGTCACCAGACCTGCGAACAGCTGGTCTACAACCTTGCCGCCACCGGCCTCAGTGGTGTTGCCGGGGAATAGTGGGTGTGCCGGCTCACTGCCGTACACGGAAATGATATTGGAATCTGAAGCATTGCTGGAATTGGAGGTACCGGTCGATCCGCAGCCGCTGAGCAGCATGACGATTGCCGCACCGGCCGCGACCAGTGAAGTGACATGGCGTGTGTTCATGAATCTCTCCCAAATATTCTGGCGTCATCTTTTTGGCGACGAAAGACACCATAGGAGCTTCATGTTAACCACGTATGCAATATTCTCGAAATATAAACATTACTGAAGGCTCAAGGCAGTAATTAATCCCAGAAACGCAAAAATCCCCTCACGAAGAAGGGATTTTCATGTTTCTGTTTGGAAAGTATTCAGCGAGGCAGCATCATCGGACGCTGGCTGGCCTTGATCGGAGCCGGCAGCTCACTGGTCTGCTCGCTGGAGAGGTACTCGTCCACGGCTGCGGCGCAGGAGCGGCCTTCGGCGATGGCCCAGACCACGAGGCTCTGGCCACGGCCGGCATCGCCGCACACGAACACGCCGTCCTGGGAGGTGGCGAACTTGTCATTGCGGGCGATGTTGCCGCGCTTGTCGAGTTCGACGGGCAGCTGGTCGAGGATGGTCTCGGTGTCCGGGTGCAGGAAGCCCACGGAGATGAGGACCAGATCGGCCGGCAGCACGCGCTCGGTACCGGGCTGGCGGGTGAAGGGGCCGTTCTCGCCGGGAGCCACGGAGACAACCTTCAGGCCGGTGACGTGACCGCGTTCATCGGCCACGAAGCCTTCGGCGGTGGTCGAGTTGTCGATGGTGACCTTGGCCTTCTCCTCTTCGGTGCCTTCGAAGTTCACCGAGTCGGTCGAGTAAATGTACTCGCCACCCTCTTCCATGGAGGAAGTCTTCTGGTAGGTGCGGGCGAAGGTCGGCCACGGGCTGTTGTCCGGGCGTGAAGACGGCTCTTTCGGCATGATCTGCAGCACGGTGACATCCTTCGCACCCTGACGGATGGAGGTACCAAGGCAGTCGGAACCGGTGTCGCCACCGCCGATGACCACCACGTGCTTGTCCTTGGCGGTGATGTCGTGCACCGGCTTGACGCCGAAGATACGGCGCGTGGCGTCGGGCAGGAAGTCGAGGGCGAAGTGGATGCCGTCAAGCTCGCGGCCCGGAATCTTCATATCGCGCGGCACGCGGGAGCCGATGGCCACCACGACGGCGTCGTAACGGTCACGCAGGTCATCCCACGTGATGTCCTTGCCGATTTCCACGTTGGTGCGGAAGCGGGTGCCTTCGGCCTCCATCTGCTTGACACGGCGGTCGATCAGACCTTTCAAGCTTGAAGTTCGGGATGCCGTAACGCATCAGACCACCGATGGCGTCGTCCTTCTCGTAGACGACGACGGTGTGGCCGGCGCGGGTGAGCTGCTGAGCAGCGGCAAGGCCTGCAGGGCCGGAGCCGACGACGGCGACCGTCTGGTCGGTCAGACGCTGCGGCGGCAAAGGCTTGACGATGTCAAGATCCCAGGCCTGATCGATAATCGTGCATTCGTCGTTGCGAATCATGGTCGGCGGCTGGTGGATGCCGAGCACGCAGGCCTGCTCGCACAGAGCCGGGCAGATACGACCGGTGACTTCAGGGAAGTTGTTGGTCATGGACAGACGGTTGTACGCGTCCTCCCACTTGCCCTGACGGACCAGATCGTTCCACTCAGGAATCAGGTTGCCCAGCGGACATCCGGTCATACAGAACGGGGTGCCGCAATCCATGCAGCGGGCCGCCTGCGCTTGGGTCCACGGTTGCAGGCCGGTTTCGGCGTGAACGTCGAACCAGTCTTGATACGTTCCTCAACGGGGCGTTCAGCAGCTCTCGGCGGGTACGGACCTTCAGAAATCCTCTCGGGTCGCCCATGTCAGCGCGCTCCTTCCATAACCTGCTCGTACACCTTTTCCCAGGCGCCGCGCATTGAAATCTACATTGTTGGCCTTGGCCTCTTCCATGGCCTTCGTCATGGCCACGAACTGCTTCGGCACCACGTGAGTGAACCGCTTGACGGTCTCGTTCCAGTCCTCCAGCAAAGCCGCAGCGAACTGCGAACCGGTCTCTTCAGCATGCTGCTTGACCAGTGCGTACACCAGCTTGGAGGTTTCGGCATCAAGCGACTTGAAGAGCAGTGCACCGGACTTGATGGCACCCGGGTTGACCTTCTTCATATCGAGGTCAAGCACATAAGTGTTACCACCGGAGAAGCCTGCACCGAAATTGCGTCCGGTGGGGCCGAGCACCACAACAGTGCCGCCGGTCATGTACTCGCAGCCGTGGTCGCCCACGCCTTCGACCACAAACGTGGCACCGCCGTTACGAACGCCGAAACGTTCGCCGGCGCGTCCGGCCACGAACATCTGGCCGGAAGTGGCGCCGAAACCGGTGACGTTGCCGGCGATGACGTTGCTGTGCTTGTCGAAGGTGACGTTATCTTCCGGGCGCACGATCATGCGACCGCCGGACAGGCCCTTGCCGGCGTAGTCGTTGACTTCGCCGTAGATGCGCATGGTCTCGCCGCGCGGGATGAACGCACCGATGGACTGGCCTCCGGAACCGTGCAGGGTCATGTCGATGGTGTCGTCCGGCAGACCTTCCTCGCCGTAACGGCGGGTGATCTCGTAGCCGACCATGGTGCCGACCGTACGGTTGACGTTGCGAATCGGCATTTCGATGCGCACGGGTTCCTTGTGTTCGAGGGCCGGCTGGGCAAGTTCGATGAGCTTGTTGTCCAGCGCCTTCTCCAGCTCGTGGTTCTGCTCGATGGTCTGGTGCAGGATCGTGCCGGGTACCGGGCCGGCCTGCTTGAGCACGTTGGACAGGTCGATGCCGCTGGACTTCCAGCGCTTGATGGCCTCGTCCTGATCCAAGCACTCAACGTGGCCGATGGCCTCCTCAAGAGTCCTGAAGCCGAGCTGGGCGAGGATCTCGCGCACCTCCTCAGCGATGAACATGAAGAAGTTGACCACGTACTCGGGCTTGCCCTTAAAGCGGGCGCGCAGCTCAGGATCCTGGGTGGCAATGCCTGCGGGCAGGTGTTCTTCTGGCAGGCGCGCATCATGACGCAGCTTCCACGATCAGGGCTGCGGTAGCGAAGCCGAATTCCTCGGCACCAAGCAGGGCGGCGATGACCACGTCACGACCGGTCTTGAGCTCGCCGTCGCACTGGACGACGATGCGGGAGCGCAGGCCGTTCAGGATCAGCGTCTGCTGGGTTTCGGACAGGCCGATCTCCCACGGGGTGCCGGCGTGCTTGATGGCGTTGAGCGGGGCTGCACCCGTACCGCGTCATAGCCGGAGATAAGCACCACGTCGGCACGGCACTTGGCCACACCTGCGGCGATGGTGCCGACGCCGAACTCGGAAACGAGCTTGACGTGGATACGTGCCTTCGGGTTGGCCATCTTCGCATCGTTGATCAGCTGCTTCAGATCCTCGATGGAGTAGATGTCGTGGTGCGGCGGCGGGGAGATAAGCTCCACGCCCGGGGTGGCGTGACGGACCTTGGCGATCCACGGCGGGACCTTGGCTCCGGGCAGGTGGCCACCCTCACCAGGCTTGGCGCCCTGGGCGAGCTTGATCTGCAGGTCGGTGGCGTGCACGAGGTAATCGGAGGTCACGCCGAAGCGAGCGGACGCGATCTGCTTGATGCGGCTGTAGCGCTGCGGGTCGTTGATACGATCGTCGGATTCGCCGCCCTCACCGGAGTTGGAGCGTGCGCCAATCGAATTCATGGCGATGGCAAGCGTCTCGTGCGCTTCCTGTGAGATGGAACCGTAGCTCATGGCACCGGTGGAGAAGCGCTTGACAATCTCGGAGGCCGGCTCGACTTCGGAGATGTCGATGGGCTTGCGGTTGTTGTTGAACTTCATCAGGCCACGCAGGTCATGAGTCGGTTCGACGTGTCGTTGATGTGGTGCGAATACTTCTTGAACATCTGGTAGTCGCCACGCTGGGTGGACTGCTGAAGCAGGAAGATGGCCTCGGGATCGTTGAGGTGGTCCTCGCCGGTACGACGCCACTTGTAGTCGCCGCCCGTGCGCAGGTTGCGGTGCGGGGATGCGCTCCACTGGTTCGGGTAGGCCACGCGGTGACGGATGGCCACTTCTTCGGCGATCTCGTCAAGGCCCACGCCACCCACACGGGAGGTGGTGCCGGTGAAGTATTCGTCGATGACTTCCTGGCTCAGGCCCACAGCCTCGAACAGCTGTGCGCCACGGTAGCTCATGATGGTGGAGACGCCCATCTTGGACATGATCTTGAGCACACCGGTGGAAAGCGCCTTGGTGAGGTTCTTCACGGCGGTGTCCGCGTCGACCTTGAGGTAGCCGTTGCGGGCAGATCTTCCACGGATTCGAATGCCAGGTACGGGTTCACGCAGGCGGCACCGTAAGCGATCAGCAGCGCGACATGGTGAATCTCGCGCACGTCACCGGCCTCGACGGCCACGGAGATCTGCGTACGGGTGTGGCGGCGCAGCAGGTGGTGCTGCACGGCGGAAGTCAGCAGCAGGGACGGGATCGGACCCCACGTATGGTTGGACTCACGGTCGGAGAGCACGATGAAGTTCTTGCCGTTGGCGATGGCCTCGTCGATTTCGGCGAAGATCTCGTCAAGTCGCTCTTCGAGGGCCTTGCCGCCGCCGGCGACCTGGTAGAGGCCCTTGACCACGTACGGGCGGTAGTAGCCGCCGAGGATGCGGGCCTTGTCAAGGCGCTTGAGCTGGGCCATCTCATCAGAGTTGACCACGGGCAGCGGGATGAGGATCTTCTTGGCGTGCAGCTCGGAATCGGCCAGCAGGTTCGGCTCGGGGCCGATGGCGGATTCGAGCGAGGTGACGATCTCCTCACGCTCCCAGTCCAGCGGCGGGTTGGTGACCTGTGCGAACTTCTGGGTGAAGTAGTCGAACAGCATGCGGCTGCGGCTGGAAAGCGCAGGCATAGGCGCATCGTTACCCATGGAACCGAGCGGTTCCTTGCCGGTGTTGGCCATCGGCGTGAGCAGGAGCTTCAGATCCTCTTCGGTGTAGCCGAAGGCGCGCTGACGGCGCTGGACGGACTGGCCGGAGTGGCTGACGTGCTCGCGGCGGGGCAGGTCGCTCATTTCAACGGAGTTGCCTTCCACCCACTTGCGGTACGGGTGCTGGGCAGCGAGGTTCCTCTTGACCTCTTCATCGGGAATGATGCGCCTTCGGCGGTGTCGACCAAGAACATCTCGCCGGGCTCAAGACGACCCTTGGACACGATGTGTTCCTGCGCGATCTCCGGCAGAACGCCGGCCTCGGAGGCCAGAACGATGTAGCCGTCATCGGTGAGCTGCCAGCGGCCGGGACGGAAGCCGTTGCGGTCGAGCAGGGCGCCGACCTGGGTGCCGTCGGTGAAGACGATGTCGGCCGGGCCATCCCACGGCTCGATAAGCGTGTTGTTGTACTCGTAGAAGGCGCGCACGTCCGGATCGAGATCCGGGTTCTTCTCCCAAGCCGGCGGCAGCATCATGCAGATGGCGTGCGGCAGGGAGCGGCCCGGCGAGGTGCAGCAGTTCGAGCACTCGTCGAAGGTGCCGGAATCGGAGTAGCCCGGGGTGGTGATCGGCAGCAGCGGCTCGAATTCACCGAGCAGTTCGCTGCTCAGGCGGCCTTCACGGGCGGAGAGCCAGTTGCGGTTGCCCTGGATGGTGTTGATCTCGCCATTGTGGGCCAGCAGACGGAACGGCTGGGCCAGCGGCCAGCTCGGGAAGGTGTTGGTGGAGAAGCGGGAGTGGACGATGGCGATGGTGGCCTTCATGCGCTCGTCGTTCAGATCCTCGAAGAAGTGGGTGAGCTGCATGGTGGTGAGCATGCCCTTGTACGTGATGGTACGGGCGGACAGGGATGCGAAGTAGACGCCCACCTCATGCTCGACGCGCTTGCGGATGCGGAAGGTCTTGCGATCCAAGTCCACGCCGGCCAGAGCACCGTCCGGAGAGGCGACCACGAGAGTCTTGAATCCTGGCATGGCGGCAAGGGCCTGCAGGCCAAGGCCGTCCGGGTTGGTGGGCACCACGCGCCATGCGAGGACTTCGAGTCCCTCCTCGCGCACGATCTTGGCAATGGCCTGTTCCTGCTGACCGGAGGTTTCGATGTCGCGGTCAAGGAAGGCGATGCCTGCCGCATAGTGACCGGCTTCCGGCAGTTCGGCGGGCACGGTGGCACGCATGAACTCATCCGGCATGCTCATCAGAATGCCGGCGCCGTCACCTGTGTTCTCCTCGGCACCCACGGCACCACGGTGATCAAGGTTGACCAGCACCTCAATGGCGTCGGTGACGATCTTGCGCTCAGGACGCTTGTTCAAAGTGGTGACCATACCCACACCACAGGCGTCATGCTCGTTGGCGGGATCATACATACCGTCCGGAGCGTGGACCGTGAGATCGAGCGGGGCTTTGAATGTCACCGAAATCACCTCAATTGGTTGTGGGCACGTAAGAAAATCATGCCTCTTCGTTCATTGCTGTTGACACAGTACCGTTGCTCCATGTCATTTACGTTTCATGTGTCCATATACCGAGTCGCCATAAAAGTCAATAGTGATTCTCAAGCAATTTTTTTATGGCCAGTTATGGGGGTATTTCGAACTTTTTCGCTCGAAATGTCTATTTGACCACACGAAAATACGATACGGAAACGTCCGTATCGTGAAATGCTGCGTTGGGTGATGTTACGGATTGGCGGCTGTGGACCACCCTCAGTCATGCTTCGCATGACAGCTCCCGCCAGCGGGAGCATGAGAACTGTGCATGTCTGACACCATAGCGATCGGCGCGCTCCGCGAACTCACCGAACATGGCATCCACGTGCCCGACGACGTACGGCTCATGGGATTCGACGGTATCCCCTTCTCCGCCTGCACCAACCCACCCATCAGCACTGTGGCGATGGACGTCTCCGCAATGGCTCGTACGGTTATCGATCGCATGGTGACGCTGAACGAGTCGAACCTACGGCATGAACGGCCCGATGACATCACCCATGACCATATCCAGTTCCAGGTGATGCCACGCACGTCGACTCTGCCGCCTGATACCGGCCGGCACCCTTATGAGTGCCGGCCTTCATCCTTGAAAATATGAAGCTATGCCACGTACAGCGCGGCGGGATACGTAAGATACGAAATCTCATCGAGCTGATCGACCGTCACATATCCGGCTGGCGCGTTGAGCACGTCCGGAATGCGGTTGACGATTGTGGCGCACGTATGTTCGACGGTCGCCGGCTTGACCACGTGGAACTCCACGTCCGGTTCACCCTCGATCTTCCAATCGCACATATCGCCATCATCCGGCCCGTACACCTTGCCGATACAGGCAGTTTCCAACGTGATGCCCTGATTAGTTTCGGTGGTTACCACGCGGACATGCCGATGCATTTGCCGACCGGAATCATCTCGCCCATCGTTTCGGAATACACGTCGACATCGCTGAAATACGGCACACTGGCCTGGGTCTGCGATGCGATGGTAAGCCCAAGCTTCTGGGCCAGCGCTTCATTGGAATTCCATACATACGAGGGCACCACGGTTTCGGGATGCGCAAGCTCGGCCTCGAACTCCTCGGCGGTCAGACCGCAACCGTGCGCTTTGGCCAAAGCCAGGCCGTATTCCTCGACGTTGTAGCTCACCGCACCGGTGATCTTCTTGATGCTGTGGCATCCGGCGGCGACGGTGGAGACCATGTTCACCCAGTAGATGTCCTGCATGCCGGAGCCGACCATGGTGGCACCGGCTTCCTTGGCGATGATGTCGAGACGGTTCGTGGTGGCCGGATCGGTGGTCCACGGGTAGATGCATTCCTCGCAGGTGGTGATCACGCTGATGCCGCGGGCCAAGCACTGCTCGCACATGGTGGCGATTTCGTTCTCGAAGCTGAATAGCGTGACTACCGCGATATCCGCGTCGCACTCGTTGAGTACAGCCTCGGCATCGGCGCGAATCGGCACATTGATGGGGCCGATGCCTGCAAACACACCGGCATCCATGCCCACGACTTCCGGGTTCACGTCGATGGCACCGACGATTTGAATGCCTTTCTCGTGCATATAGCGAATCGTGTACTTCGCCATTTTGCCGCAGCCGTATTGAATGGCTTTGATTGGTTGCATACCGCATGCTCCTTTGCAACAGTGCATATTGGCCATTGGAGAAGTCTCGCCGTCGAGACCAAGCCAATAGCCTTTACTCTACCGACATCAGGCTGGGCATTCACTGATATCGGCGGCACTGGAGTGTCGGGGAGAGTCGGTGTAGCGGTACCACTACCGAACAGAAGGCTGGGGCCATCACGAGGTCTCCCGCCGAATCACGGCATCTCGCTGATTTTCTGCCCGCCGGGCAGGGGCCCATGCCCATCGGCGTATGCGCCGCTGATCTGGCCGAATCCAACGACCCGAGAGAACGACGCGCAGGGGCTCGAAACCCTTACAGAACTCATCACGGCATACAACAAGGAAATGAGCAATGATTTCCCGCATTGCAATCCCCAGCGGCGCTCATCCGTGGAATATCGTATACATGGTGGCCGAGCGCATTGCCGAATCATGACTGCTCACCGGCGGTCTCATGGTGCAGTTGCACGCCATCATGGGCGGTCTCGACGTGCGTCCCGCTACCGACGCGGATCTGCTTGGCGCGTTGATTCTTAAGAGCGCCGCATACCAAGCAGACCATGCCGGATATGGAGATAGACATCTGTACGATGCCGCAATGCTCGCATCCCTCATCACCGACCCTGATGCCGAAACTCGGCGACTACATAGCCACACGGATCGCAGACGTATCAAGCTCCCGTACGACATGCTCACCGATGAATCACCTTACTGGAACAACCTTGACGAACAACATCGCAGAACAGGATTCGATGCCATAGAGACACTGGCCGATTGGTAGCCGCTCTACCGAACCCGGCTGTGGCGGATACCAGTCAGACCAATCCCGCCTACAACCTACTTCCGGTTACGTAGGGCGTGGAGCATGGCGACGAACACGATAACAATGACCACGGCCATGATCGTACAGATGAGTTTGCCGGGGATGCGTTCGTCGCGGGCCGATTGCATCACGGCGTCTGCCGCTGAGATAGTGCCCGAGGTCTGGCTGAGTCTTCAGAGTTGCCGATTGTTCAAAAGTCATACTCTAACGATAATGCTACAGAAAGCGGTTACCATAAAGCGTGCTCACAGTCGCCCGTCATGCGGACTTTTCGAAAACTGTTGATAAATAGCCATTTTCCGCAAAAGCCCTTGCAAAACACTATGATTTAGAATATCTATTAGTATGACGTAAACCATATTACAAACTACTTAAGGTAAGCGCTTACAGTTCGGCATGAGAGACTCCTCACCACGATATGGATGCGCTACAGTCACTATGATTGATACGCACGCCCCATCGACTACGCGATTTCACCGTCGCCGTACGCGCGTTCGGAGGCTCGCAGACACGGCTTGCCTTGCACCACCTCGACCTGCGAGGGCGGCGCGTCATCGCCGGCGCGCTTGGCCTGGATCTGTTCGAACAGCATTCGGAAGGACCGCTCCCCCATGTCCAGGAAGTTCTGGGTGTAACTGGTCAGCGCCGGATTCCACATGGCACCGAAGTTGCGGTCGTCAAAGCCTACGACGCTCACGTCAGCAGGCACGCGGCGACCAACCTCCCTTAGACCCCGGATCACAGCGATGGCGGTCTCGTCGTTGCCGGCGAAAATCGCAGTCACATCACCACGACGGCCCAAGGTGCGTCCAGCCTTGACCGACTCCTCCAAATCATCGTCGGGCACGATGATTGGGTCAGGTGCCGTGACGCCGCGCTCCTTGAGCGCGTCACGCCACCCATTGGTGCGGGTGTTATCGGTCGGACCTTCCGGACGCCCCACATGGAACACGGTGCGATGGCCGAGATCCAGCAGATGCATGGTCATCCAACGGCCGCCATCCCTTTCGGCGTTGATGACCTGGTATTCACCGTCGCCGAAGCTGCCACCCACCACGACCATCGGCATATCTTTGGGAATGTATTCCAGTGTGGCGATGCCGGCCCGGTCGTACTCGTAGACGATCACGCCCGCCGGCCTGATCGACAAACCCATGCGCACGCGAGCCTTGACGGAGTCCATGTCGGACTCGTCCAAAGAAACAATATTGAGCAGGAACCGACGTTTACGGGCGGCGGCCTCCACCCCATGGTTCGTTTCGGACGTGGAGAAGGCGGAAGGATTGGCCGCGAACACCACCACGGAGTCCATCTCCCGGTTCGACAGAGCGCGCGCCACAATGCTCGGCTCGTAGCCCAGCTCCTTGATGGCCTTGGCGATGCGTTCACGCTTGTCTTCGGTGACGTTGACGGTGCCGTTGAGATACCGGGAGACGGTCGGTGCCGAGACTCCGGCCAGTTTGGCCACGTCCTTGATCACCGGCCGGGTGCGGCCCGCACTTCTCGCCATCCTTGTCTCCCCTGTTGTTGTCAGTTGTTGTTATTGCGTATGTTAGAGAACCGGCATCACTATGACAGCCATCCAGTCACACCCATATCCGTTCAGCCGCGCTCCGACTTCGGTTCTCCGTTTTTCGCCGCGATTCATTGTAGTTCATGACGGGGAACCTATACCCAAATCGATAACTTCGTGAAAACCGTACGCTGAGTTGCGGTGAGTGTACGGTTTCCGCGAAATCATCCTAATTTCGTGAAGAACGTACACTGAATCGTCGTCAACGTACGGTTTTCACGAAATGGGGCCTCATCTCGTGAAGAACGTACACTGAGTCATTCTGAGCGTACGGTTTTCACGAAATGGCAGCTGATTTCGTGAAGAACGTACGCTGAAGATGCCCCCGGTGTCACTGATGACTGTTTTCGGTATGGAAGGCGGCGCAGCAAGGTGTCCTAGGCTAATATCGCCTCCGACAAGACCGTCGGCAAAGCCGTCGACGTCGATTCAAGTTATCCACAGCAACAATTCGCGTGACATAGTATCCACATTTGCCGGTTGAGCTTGTGCAACGATCAAAATCACCCTTAGCGTCGAGATATGAAAGAACACAAGGAAGTTTCCGCACTGCTGCAGCAGGCGAAGCAGGAGCGTCGCTGCTGCTATGGCACCAGTGATGCGCAACGGCGCGCCCTGAAACGTCGCCTGCATGCCGGGGAGCTGGTGTCACCGTATAAGAACCTGTACGCCGACCGAACACTTTGGAACACCATGACCAGAGAGCAACAGTCATTGCAGGTCATACGTGCGTTGTCCGCAATCCACCCTCAGTGGGTATTTGCGGGGTTGAGTGCGGCGTGCGTATACGGACTGCAGCACAACTATTCCCTGCACGACGGCACAGTGCACATCGCCTCGAAGTCCGGCATCGGCGGCGGAGACGAGGCGCGTCTCAACCGCATCTATATCAATCGGATTCCGACGCGGAAGCATAACGGCATTCTCTTGACGACTCCGGCGCGAACGCTGCTCGACTGCGCGGTATTCCCATTCCCACAGGCGCTGCCATATACGATTCGGCTCTGAGAAAGTCCCTGACGACCATCGAAGAGGTGCAGTCGCTGATGATTCAAAGCGTCTGCGACGAGGTCTCCGTGACCAAGCTGCTGAAGTACGCGGATCCCCTGAGCGAAAACGGCGGCGAATCATTGATGCGTGGCCAGATCACCGAATTGTCTTTCGGCATCCCCCTGCTGCAGGTGCAGTTCATGAATCCCGACAATCCCGCAATGTCATATCGCGTCGATTTCTGTTGGAAGCTCGCAGACGGCCGCATCATCGTGCAGAATACGACGGCATGGCCAAATACGCCGACATCAGCAACAAGAATCGCGCAAGCCTCCAGGCGAAAATGGAGTACGACCGCAGACGTGATCGGCATCTCCGGGAACAGGGCGTCACCGAAATCGTCCATGTGTTCTATGAGGATCTGCTACGCCCCATCAATCTTGAGACCAAGCTGCTCAAGGCCGGTGTGCCCAAAATCCGGTGAAGATAGGCCCCATTTCGTGAAAACCGTACGCTTACGACGACTCAGCGTACGATTTCCGCGACATGAGGCCATACCTCGTGAAAACCGTACGCTCAGAACAAGGCCGTCAGAAGGTCGACTAGACAACCTCTTAACTACCGAATGGTATCTAAAGAACGGCGATATTCCGCCAGAAACGCCGAGAGCGGAATAGTCCCTTGCGTTTGTCATCGGACTGCGTTATTCTGAAACCGGTTTCAGAAAGAAGCCGATAAACAAAACTCAAAGCCCCAAGGTTTTGACCAACGAAAGGAAACATGATGTCTCTCAAGGATTCCATGATTCGCGGTCTGGCTGTGTATGGCCTGAGCTCCATGAGCCAGTGCGGTCGCGCCAACAGCAGCACGCTCGTCGACCTGATCAACAAAGCCAACAAGAACGCTCGCTGAGCCATCGGCTCCGGTCCGGCAATCCAATCAGATTAGCCACGGACCCCATAACAACAAAGCTTAAACAACAATCGCAAAGCCGCTCACGGCGATGCGCAAACGAAAGGTAATGATTATGTCTCTCAAGGATTCCATGATTCGCGGTCTCGCCCTCTCCGGTATGGATGCCATCGCCCGCGCCGCTACGCCGACTCCAAGATGTTCGCCGACATCATCAACGCCGCCAACAAGGACGCTCGCTGAATCTAGCGAACAATCCCGTTCATGAGATTGCATGACACATACGAAGGCAATCCCCCTCAGGCCGCAATCGGCCGGCACACCACAATAATTGAATAACGCAATAATTCAACACAGTAAAACTGAACAATAACCGGGACAACGGGGTCCATATATTCTTTCTTTTCCCATCGTGCGTACGCCGCGCCAGCACAGGTTCACATACGATGCACACGGCCGCCAATACACGATGCGTCATCATCAACGCCCTCACCGCATCATGAGATACTCCCCCGCCCGTTGTCCACACTGTTGCCTCTACAATGCCTGTGATGCACGCCGAACGGCATCCTGCACAGTGACTGAAGAACGAAACACCAAGGGACGGAAATGGATAACGAACTCTTCGAAAAGGCGCCGATTCCGGAGGCGTATTTCTCGCTGGCGATGCCCGTGGTGCTCAGCATGCTGGTCACCTTGGTGTACAACATGGTCGACACCTATTTCATCGCGCATACGGGAAACACCGATATGGTGGCGGGCGTCTCCCTCACCGCGCCAGTGTTCACCGTGATGATCGCCCTCGGCGACATCTTCGGCCTCGGCGGCAGTTCGGTCATCTCGCGCTTGTTCGGCCAACACCGGTTCGCCGACGGCAAGCGACTCAGCGCGTTCTGCTTCTATGCCGCCATCGCCACCGGCCTGCTGATTCTGGTGCTGGGCCTGGCGTTCCGCGACCCGATGCTCGCGCTGCTCGGCGCACTGACGACACTTGGCAGTATGCCTCCGACTTCTACACACTGATCATCGTCGGCTCGCCGTTCATCATCGTGTCGATGACGCCGTCCAACCTGCTGCGCACCGAAGGCCACGCCGTGCAGTCCATGATCGGTTCGGTGGCCGGCACGGCGGTCAACATCGTGCTCAATCCCCTGTTCATCCACGGATTCGGCTGGGGTGCTGCGGGTTCGGCCGGTGCCACCGTGATCGCCAACATCTGCACCGACGCCTATTTCGTCTGGTTCACGCTGCGTCACAGCAGCAACCTGTCCATCGACCCGCGGACCGTCATCGGACCGCGCGCGCCGGCGTCTGGCGGTCACGGCCCGGGAGGTCGGGAGCATCCTCGCCATCGGCATCCCCTCGGCGATCACGAACCTCACGCAGAGCGTCGGCATCGTCATGATCAACCTGTTCCTGCTCCCCTACGGTACCGACGCGGTAGCCGCGATGGGCATCGCGCTGAAAGTCATCATGATCGCGGTGCTGGTTTTCGTGGGATTCGCGTTCGGCGCGCAGCCGCTGATCGGCTACAACTACGGCGCCCGCAATATGCCTCGACTGCGCGGCATTCTGCGTTTTTCCTACCTGTTCCTGTCCCTGTTCGCCCTGGTGATGACCGTGGTGCTCAGCCTGTCCGACCGTCTACTGATGGGATTCTTCATCGAGGACGCCACCATCATCACGCTGGGCGCGGCATGCTGCGGGTTCAGCTGCTGAGCCTGGTGTGCGTAGCCGTCGTGATGGTCACGACCTGCACCTTCCAGTCCGCAGGCAAGGCGGTCGGCGCCTTTGTGCTGTCGATCAGCAGGCAGGGTGTGATGCTGGCGATTACCCTGTTCGTCGGCTCCCGGCTGGCCGGCTATCAGGGTGTAATCGCCGCGCAGGCCATCGCCGATCTGCTGAC
>ENA-OQMZ01000143-OQMZ01000143.1-human-gut-metagenome-genome-assembly--contig:-NODE-143-length-30006-cov-4.537635_pt1 | contig 30006 bp, 41 predicted proteins | sample MGYA00242621_ERZ504862 | MGnify/ENA primary metagenome ERZ504862 (study PRJEB26092, sample SAMD00036393) | human gut metagenome | host: Homo sapiens | study: EMG produced TPA metagenomics assembly of...
CTTCCATTGTATTTACAGCTCCATTTCCTTTAATCACCATAATGTACCCTCCGGTTCAGCATAGACACCGATAAATTGATCAGCAGGATAAAGACAAACAGCACAACACCCGTTGCAATCAGCGCTTCCCGGTGAAGTCCGGATGCATATCCCATCTCCAGTACAATATTGGCTGTCATGGTACGAAGGCCTTCTGTGATTCCTTTTGGCATACGAGGCTGGTTTCCGGCAATCATAATCACTGCCATCGTCTCTCCGATCGCGTCCGATGCCAAGAACGATGCCGGCCAGGATTCCGGATTTTGCCGCCGGGACAACTGCAAAGAAAACGCTCTGGGAATGCGTTGCACCAAGGCCAAGGCTTGCTTCATAGTAGGATTCTGGAACGCTTGTAATGGCGGATTCTGTTACACCGACCACGGTCGGAAGAATCATAACGGCCAGAAGAATAGATGCCGTCAGCATTGTGTTTCCGTTTTTGCCGGTCAGCTGTGCCATCAATGGGACGATCACGACCAGTCCGAAAAATCCATATACGATAGACGGAATACCGGCCATCAGGTTAATACCTGATTTGCAGATGCCGTAAAACTTTTTCGGACAGTAACGGGAAAGAAACACCGAAGTAAGAATGGCAACCGGCACACCCATCAGGATTGCAAGGCCGGTCACGCAGATACTGCCGACAATCATCGGCAGGATACCGAAAATGTTGTTTCCCGGTTTCCACACGGTACCGGTCAAAAATTTCAGCGGTCCGATTTTAAAAATAGCAGGAACGCCATTCATGAACAGGAAAATGCAGATCAGTGCAACAGCCAGTACGGAGCAGCACGCCGCAATCAGGAATACAAGTTTCATGATCGTTTCTCTTAGTTTCATAAGATAAATCCTTTCATTTCATTGTTTCGCGGAGCGTGTTTGAAAAAGACTTTCGTTTTTTTCCTTACGAACTGCTTTTTCAAGCACGTTCCGAAAGACAGCTTCTTTTTCTGAACATTTTCGGATACGGAAGTAAGAGCGATTTTCCATTGTTCGCCCTTACTTCTTTTTCCATTGCTTTATACATTCTTTATTTTACATCTGCCCAGTCGGTTGTGTCGCCAACATAGATGCTCTTTACCTGATCACTGGTCAGCCCATCGGTCGGGTTCTCTTTGTTTACGATGACAGCAATACCGTCGGTTGCGATTACGGTTGCGGTAAGCCCTGAGGATTTCTCCTCATCCTTTAAGTCACGGGATGCCATACCAATGTCACAGAGGCCATCGCTTGCGGAAGTGATACCTGTTGTGGAATCGCTCTGCTGTACTTCGATGTTAGCGTTTGAATTTACTTTTGTATAAGCCTCTTTTAATTTTTCCATCAGTGGTGTTACAGAGGAAGATCCTGCTACCACAACCTTTTCACCGCTGCAGTTTCCTTCGTAGGCTTTGGTATCTTTGATTGCAATATATCCGTCATCTGAAACAACCTGCTGTCCGTCGGTGCTTAAGATGTAGTCCATGAAATCCTGCGCATCTGCGGAAAGACCGTCTTTTGTTACAATGTTGAACGGACGGCTTACTTTATAGGAACCGTTTTCTACGTTCTCTGCGCTTGCCTCTGCTCCGTCGATTTTCAGTGCTTTGACTTCATCATTTAAGGATCCAAGGGAGATATAACCGATTGCGTGCTGGTTACCTGCACTGTGCTCATCATAACGGAAGTATTGTTGGTGATCTGTGCATCAACGGTGGTATTATCCACTTTCTCACCTGCATCGTTTTTCTCTTCTACACCGAACAGCTCGATGAATGCACCTCTGGTACCGGAACCATCCTCACGGGAGATCACGCTGATCTGTCCGGAAAAATCTCCGCCTGCTGCGGTGCTGTCACCGTCTGTGCTGCCATCTGCCTCTGTTGCAGAAGCCTCTTTTGTAGTGTCTGCTGTGGAAGAACTGCTGCTATCGCTGCTTCCACATCCTGCAAGCATTCCTGCAGCCATCATTGCGGTTAAGGTGATTGCAATTACTTTTCTCTTCATAATATTCTTTTCTCCTCTTTTCACACGGGATTTTTGTGATTTCTATTTTGTAAAATCGCAATCCCGACGTTTTTTACATTTCGTTTTTACAGGTTTCATCATAACAACGGCGTGTAAAATGCAAAATCTCAGAGATGTTAAGTTTATGTAAAACATGAGTTTTTTCTTTTTTACATTCCATTTTTCCGGTCGTAAACCGCTCCGTCACATCTCTCGCAAGTGGCACATTTTTTCCGCGCAGTGCAATCCTGCCCAAAGGATCTTTTTCTCCGCAGGAAATTCCAACAAGATTTCCCATAGAAAAAAGGCTCCCCATACTCTTTTTTCAGAGTATTCCGGGGAGCCTTTTTCTAAAGCATATGCAAAAGCGGATATTCGCAATCCTCTTATTCCGTCACCGGCACGTCAAGCTTTTCGGACGCTTCTTTTAACAGGTCAATGATCGGCAGATGCTGCGGGCATACACTCTCACACTGACCGCACTGCACGCAGTCTTCTGCTTTTCCCGATGTTTCCAGCAGCTTTTTATAATAATTTTTCGCGCGGTCTTCTTCTCCATACAGGCGGATGGTATTCAATGCCTTGAACACATCCGGAATCGCGATTCCCATCGGACATCCGTCGCAGCAGTAACGACAGGCGGTACATGGAACCGCCGGACTCTTTTTCAGCGCTTCCTGTGCTTTGGCGATCACTGCTTTTTCTTCCTCGTTTAACGGTACAAAATTTCGGAAGGTTTTGATATTATCCTCCATCTGTTCCTCGTTTGACATACCGGAGAGCACGGTTGCAACACCCGGGAGGGAAGCCGCAAAGCGGAGTGCCCAGGACGCAATCGATGCATCCGGATGAACACGTTTCATCTCTGCTTCAATCTCTTTGCCTGCTGATGCAAGGGAACCGCCCTTTACCGGCTCCATAACAAGGAACGGCATATCGTATTTCCGAAGCACCTCATACAGACGTCCGGACTGGATCAGCGGATTGTCCCAGTCAGCATAGTTCATCTGGATCTGGACAATTTCAACCTCCGGATGCTCGGAGAGAATCTTGTCAAGCAGCTCCGGCGTTCCGTGGAAGGAGAAACCAAAGTGTTTGATCAGTCCCTCTTCTTTTTTCTTCTTGGCCCAGTTAAAACAGTCGTATTTCACATAGCGTCATAGTTTGCGCCGTCCTCGACACTGTGCAGCAGGTAATAATCAAAGTAGCCTGCTCCGGTGCGCGCGAGCTGATCGTTGAAAATGCGGTCACGGCCTTCGATGCCTCGTCCATCATCCACTGCGGAAGTTTGGTTGTCAGAGTAAAGCTTTCTCTCGGATGACGCTCTACCAGCGCTTTTTTCACGATGCTCTCCGATTTTCCGCCGCAGTACATATAGGCGGTGTCAAAATAGTTCATTCCGGAGGCAAGGTACGCATCGACCATTTTACAGATCTGCTCCAAATCCAGTTCTCCGTCCTTCTCCGGAAGGCGCATCATGCCAAATCCTAATTTCGGCATTTTTGTTACATCTACACTCATGTTAAAATATCCCCTTTCTTTTCCGCAGAAAACCTTCGTTTCCTCAGTATTGTTGAAAAAATTGTAGCATTAAAGTATACTTGAAAGTCAATAGTTTTTTTTATTTTTGTCAAAATTTTTCTTTGACTTTTTCCGTTTCCGGTGGTATTCTGGTAAAAAATTATGATTACAAAAGGAGTAGCACTATGATCTGGAAAAACCAGTTTCTTCACCTCACAAATGGCGATGTTTCAGCTGTTTATGGGGATAGTGCGCTCTTTTTTAAGTAAACTTCACATCTTGTATTCTTAAAATCACACAGAAAATGCACGTATCTCCCCATCAGAATTTTACTATATTTTGACAAGGAGATTTTTTTATGTCTGAGAAAAATACCAGAAAACAAATACGAACTTTATATCTTATGACCACGGTCGGCTATTTTCAGATTGCGGCGGCTTCGTGGGTTGCACTGCTCGCACTCCGTGGATTTTCGCTGCTGCAGATCGGGATGCTCGAAAGTATTTTCCATATCGTGAGCCTCTGCTTTGAACTCCCCTCCGGCGTTGTCGCCGATGTTTTCGGGCGACGGAAAACGCTGATTGCAAGTCAGGTGGCCGCCCTGATTTCCGGTACGCTGATGATTTTTTCCACCGGCTTTGCCACAACGGCGCTTGCGCTTGGATGCAGTGCGCTCAGCTATAACCTTGCATCCGGCACACGGGAGGCACTTGCGTATGACAGTCTGAAGCAGAACGGGGACGAAGGATTTTATGCCCGTTTTTCTTCTACTGAAATGATGCTGTACCGTATCACCAATTCCACCGCAACGCTCTGCGCAGGCCTTGCCCTGTGGCTGGGATACCGGCGCGCGTATGCGATTGATCTCTTCTTCGGGCTGATTGCGCTTGGCATTTCATTCCGCCTTGCGGAAGTAAAAACGGACGCAACACCAGTTCATTATCCTGTTGGACAGGAAATCGTTTCGGTTGTGCAGGAAAGCTGGCAGTTTCTTGTCCGTGAGAAAAAAGCAAGAAATATTATGCTGGTGAACGCACTCATCGGTGCCGTTTCTACGCTGGTTCTCTTCTTTTTACAGGCGAAGCTGCCACTCACCGGCATGAACAGCGCGCTGCTTGGACCTGCCCTCTTCGTGATGGGACTCGGCGCGGCACTGGGATCGCGGATGACGGCATACTTTCACAAATACCGCTACCGCGCGATTCTGCTGTTTGGCACGATCGGTGTACTTTTCGCCTTTCTTATGAGCTTTACCGGACTGCCGGCCCTTATGGTCTTCGGCGGATTTATCGGATCCTTTTCCGATGATTTTCTTGAAGTCCGGACCGATATTCTGCTCAATGACATGATCCCGTCCAGGCAGCGGGCGACGCTGATGTCGGTGAACTCGTTTGTCTTTTCTATGATTATGATCGTCCTTTCCACCGTATTTGGATGGATCATGTGATCGTCAAAAATTTACTTACATTGAAAAAAACGCTCATCAGTTTTTTGCTGATGACGTTTTTCAAAAAAATGATCAAACACCGCCGCTCCCTGCCAGAGCGCCGTCCGGGGTCTGCGGGGGTGTGCTTCCCCCCTCCACATTCCCCACCACTTTTTCTTTCTTCAACCACTTCCAGACATCGCCATACACGCGGTACTTCTCTTTCTCATTCAGTATTTCATGCCGCATTCCCGGATACAGCTTTCCTCTGACATTGCGGTACCCGATCAGCCGCATATGGTCAATGGATTTTTTAAAGCGCCGCACATTCACATAACACGGATCATCCCCGCCGGACAAAAACAGCACCGGCAGCTTCCGGTTTGTGCAATGCCATCCATGGAATCCATACGTCTCCTTCAGCAGGTCATTCAGCGCAAAAAAAGCATCATCCGAAAACGTAAAGCCACAGAGTGGGTTTTCTTCATACTCCCGCACCACCTCCGGGTCCGAACAGCACCAGGCGAACCGGCTCTTCTCATCCGCAAACCGCGCCGCAAACGATCCAAACGACATCGCCTCCAGAAGATTGCTCCGATGCTCATCCCCGAGCACCGCCGCTTCTGCGTGTCCTACAGCCGCACCCAGCGGCCGCAGATAATTCTTGCTCGGTGAACCACACACAATCAACGCATCCAGCTCCCTATCATGCTCCTTCGCATACGTGCGCACAACCAGGATCCCATACTGTGTCCCATCAGAATAAACGGCAGATCCGGGTACTCTTTTTTTGCCCATACCGTAACCTGAAACAGATCCTCCACAAGCCCTGCGCCGCCTGCGCCGTACATAAATCCGAGATCCTGCTCCGACTTCACACTCTTTCCGTGCCCGCGGTGATCATGAATCACACACACTACACCGTGTTCCGCCATAAACTCCATAAACGGCAGATACCGCTCCTTGTATTCGCTCATTCCATGGCTGAGCTGCAGAAGCGCCGTCCGCTGTACGCCCTCCTCCGGCTCCACCACAAGCCCGTCAAGCATCAGTCCATCCACCTTCGACTGAATCGTAAAACCTCTTTGCATTGCACCTTCCCCTTTCTTCCAGAACGATGCCGAACTGCCCGAAATTCTAAACCTCCGTGTCCTCCGAAATTTCCGGTGGAACCGCAAACGACAATGTAATCCGATCGTAGCACTCCTCGCACAGATCAAACTCATGCTTTTCCAGGTCCTTCCCGGAAAAGTACCCCCACGTCGTGTCGACCGAGCAGATCCCCTCCAGCAGCATTCCATTCTGTATTTTCATGCTTTTTCCGCAGCAGTTACACACCGCCGCTTCCAGCTCATTTGTGTTTTTGTTGTATTTCCGCATTTTTCTTCCTCCCGTGTATCAAAAAACGTTTCTTTCTTCGTTCCTGACACAAAACAGAAATCAGATTCTCCTGTGTCCTGTCGATTGTAACACATCTTTCCCGCCATTCCTACTGGGAATGAAAGGAAAGTCCTGTGCGTTAAATGCGTATACAATAACGATTTCTCTCTACCTCTTCGGAACCGATTCATCCGTCCGGCTCATCAGCACTGCGTCCTCCTTCGGGAGATCGTAGTACCCCTTCCGCATGCCGTCCTGTACAAAGCCGAGGCTCTCGTACAGATTCCGTGCCGGCGTATTGCCGATGCGCACATCCAGATGAATGACGCGCACCTTTCTCTCCTGCATCCGACGGAACAGCTCTTCCATCAGTGCACGGCCGATGCCGCGTCTTCTCGCTTTTTCTGCCACGCAGACATTTGTGATCTCACTTTCATCAAAGGAAATCAGGATTCCGAGATATCCTAAAATTTCACCGTCCTCCTCTGCTACAAGAAACAGTGCGTCGTCACGGATCAGAAATGTAAAAAATCCGGTTTCTGTCCACGGAATCGAAAAGTTGGCCTCCTCAATCGGCATCACCTGCTCCAGATCATCGATCTGCATTTCACGGATTGTGATCATTCGCTTTTTTCTCCGTTCTCCTGTTTTTTCACCACATCGGCATGCTTCACAGATTCCCGCTCCGCTCTTTCACGCTCCGCCTGCGATTTTCTCAGGTATTCCGGCTCGTGCTCTTCTGCCGTCTGAATCTTACCTTCTTTGTAATAAACCTCAGCCAGTGCTCCGACGGCTGCCGCTCTCTGGCGGTTGACGTGTGCCGGTGCAAAGGAAAACGGAATCGTCAGCAGTGCCTCTAATTTTTCCCGGTAAACCGCAACGCCGTCCCCGAGGAAAATCACTTCGTGGTCGAGGCAGTTCAGGCCCTCCGCCAGTGCCTCAATGCTCATCGTATCCTGTTCCCAGACCGTATCGAGACGATGATCCGTGTAGCAGTAAACTCCGGTATAGACCTGGTTTCTTCTCGCATCCATGATCGGGCAGACAAATTTGTCAGTATCCCAGATATTGTACGCGATTGCCGCCGTCGTTGGAATGGAAATCAGTGGTTTTTCAAGTGCCAGACCAAGTCCCTTGGCTGTTGCAGAACCGATGCGAAGACCGGTAAACGAGCCCGGACCTCCGGCAACTGCAATCGCATCGATCGTCGAAAGATCCAGCTCTGTCATGTTCGAGATTTCATCCAGCATCGGAAGCAGAGTCTGGGAATGTGTTTTTTTATAATTTACGGTGTATTCCGCAAGCAGTGTGTCATTTTCAACAACAGCCACCGAAGCCACCAGGCCGGAGCTGTCCAGTGCAAGTATTTTCATAATTTTTTGTTTCCTTTCCGATATTTCCTTCCTGTGCAACTCATTTTGGCAGTCTGCCGGAAACAGGAATCTTTACGATTTCCTTTTGTTTTTCCACCACATTCAGGATTTTTTTCTTTTATTCCACCGTAATTTTCCGGTAATCAAACCCTTTTTCGAGGTCTTTTTCTATCGTAATCGAAATCGCACCCTCCGGGATCAGCTCTTCAATCAGTTCTGCCCATTCGATCAGGCAGACACCCTCACCGAAAAAATAATCATCGTATCCGATTTCTTCCATTTCTTCTATATCACCGATCCGGTAAACATCGAAATGATAAAATGGCAGACGTCCTTCCGTATATTCCTGAATAATGGTAAATGTGGGACTGTTGACTGCCTCTGTGATGCCAAGTCCTTTTGCAAAGCCCTGCGTCAGAACGGTTTTTCCAACACCAAGGTCTCCGTTTAATGTATAAATCTGGCCAGGCTTCGCCGCTTTTCCCAGCTTTTCGCCAAGGGCAAGCGTCTCCGACGCAGAATTTGTTTCTATGATCATATGCTTTCTTCTCCTCTTTTTCTGCCTATCATTTTAACACAAACAAAAAGGTAATACAACCGCAGAACGAAACCGCTTTTCCTTGTGCTTTTCCTTGTGCTTTTCCTTGTGCTTTTCCTTGCTTTTTCTATCTGTTTTCGCTATACTATGTATCAGAGTTTCGCGGCCCCAAAACGTCCCACTCCTGTTTTTTCGGCCCGGAAAACGCGGTAAAACACGCTCTGCGCTTTTGTCCGCGTAAATCAAAAAGGAAAGAGATCAAAACTGTTATGCTGACTGTAATGAAATTTGGCGGAAGCTCCGTCGCAGATCTTGCGCACATCCGCAATGTAGCACAGCGCTGCATCGAAAAACAGCAGGCCGGAAGCCAGGTCGTTGTCGTTCTCTCCGCGATGGGAAAAACGACGGACGGACTGATTGCAACCGCAAAACAGATTACGGAAAAACCGTCCCGCCGCGAGATGGATATGCTTCTTGCCACCGGTGAACAGGTTTCCGTTTCCCTGATGGCCATAACCATGATTCAGATGGGCGTCAGTGCTGTTTCTTTAAATGCCTGGCAGGTACCGATGCACACGACCTCCGATTATCAGAACGCGCGCTTCAAACGGATCGACACCGAGCGCATCCGTAAAGAGCTGGATGACAACAAAATTGTCATTGTCACCGGCTTCCAGGGGATCAACAAATACGATGATATCACAACGCTCGGACGCGGCGGCTCCGATACGACTGCGGTTGCCCTCGCTGCAGAGCTGCACGCGGATGTCTGTGAAATCTACACGGATGTAGACGGCGTCTACACCGCAGATCCGCGGATTGTACCGAATGCGCGCAAAATGGAAGAGGTAACTTACGATGAAATGCTGGAGATGGCTTCGCTCGGCGCAAAAGTCCTTCACAGCAGATGCGTGGAAATCGCAAAAAAATACGGCGTGGAACTTCTGGTCTGCTCCAGTCTGAACCGGAATTCCGGAACGATGGTAAGGGAGAAAACCAAAATGGAAAAAATGTTAATCAGCGGCGTGGCTGCCGACAAAAATGTGGCAAAAATCCGTGTTGCAGGCCTTGGCAACGATCCGGAGAGTACGTTCCGCCTCTTAAATTTACTGGATCGGAACAATCTGAACATCGATGTCATGATCCAGTCACTCGGAAAGGACGGCACAAAGTCCGTTTCCTTTACCGTTGCAAAGCCGGATATGCTGCGCACGATCGATGTGCTGAACGACAATAAGGATTCGCTCGGCATCAAAAAGCTGGATTATGATGAGAACGTGGCAAAGATTTCCGTCATCGGAGCCGGTGTCCGCTCCCATTCGGGCGTGGCTGCCAAAATGTTCGGCGCGCTCGCCAATGCAGGAATCAATACCGAGATGATTACCACCTCAGAAATCCGCATCACTGCCCTGATCGACGAAGCATACGCAGATCAGGCAATGCGTGCGATCCATGAGACATTCCTGGAGTAATGATCTGAAAAAAGGGGTTTGCCCCCTTTGATACCAGATCGCTACGTGCTTTGCACTCCAGTAATCATCAAAAACATTCGTAATCCGCTCATTTTTCTTCGAAAAATGGCTACTTACGTCTTATCAAAAAATCGTAAAAAAATCAGGAGGAAAACAATTATGTCTAACCCAATCGTTACAATTACTATGGAAAACGGCGATGTGATGAAAGCAGAGCTTTACCCGGAAATCGCGCCGAACACCGTAAACAATTTCATCAGTCTGGTAAAAAAAGGCTTCTATGACGGCCTGATCTTCCACCGCGTCATCCCGGGATTCATGATCCAGGGCGGAGATCCTGCTGGCACAGGCGCCGGCGGCCCGGATTACTGCATCAAGGGTGAGTTCTCCCAGAACGGATTTGAGAACAACCTCGCACACACCCCAGGCGTTCTCTCCATGGCACGTACCATGTTCCCGGACAGCGCAGGAAGCCAGTTCTTCATCATGCACAAAGCTGCTCCGCATCTGGACGGCGCATACGCTGCTTTCGGAAAAGTAACAGAAGGCCTGGAAGTCGTAGATAAAATCGCATCTGTCAACACCGACTACAGCGACAAACCGCTGCAGCCGCAGAGAATGGCTACCGTTACCGTTGAGACCTTCGGCGTCGAGTATCCGGAACCGGAGAAATGCTAAGGATGAACGATGAACTGATGTTAGTTGAACCGTCGGAGGAATACTTCGCCGAACTCGCCGCCTACCGGAACGATTTTCTGGAAAACAGCGATTCCATGGACGGCTGCGGACCGCTTCGCCGGTTTGATGATATGAAGGCGTATCTTGAAGATACCATGCGGTATACCAGAGAGGAGACTCTGCCGGAGGGCATGGTTCTCGCAACACAGTTTCTGTGCATCCGCAAATCAGACAACCGCCTTGTCGGCATGATTCAGGTGCGCCACTACCTGAACGATTTTCTGCGCACCTTTGGCGGCCATATCGGCTACTCCGTCCGCCCGTCGGAACGCAGAAAAGGCTATGCTCCTGGATGCTGAAAAATGTGCAGCCGTACTGCAAAAGCCTCGGCCTTTCCGAAATTCTGGTCTGCTGCCTGGATACCAACGAGGGAAGCCGCAGAACGATCCTGAAAAATGGCGGCCGGTTCGACGGCACCGCTTATCGTGCCGATGAAAACAAAACACTGGAGCGTTACTGGATCACCCTGTGATTTTTAATCTTCCATTTCGCATAGCTCTGAATAGTTTCACAAATTTTTCTTGACATCCATGTCATTTCACTTTATAATTTGGAACTGCAAGCGAACAATTCTGTTCTTATGCAAAATATATGCCCTGGTAAAAAACCGACGGACAGGCAGGGGTAGTTGCCGAGCGTGGTTAAGAGCCACATTATTGATTGCGTTAAAAGCGCAAATTTTATGAGTTGATTACTTTATAATCGATGCTCTACGACGAGCACATCATCTTATGAAACGGTCAATAAGAGTACGTGACTATATATTTCTGCATAGGAAAACAGGGAGAAGCCTGGATTTTTGTCCATCCCCTGAAGTTTGCACAATACGATCATGTATAAATTTCGATTTTTAGACAGATGATGCACGTCATCTGTCTTTTTCGTGCTTATAGCCAAAGATGAACCCAACACCATTTTCTGAAAAAGGAGAACCAAACAATGTCAAAAGTTATGATCATCGGATGCGGCGGTGTTGCATCCGTAGCCATTCACAAATGCTGCCAGAACAGCGAAGTATTTTCTGAAATTATGATTGCAAGCCGCACCCTTTCCAAGTGCGATGCTTTAAAAGAAAAGCTGGCTCCGACCACAAAAACCATTATCACAACAGCAAAGGTGGATGCCGACTGTACAGAAGAATTAATCGCCTTAATCAAACAGTATCAGCCGGATGCCGTATTAAATCTGGCTCTTCCTTATCAGGATCTTACCATTATGGATGCCTGCCTTGCATGTAAGGTTCCTTACATTGATACTGCAAACTACGAAGCAGAAAACACGGATGATCCGGCATGGCGTGCGATCTACGAAAAGAGATGCGAAGAGCTTGGCTTTTCTGCTTACTTTGATTACTCCTGCAGTGGGCCTATATGGACCGTTTCAAGGAAGCCGGCATCACCGGTCTTCTCGGAACCGGCTTTGACCCTGGTGTCACCAGCGTTTTTGCAGCCTATGCACAGAAACACTATTTCGATGAAATTCACACGATTGATATTCTGGACTGCAACGGCGGCGATCATGGATATCCGTTTGCAACCAACTTCAATCCAGAAATCAACCTCCGCGAGGTATCCGCTCCCGGTTCTTACTGGGAAAACGGCCACTGGGTGGAAATTCCGCCAATGTCGATCAAACGGGAATATAACTTCGATGAGGTAGGCGAGAAGGATATGTACCTTCTTCACCATGAAGAAATTGAGGCTCTTGCAAAAAATATCCCGGGCGTAAAAAGAATCCGCTTCTTCATGACCTTCGGCCAGAGCTATCTGACCCATATGAAATGTCTGGAAAATGTAGGACTTCTCTCGACCACTCCGATTACCTTCAATGGACAGCAGATCGTACCGATCCAGTTTTTAAAAGAGCTTCTTCCGGATCCTTCCACTCTTGGTCCGCGCACCGTGGGTAAAACCAACATCGGCTGTATTTTTACCGGTATCAAGGATGGAAAAGAAAGAAGCATTTACATTTACAATGTCTGTGACCACCAGGAATGCTACCGGGAAGTAGAGTCTCAGGCGATTTCCTACACAACCGGCGTTCCGGCCATGATCGGAACCATGATGGTCGTGAACGGCCTCTGGAACAAGCCGGGTGTCTACACCACAGATGAATTCGATCCAGATCCGTACATGGAGGCACTCAACAAGTGGGGTCTTCCGTGGAAGGTCGTAGAAAATCCTGTTTTAGTAGATTAAGCCTATGTGTAAGATAAACGAACTGCCAACTCCCTGTTTTGTCATTGATGAAGGCAAACTGGAAGAAAACTTAAAGCTCCTGCACCAGGTAGAAGAACGCACCGGTGCAAAAATTCTGCTGGCTCAGAAATGCTTTTCCTGTTTTTCGGAATATCCGCTGATTGGAAGATACATCAGCGGAACGACTGCCAGCGGACTCTATGAGGCGCGGCTTGGCAAGGAAGAAATGGGGCTGGAGAATCATGTGTATTCTCCGGCCTACCGCCCGCAGGATATGAAAGAGCTCGCACAAATCTGCGATCACATTATTTTCAATTCAGAAAAACAGCTCCGAACATACCTCCCCGTACTTGAGGCTTCCGGAACCGCAAAAGCCGGACTTCGCATCAACCCGGAATGCTCCACGCAGGAAGGCCATGCGATTTACGATCCCTGTGCGCCCGGCTCCCGCATGCATCCGCGCCTGCGATTTTACAGACGAACTGGCCGATCTTGTGGATGGTCTTCATTTTCATACCCTCTGTGAACAGAATTCGGATGATCTGGAAACCACGCTGCGCGCCGTGGAAGAAAAATTCGGCAAGTGGCTTTTTAAAATGAACTGGCTTAACATGGGAGGCGGACATCATATCACCCGTGAGGATTACGATATCGAACGCCTGATTTCCTGTATCAACCATATGAAAGAAACGTATGGTCTTCAGATTTACCTGGAGCCCGGGGAAGCAGTTGCCTTAAACGCGGGCTACAATGTCACAGAAGTTCTCGATATTGTCGAAAATAACGGAAAAATTTTAATTCTTGACACTTCCGCCGCCTGCCATATGCCGGATGTGCTTGAGATGCCGTACCGCCCTCCGCTCAAAGACAGCGGACTGCCGGGGGAAAAGCCTTATACCTACCGCCTTTCCTGCAATACCTGCCTGGCGGGCGACGTAATCGGCGAATATTCCTTCGATTCCCAAATCCGGATCGGTGACAGACTGTATTTTGAAGATATGGCGATTTATTCGATGGTAAAAACCAATACCTTTAACGGAATCCCACTCCCTTCCATCGCGGTGATGGACAAAGCTGGAAACTGTCGAATCATAAAGGAGTTTGGATATGAAGATTTCAAAAACCGATTGTCTTAGCATCCCAAAAGCCGATGGCTTTTACATGCCGGGCGAATTTGAGCCCCATGAAGGCACGCTGATGATCTGGCCGTGGCGCCCCGGTTCCTGGAATTACGGGGCAAAAGCGGCCAGAGCGGCATTTGCAGAAATTGCAGAAACAATTGCCGCTTATGAGCAGGTCTATCTCTTCGTCCGGCCACAGGATAAAGCATCGGCACAGGAACTGCTTTCCTCCGACCGGATTCATCTGATCGAAGCCCCGACAGAGGATGCCTGGGCAAGAGATACCGGCGCTACGTTTGTGGTCAACGATCAGGGCGGGCGAAGAGGCATTCAATGGGAATTCAACGCCTGGGGCGGCCAGTATGACGGTCTGTACTCCCACTTTGAACATGACCGTGAGGTTCCTGAACGAATCTGCAGTTTTCTCGGAGATTCCTTCTATAATGCCCGCCCCTTTGTTCTGGAAGGCGGCTCCATCCATGTTGACGGGGAAGGAACCCTGCTTACGACCGAAGAATGTCTGCTGAGTCCGGGGCGCAATCCTTCTCTTACAAGAGCGGAAATTGAAGAAAAGCTGCGTCAGTATCTTTCGGTCGAGAAAATCATCTGGCTTCCTTTTGGTATTTACAACGATGAAACCAACGGCCATATCGATAATATGTGCTGCTTTGTAAAGCCAGGAGAAGTACTTCTTGCCTGGACAGATGACGAAAACGATCCTCAGTATGCCAGAAGCAGGGCCGCTTTTGATCTTCTCTCCCATACCGTTGACGCGAAGGACGAAGCTTTGTAATTCACAAGCTGCCCATTCCAAAGCATCCCATCTGTATTACAGAAGAAGATCTTCTCGGCTATGATTTTGAAGCTGGCGAAGATCAGCGGGAAGCCGGGGAACGCCTTGCCGCCAGCTATATCAATTTTTATCTTGCCAATCACTGTGTCCTTCTTCCCCGTTTCGGTGATGAAAACGATACCGTGGCTGCAGAAATTCTCGGAAAATGCTTTCCGGATCGACGGATCCTCCTGTCGATGCACGCGTCATTCTGACCGGCGGAGGCAACATTCACTGTATTACCCAGCAGATTCCGGCAAAGAAAAGAGGAAACAGATTATGAGAAATATAAAAATTGCCGCACTGCAGTTTTCATGCTGCAGCCAGGTACAGGAAAATATAGACAAAGCAGAGACCATGGTCCGTGAAGCCGCTTCCAACGGCGCCAATCTCATCCTTCTTCCTGAATTATTTGAAAGACCGTATTTTTGTCAGGAAAAGCGATACGATTATTATGATTATGCCTGCCTTTGACAGAAAATCCCGCCATCCGGCGTTTTCAGGCCGTTGCCGGAGAACTTGGGGTCGTGATTCCGGTCAGCTTTTATGAAAGGGATGTTCAGCGCCTGTTTAATTCCATTGCCATGATTGATGCAGACGGATCCATTCTTGGCGTTTACCGCAAGACCCATATCCCGGACGATCATTTTTATCAGGAAAAATTCTATTTCACTCCGGGAGATACGGGATTCAAAGTCTTTGAAACACGTTTTGGAACCGTCGGCGTCGGCATCTGCTGGGATCAGTGGTTTCCGGAAACAGCACGATGTATGGCTGTGCAGGGGGCTGAAATCCTGCTCTATCCTACCGCGATCGGAAGTGAGCCGATCCTGAATGTAGACAGCAGCGGGCACTGGCGACGCGTCATGCAGGGACATGCTGCCGCAAATCTTGTTCCGGTTGCTGCTGCAAACCGGATTGGTACCGAAACCGTAACTCCCTGTGAAGAAAATGGCGGCCAGTCCTCTTCTCTTACTTTCTACGGTTCTTCCTTTATTGCCGATGCAACCGGTGAGCTTGTGGCATCTGCCGGAAGAGATACCGAGGAAATCCTGTACGCCTCCTTCGATCTGGATGCCCTGCGCGAAGAACGTTTTTCCTGGGGGCTTTTCCGTGACCGGCGGCCGGAAACTTATCGTATCATGACGAAACAGTAAAGCTCTGTCTCTTCCTGTTGTAACTCTTCTTACAGCGGTGCGCTGCATCACATATTCTAACTACAAAGGAGAACCGCTATGCAATATGGAATTTTATGTCTGCTGCCGCCTGCGGCGATGCTGATTTTTGCATTAAAAACGAAAAAATCTTTCGAAGCTCTGATTTTCGGAACCCTGGTTGCCTATCTCATCATGTATAAAACGGCTTTTATCGGACCCTGGTGTGATCTGCTGCTTTCGGAGATCAGCAACGCAGATAACCAGTATATTCTTCTTCTCTGCGGACTGTTCGGAGGCTTCATCTTCCTGCTCCGCGAGGCAAAAGGAACACTTGGTTTTTCCAACCTGTTAAGCCGCTTCTGTAAAAATGAACGGATCACCATGATGATGTCGGTATTTCTCGGAATCATTATTTTTGTCGATGATTATCTCAACATCATGACCGTTGGAACCTGTATGAAGGATGTCTGTGATAAACGAAAAGTCCCACGCCAGGCCCTTGCTATATCATTGACTCAACCGGTGCACCTGTCTGTGCACTGATTCCCTTTTCCACCTGGGTAGTTTTTTATTCCGGTGTTTTTATTCAGGAACCGGACATTCTCAATATGGGCTTTTCCACCGGTATGAGTGTTTACTTAAAAGTGCTTCCTTATATGTTTTATCCCATGGCTGCACTTCTGGTTGTCATTCTGTTTGCCTGCAAACTGATGCCAAAGCTCGGAAAAATGAAAGATGCCTATACCGATCTGGAAAAGAAAGAGCAGACACCGGAGCATCCAAAAATGCACAATGCCCCTTCCGTTGACATTGCCATGGCCGGAATGAGCGTTGATTACCCGCCCGAAAATACCAATGCCGGAAATATACTGGATTTTCTGATCCCCATCGGAATTCTGATCGGTGTGACAGTAGCCACACAGGATATGATGCAGGCGATTATTCTTGCTCTTGCTTCCTGTATGATTCTTTATCTTCCGCGGAAAAAAATGACCTTTACGCGGTACGTGGAACTGTTCTTTGCCGGCTTTGCAGATATTCTTCCGGTTCTCGCCATTCTTCTTGCATCCTTTATGATCAAGACTGCCTGCGGCGAAATGGGACTCTCGGAATACGTCATCAACCTGTGTGTTCCGTATATGAATGCCAAAACACTGGCAGCTATTATTTTTGTTGTCATTGCAGTTCTGACCTTTGTCACCAGCTCTTTCTGGGGAATTGAGGCCGTAGCCGTTTCCATCGTTGTTCCGCTTGCCATCGCCCTTGATGCTAATGTACTTCTGGCACTTGGCGCTGTCGTATCCGGCGGTGTTTTCGGAAGCCATGCATGCTTCTATTCCGACGCAACGGTTCTTTCCTCCGCGACCTGCGAGATTGACAATATGTCACATGCCGTGTCGCAGTTTCCTTACGTCCTGATCAGTGCTGCTCTCGCCGTATCGGGATTCTTAATCTGCGGAATTTTTGCTCTTTAAAGACACACAGGAAATTTCAACGAAGTTTCCTGTAAATTAAAAAAGCCTCCGACGATAGGATTTTTCTGAATTCGTCGAAGGCTTTTTGTTTTTTATTCTTTTACACTCAGCCGCACCAGCGCACGCTGCAGCTTGCTTCGGCAATACGGTATTCTTTGTCTGTCAGACCGCCGTTTGCCAGCGCCTGCTCGGCCTGTGTTTGGCAGCCTCGGCGCGCTCTGCATCAATATCCTCTTCCCACTCCCAGGTCGTTGCCAGAACACGGCAGACCCCATTCATCATGGAAAGCATTCCGCCGATGCAGGCGGCATTTCTTCTCGTTCCGTCCTCCAGCACAATATGCGCCTCGCCCATACCAAGTGCAGTGCAGTAATTGCAGTGCCCCGGCAGAATTGCCAGGTCGCCGCTGATGGTTCTGCAGACAACGCGCGCTACGTCACCCTCATAGAGAAGTCCGTCCGGCGTGCCGACACGTAAAGGAAATGTACTCATACGTCATTCCTCCTTTACTGATTCAGTGCTTTTGCTTTTTCAAATACCTCGTCGATGGTTCCTGCAAACAGGAAGCAGCTCTCCGGAAGATCATCGCACTCGCCGTCAAGGATCATGCGGAATCCGCGCAGAGTTTCTTTTAACGGCACGTATTTTCCTTCCATACCGGTAAACTGTTCCGCTACCGAGAAGCTCTGGGACAGGAAACGCTGTACCTTACGGGCACGGCTGACCGTCAGCTTATCCTCTTCGGACAGCTCGTCCATACCCATGATGGCGATGATATCCTGCAGCTCTTTGTATCTCTGCAGCACCTGCTGTACGGCACGCGCTACCTCATAGTGCTCATGGCCTACGATTTCCGGTGTCAGGATACGGCTGGTAGAATCAAGCGGATCAACGGCCGGATAAATACCCTGGCTGGAAATTTCACGGGAAAGTACCGTCGTGGCATCCAGATGGGTAAATGTCGTTGCCGGAGCCGGGTCGGTCAGGTCATCGGCCGGCACGTAAACAGCCTGTACCGATGTGATGGATCCCTTTCTTGTGGAAGTAATACGCTCCTGCAGTGCGCCCATCTCGGTTGCCAGCGTCGGCTGGTATCCTACTGCGGACGGCATACGGCCAAGCAGAGCCGAAACCTCGGAACCTGCCTGCGTAAATCGGAAAATATTATCGATGAACAGCAGCACATCCTGATTTTTCACATCACGGAAGTATTCTGCCATGGTAAGGCCGGAAAGTCCGACACGCATACGCGCTCCCGGCGGCTCGTTCATCTGTCCATAGACCAGTGCTGTTTTGTCGATAACACCGCTCTCTTTCATCTCGTTGTAAAGGTCATTTCCTTCACGGGTACGCTCTCCGACACCGGTGAAAACAGAAAGTCCGCCGTGTGCCGTTGCCACGTTGTGGATCAGCTCCATGATAAGGACTGTTTTTCCAACGCCGGCACCACCGAACAGACCGATTTTTCCGCCCTTGGCATACGGGCAGATCAGTCAACGACCTTGATTCCGGTTTCGAGGATCTCCGTTGCCGGAACCTGTTCCTCATAGGACGCGGATCGCGGTGGATCGGCCATTTTTCTGCTGTTTCCGGTGCCGGCTTATTGTCTACGGTCTCACCGAGCAGGTTGAACACGCGGCCTAAGCACTCCTCTCCGACCGGAACGGCGATCGGGCCGCCCGTGTCGACTGCTTTCGTTCCGCGGACAAGTCCGTCTGTGGACTTCATAGCAATGCAGCGGACCATGTTGTCGCCCGTCTGCTGCGCCACTTCCACAACCAGCTTCTCGCCGTGGTTGTCTATCTCGATGGCATTCAGAAGTGCCGGCAGCTCTCCTTCCGGAAAACGGATGTCCAGAACAGGACCCGTTACCTGCACAACCTCGCCAATGTGTTTTTCACTCATTTAACGACTTCTCCTCACTTTTCTTGTTTCCACTCTTACACGCCTTCCGCACCGCCGACGATCTCCGTGATCTCCTGCGTAATGCTTGCCTGACGGGCACGGTTGTAATACAGATTGAGCTGTTCAATCATCTCCTCTGCATTTCCCGTTGCCGCCTCCATTGCGGTACGGCGTGCCGCAAGCTCACTTGCCACACTCTCACAGATACCGCCGTAAATCAGGCCGCCTAAGTATTCCGGCACAATCGCTTCGAATACCTCGACACCGTTTGGCTCATACAGGATCAGATTCCGGATTTTTTTCGCTTCCGGATCCTCTCCGTCCTCTTTTGCAATGTCAATCAGAGGCAGGATCGGCACGGAAACCGGCATCTGCGACAGCATCGACACGAATTTTGTGTAACAAAGCTCCACATGTCCGAAGGTCCCTTTCCGGAACTCACGGCACAGCGCGCGCGCGATCTCAAAGCTGTCTGCCACGGAAAGATTTGCGATCTCGGCAAAGCTGTCCGTCAGAATGTCCAGCTTCCGGGATTTTGCATACTCCACTGCCTTTTTGCCGACCGGAACCACACAGATCTCTTTTCCTTTGGCATCTGCCTCAAAGCATCGGAACAGATTCGCGTTGTATCCGCCCGCAAGGCCGCGGTCTCCGGCAACCAGCACGTAGCAGCATTTCTCGTTTTTTGCCTCTTTTGCATAAATGGAATAAAATTCCGTGTTTCCTTTTGCAATATCCTGCAAAGTGCGGTACAGCTCCTGAAAATACGGACGGCAGGTATCAGCCCGCTCCTTCGCTTTTCGCAGCTTGGAGGACGCTACAAGTTCCATCGCCTTGGTAATCTGCATCGTGCTTTCGACACTTTTGATCCGCAGCTTTACGGCTTTCATGTTTGCAGCCATAGGCTCCTCCTTCTTTCCTTATTTTGCAGGTCTTGTATTGATAAAGTTTTCGGTGTACGATTCGAGCGCACTTTTCAGCTTCTCTTCGGTATCTGCCTCGAGTTTTCCGGTTGCGGAAATCTCCTGCATCACGGCAGCACCCTCTGCGTCGGTATCAAGCCAGGTATACAGTCCGTCCTCATAGGCGCGGACATCCTCAGCTGCAACCTTTGACAGAATTCCTTTCGTTACCGCATAAAGAATGGCCACCTGTTTTTCTACCGGAACCGGTGCATTCTGGTTCTGTTTTAATACTTCCACGATACGCACACCCTGCTCCAGACGCGCCTTTGTATCGGCATCCAGATCGGATCCGAACTGTGCAAAACTTGCCAGCTCGCGGTACTGGGAATAGATCAGTTTCAGAGTTCCGGCTACCTTCTTCATCGCCTTAATCTGCGCATTTCCACCGACACGGGATACGGATACGCCAGGGTTTACCGCCGGCATAACGCCCGAGTGGAACAGCTCTGTCTCAAGGAAAATCTGTCCGTCTGTGATGGAGATGACGTTCGTCGGAATATAGGCGGAAATATCGCCTGCCTGGGTCTCAATGATCGGCAGGGCCGTCATGGATCCGCCGCCGTGTTCATCGTCCAGCTTTGCGGCACGCTCCAGAAGTCTGGAATGGAGATAGAAAACATCTCCCGGATAAGCCTCACGTCCCGGTGGACGGCGGATCAGCAGGGAGAGTGCACGGTATGCAACCGCGTGCTTACTTAAGTCATCATAAATGATCAGCACATCTTTTCCCTGATACATAAAGTACTCGCCCATGGCACAGCCGGAATACGGTACGATATACTGCAGCGGGCTCGCTTCGGATGCCGTCGCTGCCACGACGATGGTGTACGCCATTGCGCCGTTCTTCTCAAGATTTTCTACTAAGGACGCTACTGTCGAACGTTTCTGTCCGATGGCAACGTAGATACAGATCACATCCTTGCCTTTCTGGTTCAGAATGGTATCGGTTGCGATCGTTGTCTTTCCGGTCTGACGGTCTCCGATGATCAGCTCTCGCTGACCTCTTCCGATCGGAACCATGGAATCGATCGCTTTAATACCGGTCTGCAGCGGCTGATTAACACCTTTTCTCTCACAGATGCCCGGTGCCGGGCTTTCAATCGGACGGTACTCTGCTGCCGTAATCGGGCCTGCGCCGTCGATTGGCTGGCCGAGCGCGTTGACAACGCGTCCGATCATGCCTTCTCCGACCGGAACCGAAACAACTTTTCCCGTTCTTTTTACAAGCTGTCCCTCGCTGATGTTCTCGCCGGAACCGAATAAAACGACAGATACGCTGTTTTCCTCGAGGTTCTGTGCCATTCCATAGCTTCCATCCTCAAATTCCAGCAGCTCGCCTGCCATGCAGTTCGAAAGACCGCTGGCTCTTGCGATTCCGTCTCCGACCATCAGAACGGTGCCTGTCTCATCCTGCCGGATCGCATTTTCATAATATTTGATCTGGCTGCGGATGACCTTGGATATTTCTTCTGGTTTCAGTTGCATTTTTTCCTCCTACACCACTGTATCGCTGATTCTTCTGGAAAGCTCGGCCAAACGTCCCTTTACGGTTCCGTCAAACAGCTTTCCGTCGAGCTCCACACGGACACCCGCCAGAACGGACGGATCGGTTTTCAGTTCCATCACGACCGTTTTTCCGCTCATCGTTTCCAGTTTTTTCTTCAGAAGCTCTTCCTGTTCCTTCGACAGGGATGCTGCGCTCGTCACAACTGCCTCGGCAATATTGTGGGCTGCGTAGTATCTGCGCTGGAATGCTTCCTGGCATCCGCCGAATTCACGGAGAAGATTTTTTCACACAGCAGTTTGATAAAATTGACCAAATACGGTTCCGCCTGGCTGCCAAATGCCGCGTCGATCAGCCCGATCCGCTCTTTTCGCGGAATCGAAGGCTCCGATAAAAGGCGCGGATACTTCGGGTTTTCCCGGAACAGAGCTCGGATCTCCTTCATCTCGGAAAGGATTTCCTCTTCGAGATGCTCCTCCTGGGCCAGCTCATACAGGCTCCCACCGTATACTCTGGCAGTTTCTGTATGATGCTTCACCTACATTCGATATAAATTCATCTATCAGCTTCTCATGGTCTTTTTCATTAATCTCACGTTCAATGACCTTTCCGGCAATATCCATGGCAATGCCGCCGATCTCGCCTTTGACTTCATTGACCGCTTTCTTTTTCTCCTGGGCAATCTCTTTTTCTGCCTTGTTTTTCAGGGCAGCCGCCTGTTCGGAAGCCTCTTTTACGATTTTCTCGCTCTGCAGCGTTGCTGTCTTTCTGGCGCTTTCGAGAATCTCGTTGGCCTTTTCCTTGGCCTCCTGCATATTCTGCTCATATTCCTCTTTGATGGCGTTGGCTTCTTTTTTTGCCGCCTCTGCGTCTGTGATCTCCGCATCGGCTGCCGCACGCCGTTTTTCCAGCATTTCATTGATCGGTTTGAAAAGGAACCGTTTGATCAGATACATCTGGATGAAGAGGTTGCAGATCTGTGCGATAAAAGTCCAGGGGACAATTCCTACCAGTTCCTGAACCTGCATAGTTTCTTTCCTCCTAGCAATCATTTACTCCTTGCAACTATTTCAGGAAGTTCATGAACATTCCCGGTGCTACGAAGATCAGAAGCAGGCCGGTTACGAAACCGTAAATACCGGTTGTCTCTGCGATCGCGCATCCAAGAAGCATGGTGCTTGTTACATCGCCTTTGCATTCCGGCTGACGTCCGATTGCCTCAAGTGCCTTTGCTACGGCGTTACCTTCACCGATACCAGGTCCGATACCTGCGATCAGGGAGCATCCTGCGCCGATTGCGCATCCTGCGAGAGCGATACCTTTTGCTAAAATCTGAAAATCCATCTTGTTTTCCTCCTGTATTTTCTTTTTGTAAACCTCATTTTTTAATCTCTTTAGCCTTCTTCTGCTGCATTCGCAATGTACATGACAGTCAGCATACAGAAAATAAAGGCCTGCATCACGCCGGAGAACCAGTCAAAATAGACCGACAGAACAGCCGGGACACCGACGTCCAGAATCGGGATCTGTGAAAGGGTTCTTCCGAGCACGCCGGGAAGCAGTCCCAGCAGCTTTCCGCTTGCCAGTGCCAGCGATCCGTAGATCAGGCATTGATGACAACGCCGGAAAGGATGTTTCCAAAGTGACGGCACGCCATACTGATCGGCGTTGCGAGCTCCGACAAAACGTTAAACGGTGTCATAACCGCAATCGGAGTCGTGAAGCCCTTCAGATATCCGCCAAAACCGTTGGTTTTGATCTTCTGTGTGGTGATCATGATGAAAACCACAACAGCCCAGGCCGCCTCGGTGGAAAGATCTGCTGTCGGACTTCGAAGTCCGATCAGGCTGATCAGGTTCGAGACAACGCTGGTCGCGAAAAGCGCCGACACAAAAGGAATCAGATAGCGGAATTTTTCTCCCATGTTGCCGATGACAAATTTGTTTGCGGTTTCCACAATCATTTCTGCCACCGCCTGGCGTTTGGAGATGTTCCGCACCTTCAAATCTCTTGTAAGCCAGATGCAAAGTCCGGTAATGAGTGCCATTACAATCCAGCTTACCACCAGCGTTTCGCTGATCTGAATTTTCCCGAACAGCGGGAAATCGATCGGGATCGTAAAAAAGACTTTTGCACCGGAGATATCAACCTCCATTCTCTTTTCTCACCTCCTCTGTATGAATAAAATAAAAATTTGAACCTTTTGTCAAAGCGGATCTTCACAATCCGCTTCGCTGCTTGCTCATAACCGAATCGCTGCTTCGCAGTTTCGGTTTAAAAACGCCGTCCCGTCTTTGCGGCTTTCGCCTGAGATCAGGTTCAGCGCTTTATGCTGTTTTTTATGCCCATCAGCTTGATGGCCGTTCCCGGAATTAAAAGCGGCAGGATTCCTGCGGCAAACTGGAAGCATGGAAGCACAATCGCCAGAACTGCCCAGAGCATCTGCATCAGATTTCTCTGCGAATAGCTTGCCTGCATCCGTCGCTTTGCTCCCGCCTCGTCTGTCTCGGACACTGCTTTTTGTACTGCCATGCCCATCAGGAAAAAGTTCAGCACCGCAACGGCACCGCCTCCGATTCCCCCGAGGATCACCCGATAGTCAAATGGGATTTTTTCCGGCCAGATCAGGTGCAGGATCAGAAATCGACCCACATCACAACTACGCCGACGACGGTATAGATGGCAACATTTTTTGTCTCCTGCTTTACGGCCGGTTGGACCTTGTCTCCGAAATTGCTCATATCGCCTTGTTTCCTTTCTAAGGGATTTTCCCCTTAAAATCAGTCTGAAATCTTTTCTCTGCCTCTTGATCTTCGTCAACTGTGAAACTTTTTCAGACACGTTCTAAATATGTCGGTTGAAAGACACCCTCTTTTTCTTCTTTTTTCCGTCCGGCTCCGTCTCACTGCGTTTCTGATGCCGCAGAACGCTCTGCCGAATTTCCAGGCTGTCACGGCACCGCCTCCGATCCCAAAGAAAAAGCCGATCAGATAAATCCATGTTCCAACCGAAAAGCGGTCGCAAAGCCACCAGCAAAGTGCCAGACAAAGAAAAAGAGGCGTCACAAGGGACAGTCCGAATTGTGTCAACATTGTGAGATTGGTAATCATCCCCGTCCACTTCTTCATATCCTGTCCCTTTCTGCCGCCTCTTTTTGTCAGACCCTCGGATCTGTGTCTTGTTTCATTTTTTCCAAAACACACTTCCATTTTTGTAACCACTTAGTCAGATTGTACCATAAACGTTTTCATAAGACAAATGAATTTGTATATTTTCCAAATTATTTATTTTATTTACATTCTTTTCATAATAATTGGAATCCAATTTTTCTCAATTTTGTCCCATTGCAAAATTGCAGCGTTCACCTCGCTTCTTATTTTTTGAAAAAAACTGCGGTTTTATTCCACACATACTGCCGTTTTTTCTTTCCAATCGGAAAGCTGATAGCTTACCTCATAGTGTCCCGGCTCCAGCAGGTATCTACCGTTTTCTTCTGATCCGAGCACTTCTGCAACCGCTTCTTTTTCACTTTTGGCAACCATTGGAAGTACGGCCTCTGCGGTACAGTCGAACGGAACATCCATGGTGATGGTCACGTGCTCTTTGTCGGAAAGCTCCCAGCGAATGCTGTACATTCCCGATGCAGAATCATATTTTGCCTCTGCATACCTCAAATCCCAGTTCAGCGTCGGTGCAAACTGTACGGTCCTGGCACCCGGATGGGATTCCATCGTGTTGATGCCGGCAACGTGACGGAACATCCATTCCTGGATGGAGCCGTAAGCATAATGGTTCATACTGTTCATGCTGATGCCGGAAATCGTACCGTCCGTAAGAAGGGAATTCCAGCGTTCCCAGACGGTAGTTGCACCAAGCTTAACCTCATAAAGCCAACCCGGAAATTCCTCGTTCAGCAACAGTTCGTAGGCAAGATCATTCATGCCGTTGTCGGTGAGCACATTGTTCAGCAATGGTGTTCCGACAAATCCCGTCTTCAGTTTGTGGTTACTCTGCTCAAACAGCTTCAGAAGCTGCCGTTTTGTCAGCTCTTCGTTCTTTGACAGATGGTATTTCAGCGTCAGCAGCAGCGCCGTCTGTGTTTTGATGCAGCAGCGGCCTGTTGCGCTGTAATATTCTTCCTGTACCACAGCAAACTGCTCCTCGGACAGCTTCTGATACTTCTCCTGCTCCTCGCGGTATCCCAGCACACCGGCCGCTTTTGCCACGATTCCTGCACTGATCGCATAATACAGGTTTGCAATAAACTCCTCGTCCGTTGCACCCATGACCTGCTCCGCTCCCTGTACCGGATTGTCCAGTGCCAGCCAGTCGCCGAAGTGGAAAACAGATCGCCAGCCATGGTTATCCCCATCCACTTTCGTGATGTACTCCACCCACGATTTCATGCTCGCAAACTGATCTTCCAGAATGCTCTTGTCCCCGTAAAACAGATATAGATTCCACGGAATGATGCACGCCGCATCGCCCCAGACACACGCTGCATCCTCGACGCCGCACGACGGCACCACGTACGGCACCTTTCCGCCGAGCACGCTCTGCTCTTTTGCCATGTCGTACAGGTATTTTGCATAGAATGCATACGTATCTTCGAGATACATCGCCGTCGGCGAGAACACCTGTGCATCACCCGTCCATCCCATGCGCTCATCACGCTGCGGGCAGTCGGTCGGAACATCTACAAAATTGCACTTTAATCCCCAGCGCACATTACTGATGAGTTGGTTGACCAAATCACTTCCTGTTTTCATCCAGCCTGTCGCGGTGATATTGCTGTAGTAAGCAAGTCCGGTGAAATCCTCCTTTTTCAGATCCGGAATACCCTCGATTTTTACATAACGGTATCCATAGAAGGTAAAATGCGGCACAAGATCTATTTCCGTTCCATCCGAAATATAAATGTATTCTGATTTCGCACTCCGCAAATTTTCATTGTAGAAATTGCCGTGCTGCAGAATTTCTCCTGTCTGAACATGTACTTTTGTTCCTTTTGGCACGTCGACATGGAGTTTAAAGATTCCCGTGAATTCCTGTCCCATATCGAAAACCAGCTCACCTGCCGGAGTATGAATCAATTCTTTTGGCCGGAAAGTTTCATGAATCGTCACCGGAAGACTCATGCGATCGGTCAGTTCCCCTTTCGGTGCATCACAGAGGACTGCCTGCTCTGCAGGAAGATCCGGCAGCGTATCATCCCGATGCTCGCCGTCGTAGAGATTGGAGAATGAAATTTTGCTGCGTTGTACCTGCCATGTCTCATCCGTGCCGATGACTTCTTCCGAGCCGTCTGTATACATAAGATGCAGCTCCGCAATCAGCTTCCAGTCATTTCCGTAAAAGCCTTTATCCTCAAACGCACTGAAACCAAACCGTGCCTTATACCAGCCGTTGCCAAGCAGTACACGGAGTGTTCCCTCGCTCGAAAATTCCTCTGTCACATCGTATGTCTGATACTGTACCCACTCATTGTAATCATTGCTATACGGTGTCAGATATTCATTTCCGACACGCTTCTCATCAACAAACACTTCATACAGTCCAAGTCCGCATATATACAGCCGTGCTTTTGCCACTTCTTTTGCCGGAATAATTTTCTTTTCAAAATAAGGATGGCGTTTTTCTTCACTGCTACAGGAGACCCATTTGGCAGACCATGCTTCCTCCCGCTTTCCAGTTTCAAAAAACTGCACTTCGCTTACTGCTTTTTCTCCGGCATCGCTGCCTGCTTCCACCGTCCAGTAATACCGTGTTCTCGGCTCCAGCTCCAGTTTCACCGGATAGCAAAGGCTACTCGCTTTCGTATCCTCCCCCGAGTCAAACAACAGATGTTCCATCGCCTCATCCGATGATACACGGATCCTTGCATAACTCTGCTGCTTTCCTTTCGCTTCTTTTATTTTCCACGAAAAGACCGTCCGTTCCATCCGAAATCCCACCGGATTTTCCAGATGGTTCACTTGTGCGTGATAAATCTTCATATTTAAATTCCTCCTCCCTTTTTGTATTTCAAATATCCCCATTTTTTTTATTTTATCATAATGCATGTTTTCAAAAAAGGTTCTGTTTTGCAGGAAAAAGCATCTTTATTTGCACCCATTCCGGACAAAGCCCGTGCTTTTTTCTCCGTATCATACTCCTTTCTCCCGTCCCTGAATATCAAAAATGCCGGATTCTCTACCACAAATCCGACATTTTGATTTCCATCCCTATCTTATCTTCAGTTCAGCAATTCATCCGCCAGCGTTCTCTTCGGCACATAGTGCACATCGTTCTCATCCCGGTAATAATTCGTATTTCCATCCTCCGGCACATCCACCAGATGAATCTCCTCCGCCGGTTTTCCAAACGCCACAATCAAAAGCGGCCGGATCTCCTCAGGCAGTCCAAGTACCTCCATTACCTCGCCCGCCTGAAAATTCCCGATCATACAACCGCCCAAGCCCCTGCTCCACCGCCGCAAGCAGCATCGTCTGCGCTACAATTCCGACATCCTTCTGATACCGGTTCAGATTCTCATCAATCCCCTTATCCTGACAGATCACAACAAAGCCCGTCGGCCGTTTCCCCGGATGCGGCAAAACCATCTCCGGCAGCGCCCGCGCCCACTTCGTCAGTCCCTGCACCTTCTCCACTTCTTCCGGCTCCCACGTCAGAAAATACTTCAACGGCTGCTTATTTACACTCGAAGGACAAAGCCGCGCGCAATCCACAAACCCTTCCAACGTCTCCCGCGAAATCCGCACCGACTCATCAAAACCACGATAACTCCTGTTTTTTAATACCAGATCCTTTAACATCATTCTTCATCCTCCTGTCTTAACTTTTCTTTCTATCTCCCACTCTACCACACCTCCCACCCCCTATCAATCACCTTTTTCTCATTTTCCCTCTTGACATACTTTGATATTCAAAGTATTATATATCTAGTTTTCAAAACCATATAGTAAGGTTTTTAACATTACATTTTTACCAATACCAGATCCCGTGCCCGCCGCCGTGTCGGGGATGTTCCTCCAGGATGGCGCATTTGCAGGAGGCCTGCAAACTCTTAGGCTATGGAATTTTGCGTTGCTTGAAAAAACGGCACTGTCTGAGCGCAGCGAGTTCGCCGTTTTTTTCAAGCGCCCTTAGCAAAATCCCAAAGCCTTAGAGTTTCCTGGCTCCGAAACCGCGCCATCCTGGAGGAACATCCCCGGCGCGGCGGCGGGCACGGGATCGTCCATTTATCAAAAAGGAGAATTCATATGTTACCAAATTTAAAAATAGGAAATCTCACCGCCAAATACCCCATCATCCAAGGCGGAATGGGCGTCGGCATCAGTCTCTCATCCCTAGCAGGTGCCGTTGCCAAAGCCGGCGGAATCGGCGTCATCTCCGCCGCCCAGCCCGGCTGGCGCGATCCGGAATTCGCGCGTGATCCCTTAAGCGCCAATCTTCGCGCCCTCGCTTCCACATCCGCCGTGCCAAAGAAATCTCAAACGGCGGCATCATCGGCGTCAATATCATGTGCGCCCTGACCCACTACGAGGAATACGTCCGCTGCTGTATCGAAAACGGAGCCGATCTCATCATTTCCGGAGCTGGTCTCCCGACTGATCTGCCAAAATACACAGCGGGAAGCTCCATCAAGCTCGCCCCTATCGTTTCCCCGCCCCGGACTGCCAAAGTTCTTCTGAAGCTTTGGGATAATCACTATCACCGCGTCCCTGACCTTGTTGTCATCGAAGGTCCCGCGGCCGGCGGCCATCTGGGCTACTCCGCCGAAACCGTGGAAGAAACAGCACGGCGCGGCTACGATGACGAAATCCGGGAAATTCTGCAGATTGTACATGGCTACGAAGAAAAATATGCCTGTACCATCCCCGTCGTCTTTGCCGGAGGCGTCTACACCCATGAGGATATCCTTCACTATCTGTCGCTTGGCTGCGCAGGCGTCCAGATGGCTACCCGTTTCGTTGTCACGGAAGAATGCGATGCCGATCCCCGCTACAAACAGGCATACCTGAATGCAAAAAAAGAAGATATCACGATCATGCACAGTCCGGTCGCATGCCGGGCCGCGCAATCCGCAATCCGTTTCTGACGGAACGCGAACAGGAACGGGAAAAAATCTCACACTGCTACCAGTGCCTCAAAAAATGCGACAAAGCCTCCATTCCCTACTGTATTACCACTGCCCTGACCCGCGCTGCCGATGGCGATACCGACAACGCTCTCCTTTTCTGCGGAGAAAATGCATGGCGTCTCGATCACATGACCACCGTGCCGGAGCTGATGGCGGAACTGGCCGGGGAATCCCTGCCGGACAGCAAAAAATAAAAATTTAGTAGTGACTTCCTCCCAATAATGTTACAA
>ENA-OQMZ01000144-OQMZ01000144.1-human-gut-metagenome-genome-assembly--contig:-NODE-144-length-29904-cov-4.633946_pt1 | contig 29904 bp, 33 predicted proteins | sample MGYA00242621_ERZ504862 | MGnify/ENA primary metagenome ERZ504862 (study PRJEB26092, sample SAMD00036393) | human gut metagenome | host: Homo sapiens | study: EMG produced TPA metagenomics assembly of...
CTCGTCGGCGTTGCGGGCGGCGCCCTCGCCGGAACCGAAGTAGAAGTGGGTGAGCCAGTCGCGGCCGGATTCCTCGCCGTGGGCGATGCGGTCAAGGCCGTTTTCCATCTCGGCGGTGAACTGGTAGTCGACCAGCTTGGGGAAGTTCGTCTCGAGCAACTTGGTCACGGAGAAGGCGAGCCAGCTGGGGATCAGCGCACGGCCACGCTCGTATACGTAACCGCGATCCATGATTGTGGAGATAATGCTCGCGTAAGTGGACGGGCGACCGATCTCCTTGGCTTCCAGCGTCTTGACCAGCGTGGCCTCGGTGTAGCGGGCCGGCGGCTGGGTTTCATGGCCGTCCGGTTCGATGTCGCTTGCCTCGACCTGCTGGCCGACGCTCATCGGCGGCAGGGAGGTGTTGGATTCGGAGGCGTCACCCCTGACGGCCTTGGCGTCCGTCTTGCCGGCGGCAGCAGCCTGGTCCGAGCCAGCCCCAGCGCCGGGAGCGGCGGCCTTGGCTTGCGCCCCTCCCCCGTGGCCTTCATAAAGCCGGGGAATTCGATGACGGTGCCGGACGCCTGGAACACGGCCTCGCCCTCGGTGGGGCCGGCCGGCGCAGACAGGCGCACGGTGGCGGTGGAACCGGTGGCGTCAGCCATCTGGCAGGCAAGCGTGCGCTGCCAGATCAGCGTGTATAGGCGCAGCTGGTCGCCGGGAAGTTTGGAAGCCAGCTCGTCCGGGTCGTGGAAGCGCGAGCCCGCCGGGCGAATACACTCGTGGGCTTCCTGCGCGCCAGCGGTTTTGGTGGCGTACTGCTTGGGCTCGGCGGAGAGGAACTTGTCGCCGAAATGGTAGGAGACGGCGTTGCGGGCGGCGGTGATGCCCTCCTGCGACAGCGTCACCGAATCGGTTCGCATATAGGTGATGTAGCCGTTCTCGTACAGGCTTTGGGCCGCGCGCGATCACGACGCGAGCACCCATGCCGAGGCGATTGCCGGCGGTCTGCTGCAAGGGTCGAGGTGGTGAACGGCGGCTGCGGGCGGCGGCGGTACGGCTTGGTTCCATCGACATCACAGTGAAATCGGCGGTCCTCAGCGCTTCAGCCACGGCAGTGGCACCAGCCTCATCAAGCTGGCGAACGTTCGCCGCGAACCCGTCCGGGGTCAGCTGGCCGTCGGCACCGAAATCCTTGGAGCCGGCGAGTCGCTTGCCGCCGAGCGCGATCATGCGGGCGGAGAATTCGGCACGCTCCCCCAGCGCGTCAGGCGCGGACAGCGTGGCGACGATATCCCAGTACGGCGCGCGCTTGAACGCCATGCGTTCGCGCTCGCGTTCCACGATCAGGCGGGTGGCCACGGACTGCACGCGGCCGGCGGACAGGCCCGGGCCCACCTTGCGCCACAGCACCGGCGACAGCTCATAGCCGTACAGACGGTCAAGGATGCGGCGGGTCTCCTGTGCGTCGACCATATTGCCATCCACATCGCGCGTGTTGTTCAGGGAGGCGTTGATGGCGTTCTTGGTGATCTCGTGGAACACCATGCGCTTGACCGGCACCTCGGTTTCAAGGTCTGCACCAAGTGCCACGCGATGGCCTCGCCCTCGCGATCCTCATCAGTCGCCAGATAGAGTTCATCGGCGTTCTTCAGGGCCGATTTGAGTTCGCTGACCGTACGCTTCTTGTCGCCGTCGACAATGTAATACGGCTTGAACCCGTCGTTGACGTCCACGCCGAACTTGCCGAACTTGGCCTTGTCTGCCGCGGGCACCTGGCTGGGCTGCGCGAGGTCTCGGATATGGCCGACCGACGCCATGACGGTGTACCCCTTGCCAGGTAGTCACCGATCTTGTGGGCCTTGGTCGGAGACTCCACAATCACCAGTTTGGTAGCCATACCCACTCCTTATGTATTGCGCGAAACACACGACGTTTCTGGCGTCATAATACTCATGAATCATGTCCAACTGCCAAATTCCGCCGTTGTGCCGGGCAAATTCGGCCGTTCGCACCCCATGTTTTACCGTTTGGGCGGTGCCGGCGGAGCGCCGATCAGACCCAGCCGGCTTAAGGGCGCTGCAGTAATCTGACGCAGGGCCAGCAACAGTCCGAATGCGAGCATGGCCACACCCGCAATGCCCACAACAGCGCTGACATTCGCCCCCTGAACCGCCCAGCTGGCGCTGACATTGAGCCCGGCACCACCTGCCAGATCACATAACCGCTGTAGCGAGCAACAGCAGGCCCCCGGTAATCAGCACGCTGCCGACGATTTGCACGCTCACTGAGGAGACGCGGCGACCCGGCTCGTCCATGCCGGACTTGCGCGTAACTGCCAGAGCGAGCAGGGCCAATCCCGCCACCAGCAGGATGGACATCGCCACATCCGAAGGGCGATGCCATTGTCCGTATATCACGGAGACACCGACGGTCACCGCCCAAACCACGCCGATGACGCCCGCCAAAGCTCGAACCGCACGAGGCACGGTAAGCAGCAGAATCACCGCACAGGCTGCGGCCAGCATCGTGTGACCGGAAGGCGCGGAATTAGCGGCAGGAGATTCAGTGTTGATGATGAACGGACGCGGCAACAGACCCTTGATACGGGTGACGGCCAAGCAGACCACGGCGAACACGGCGATTTGCCCGGCCAACCACCAGCGGCGTCGAATCAGCGCCGTAATAATGCCGATTGCGGCAATTGTGCAGCTGACAGCGATAACCAGCCAGGATTGTGCGACGGCGTTCATCACGCCGGTGGCCCAGGACGGTACATCGTTGTGCAGGTTTTTCCAGACCAGTTCGTCGTACGATTGTCCGTTTTCGGTAAACACGCACCCCCACCACACGCCGAAGCCGATAGCGATCAGGAGCAGACCGAATACCACGCACAGTACGCGGCTGGAGATTCGCGGGCGCACGGTAAGCGGGTCAAGCCGGGCCAAGCCACGGTCGATATCAGATGCCCCATCCGCATCGTCCATGTCCAGCGGCCTGAAATCCCGTAAGGAGCCTGATGTGGATGCCGATGCATCTGAACCGGAGACCGGGCCGAGCGCAGCCAATGGGTCAACAACGTTCGACGACGAGTCAGGCTGCGCTGCGCCTGAGCCGACCAGATTGACCGCCGCATGCGGGTCGCGAATTCTAGGGGTCTGTGCGTCATTCATACGTTCGACTGTACGGCCGCGCCCCGGACAGGGGACCACGCTAGTGCCAGCTCACAGCCAAATCCGCACATAAAGAAAACCTCCACACACCCGTCAGAGGCCACTTACCCTTGCTGCATTCCTGCCCTGGGGGAGTTGGGTGACATAGCGCCGCGTGGAGGCTGGGGATAAGTCTATGGAGACGTATGGACCAGCGCAGCGACACGAAACGTGCGCGCCGGGTCGCACGGCAGACCAACCAGCGCATTCAGGCAATATTCATGCAACATCAAGAAGCGTGCCCAATTGTAAGAATTCCGGAAAAAATACCGGCATAAATGCGTGTGGTTACGCTCACGTCAAACGATTGTTCAAGGCCAACAGTTACGGTGGACACCATGGCTTCTTATACTCGTCGTGCACATTCGGGAGGCAATGGCCCCGCTCTGAGGCAACCGCGCACCGCGCAAAGCAGAGCCGGCCACTCCGCACAGGAGGGCCCCTATACGCCCCAGGAGAGCCGTTCCCGCCACGCAAGCCACAAGGCTTCCAATAGCCATCGAGCCCCGAACAGGAAGAAAAAGAACACAGGAAAAGGCAAGCACCGTGTACTGAAATGGGTGCTGGGCATCTTCTTCTCCCTGATTGGACTGGGCTTGCTGGCCGGTATCGCAGTATTCGCATACCTGTACACCACCACCGAGGTCCCGCAACCCGAAAAGTTCGCGTTGGCCGAGAAAACCACCGTGTATTACGCGGACGGCACCACCGCGATCGGCTCCTACGCGGAACAGAATCGTGAAATCATCTCTTGCGAGGGGCTGCCGGACTACATCGGCAACGCGATTGTGGCGTCCGAAAACCGTACGTTCTACACGGATAAAGGCTTGATCTGAAGGGCATCGCCCGCGCATTCATTAATAATGTGACCAAGGGCACGCGCCAAGGTGGTTCCACCATCACCCAGCAGTATGCCGAGCGGTATTACATGGGCGAAACCACATCCTATGTGGGCAAGGCGCGCGAGGCCATCATGGCCATCAAAATCGCGCAGACCGAATCCAAGGACGAGGTGCTGTGCAATTACATGAACACCATCTATCTGGGCCGCAACTCCTACGGTATCCAGGCAGCGGCCAAGGCATACTTCAATAAGGACGCCAAGGATCTGACGCTGTCTGAGGCGGCGATGATCGCCGGCATTATTCCGTCACCGTCCACGTGGGATCCGGCCGATAACGCCGATATGGCCAAATCGCGCTTCAAGCGTGTGCTGAACATCATGCAGGAGGATGGTTACATCACTGCCAAGCAGCACACTGATGCCAAGTTCCCGCAGACCGCCGCGGTGGCGCAGCAGAACGAATACGCGGGGCCGAACGGTTATCTGCTGGATATGGTGCGCCGCGAGCTGGTGCAGTCCAAGGCCTTTACCAAAGAGGATTTGGATACTGGCGGATACAAGATCATCACCACCATCGACAAGAGCAAGCAGGATCTTATGCAGTCCATCGGCGACACCCGTCTGGACGACATGCCTGAATCCCTGCAAATCGGCGGCATAGCGCTGGACCCGAAGACCGGTGAAGTATTGTCCGTATACGCCGGTTCAGATTATCTGTCCAAGCAGCTCAACAATGCCGATCAGGCCGTATTCGAACCGGGTTCGACTATGAAGCCGTTCGCTTTGCTGGGGGCCGCGCAATCCGGCGTCAGCTTCGATACGTTGTTCAACGGCAATTCCCACCAGCACTTCACCGGCTTGGATCAAGAGGTGAACAACGCTCTGGAGAACAACTGGGGCAACATCAATCTGTATCAGCCACCGCCAACTCGGTGAACACGGTGTTCATGAACGTCAATGAGCATCTGACGCCGAAGCGCACGGCCGCAATCGCCCATGAAGCGGGCATTCAGGGCGATATCGATGAAAACTCCATGTACAACGTGCTGGGCATCAACGCCCTGACCGTGTGGGATTTGGCGCAAGGCCATTCGACCATCGCCAACAATGGCGTGAAGAACACCTTGCACATGGTGTCCAAAGTGCTTGATTCCAACAATAAGGACATGTACAACGCGCCCAGCAACGGCACCAAGGTGTTCGATGCCAACGACTGCGCTTTGGTACAGAAGGCCATGCAGGGCACCACCACGTACGGTACGGCGGCCGGCACATCCAGCATGTTGGGCCGGCCCGTCGCCGGCAAGTCCGGTACCGCCAACGACGAAATGGCTTCGTCGTTCGTGGGATACACCCCCAGCATGATGAATGTGTGGGCTATCTGGAATCCGGACGATAAGGGCAATCCGCAAGTGGTGCCAGCCTTCTCCGGATACGGCGTCTCTTCACTGGATACCCCGCCCATCTGTTCCAGGAGTTCATGGCTCAGCCTTGCAAGGCACCGAGGCGGAGCAGTTCCCGACCGCTAAAGACAACGGCAAGATCGGCGGCTCCGACGGCACTTGGGGCTTGGGCAAGGGACAGAGCAGCGGCCTGTCCAACAACACCAACAAGCAGTCCACCGAAGACGCGCAGAAGCAGGCTGAGCAGGACGCACAGCAGAAGGCGGCCGAAGAGGAAGCCAAGAAGCAACAGCAGGCTCAGGAGTTCGCCCAGCAGTGCCTCGCCAATCCGAGCTATTCCACCGAGTGCCCGAATTATCCCGGCACCACTACCGGCGGAGATGGCAACGCCGGCAACAATACCGGCGGTGACAACGGGAACAATACCGGCAACGATAATGGTAATTCCGGAGGCACCGGCGGGAACACCGGCACCAACGGCGTCACCCAGTAGTAAGTAAAACACAGACAACAAGGCTCCCTCTGATGCAATCAGAGGGAGCCTTGTTTTTGCTCTGCTAGCGCTCAGCGCTTGCGCTGGAAACGGTTGATGGCGGAGATAATCGACTTCAGGGCGCTAGTGGTAATCGACGAATCGATGCCGACGCCCCGCACGATCTGCGCGTCATCGGCCTCGCCGACCTGGCATTCCACGTACGAGGCGGCCATGGCGTCGGTGCCGACGGACATGGTGTGCTCCGCGTAATCCATAATCGAGGCGTCAACGCCAAAGTTGGAAATGGCGTTGAGGAAAGCGGCGATCGGACCGTTGCCGATGCCGGAGACCTCGCGTTCCACGGGCGCATCGACCCCGACGTTCACGCCGCGGTCGAGCAGACGAGCCTTGAGCACGGTGTCGGAGCCATCCTCACCGGAGCTGACGGCCACCTTGAGCAGCTTCAAGCGGCCCCACGGCACGAGCGAGGCGTCATGAGTATCGCCCACAACCACACCGGCGGCGGTCATGCCGGACTGTTCGACCGGCAGGTACTCGTCCTTGAACAGACGCCAGATATCCTCGTCCTTGACTTCCTTCTTGGTCGTGTCAGCGTAGTTCTGCACGATCTTGTCGAATTCGATCTGCAGACGCTTGGGCAGGTCAAGATTGTGGTTGGTCTTGAGCAGGTAGGCCATGCCGCCCTTGCCGGACTGCGAGTTGACGCGAATGATGGCTTCGTACGTACGGCCGATGTCCTTCGGGTCGATCGGCAGGTACGGCACAAGCCACACGAAGCTGTCGGGATCGGCGCCAGCACGCTCGGCGGCCACCTGACGAGCCTCGAGACCCTTCTTGATGGCGTCCTGATGCGAGCCGGAGAACGCAGTGAACACGAAGTTGCCGGCGTACGGGTGACGCTCGGAAATCTTGATCTGGTTGCAGTACTCAACGTCTTGCGAATCTCGGGCACGTTGGACAGGTCAAGCTGCGGTCGATGCCTTGGGTGAGCCAGTTGAGGCCCAGCGTGACCAAGTCGACGTTGCCGGTACGCTCGCCGTTGCCCAGCAGGCAGCCTTCCACGCGGTCGGCGCCGGCCAGCACGGCCAGCTCGGTGGCGGCCACGCCCATGCCTTCGTCGTTGTGCGGGTGGAGGGAGAGCACCACGGAGTCACGGTCGTCGAGGTGGGTGGAGACGTACTCCACTTCGTCGGCGAACACGTTCGGCGTGGTCATTTCCACGGTGGCGGGCAGGTTGATGATCATCGGGTGCTCGGGAGTCGGCTTGATAACACCGATCACGGCGTTGCACACCTCGACGGCGTACTCCGGCTCGGTGCCGGTGAAGGATTCCGGCGAGTACTCGTAGTACAGGTCGATGCCCTTGGCCTCGTTCTCGAGGTCCTTGCACAGTTCGGCGGCGTCGGTGGCGAGCTTCTTGATCTCCTCCTTGTTCTTGCGGAACACGACCTCGCGCTGCAACACAGACACGGAGTTGTAGAAGTGCACGATGGCGCGCTTGGCACCCTTGAGCGCCTCGTAAGTGCGGCGGATGAGGTGCTCGCGGCACTGGGTGAGTACCACGATGGTCACGTCGTCCGGAATCAGCTCACGCTCGATGAGCATACGGATGAAGTCGAAATCGGTCTCGGAAGCGGACGGGAAGCCCACCTCGATCTCCTTGAATCCCATGGAGACGAGCAGGTTCCAGAAACGCAGCTTGCGCTCGGAATCCATCGGGTTGACGAGGGCCTGATTGCCGTCGCGAAGATCGACGGAGCACCAGCGCGGCGCGCGCTGCAGTCGCTTGCCCGGCCACGTACGCTCCGGGTAATCAAACGGGATCTGCTTGTCGTAGGCGGCGTACTTGTTGTACGGCATACGACTCGGCTTCTGCGGATCGCCAATGAATCGCGCCGGAGGCAGCAGCGGGTCGTTGTTCCCCCCATTGGACGCTGCGGCTACCGCTGCGAGATCAAAAACGGATGATTGATCCTGACCCATTGTTCCTCCTTTACTGTGTGAACCATTCATACAATCGCTTATTGGATATTCGTTTACGCATTGGTAACATGCATAACTTCCTCTATCCTAGCGACGGCCCATTCCAACATCCCGTTCATCTCACAATACGCCAGCACACTTAGCGTTCCGACGCAGCACTACTACTTACAGCTATGCGTGGGGGCGCATGGGCGACGCCCTCGCGTTCTTCGACTGGGAGCACAGCGCGAACGGGCCCACCGAGGCCATCAACGGAAGGCTCGAGACCCTCAGGGGCATAGCCCTGGGATTCCGCAAACCTCGACAACTACATCACCAGAAGCCTGCTGCACGCCGGCGGCTTCAGACACGCCATCCAAACCCACCTCTGACACATGCCCCTACACGCCAAAATCGGAAGAGCCCGATAACCTGCTATACGACGAGGATGCCACCTATTCCGCATTCAGGTCGTATCAGCAGAATTGATGTATTGACCGGTTTTATGGTCGTCACCGCTTCTTCACCAACGAGCGGATGACGGCCATAAAACCGAGGCTCATGGCACCGGCCAGCACTGCGAATACCTGCGGGCGGCGCAATTCGTTACGCATGCTGATGGCACCGGTCACGCAGTGGTCCTCGAACCAGACGCGCACCTCGTTGCTGGAGTATCGGCCCACCAGATCACCCCAGGTGAGCATGCGGGTCACGTAGCCGGCCGGGTTGCTTTCATGGAATTCGAACAGGCGGATGCCGCGATAGCGCGACTTGGGACCATAGCATTCGAATCCGCAGGTAGGCGCGTAGCCCAAATCAATGCCATGCGCGTGGCCCACGAAGGCGTTCTTGTGATCGTGACCGCAGAACAGCGCGAAGTAGCCGCCTGCCTCACGCAAGGCGTCCACTTCACCGACGTTCTCGTCCGCACAGCCAATCGCCTCACCCAGCCGCGATCCCGGCCGGCAAATCTCATGGTTGAGCACGTAGCAATGGCCGGCGTGGGTACGTGCGCCTTCCACCGCGTTCGGCGTCCATGCGGGAACCTCTTTGAGGCAATCGTAGAATTCCTGCGGCGGAATGTGCTGGAAGGCGATGGCAGGCACCGGCTTACCGTCGCCGTTGCGTTCGCCAAGTTCGGACTGTACGGCTCCCAGCCAATCGATCGCCTCGGGGCTTGGCGTGCCATACCCATCGGAATCAGCCAAATCAAGACCGCGCGGATTGACCACATAGGCCGGGTATTGGGCGTCGTTCTCTTCAGGCTTGCCGGCGTAATCGCCGGAATTCACCATCATGACGGACATAGCTACGCGCCCGGATCCGTCGGAAGCCTCAATGGGCAGGGCAAAAGTGCCTGGCTCGAGGCTGTCGACCGGGTTCAGGCAGCCGGGGAATTCGCGGTAGATGCCGTCCTGCTCGTCGGCCAGGATGCCGCACTGGAAATCGTGATTGCCGTAGGTGGCGGCGAACGGCACTTCCGCTTCGATGACCGGGCCAAGGAAGCCGGCAAACGTGCGGCGGACTTTGTCACGGGTCTCGTCCATGAGCTCGTCCAAAGTCGTCGGCACATCCTGTGGATCGGATGTTGTGGAGTAGACCAGCGTGGACGTGGTGGACGCGGTGGACGCGGTGGACGCGGTTTGTTGGACGTCGGGATTGCTGCCGTCAGACTTCATGGCCAGCAGACGATTGTTCACGCGGTTTCTGGCCCGCCGCTTGATTCCGCGCAGCTTGGCCTCGACTTCGGTGACCGCACGCACGCGAGCGCCCGGTTCCTCGCCACGGCGGCGCAGGAAAGTGTCGATGTAGGCAGGATCGTAACCGCGAATCTGGTCGCCGGTGAACACCACCAGATCCGGGTCGGCTTTGCGAATGGCCTCACGGATAAGGCGGATGGTATCGGGGAGTACGTTGGGGCCGTCTTGGATGTCGGCCATCTGCAGCACGCGGAAGCTGCCGTCTTCGCGGAATCGCAGGTTCGTCATGCCTCACCAGTCTAGGGACGTAATGCTGTTTCGCACAGCATACGCGCCGGTCCTTCACGTTCCCCGCCGCTCCGCACGGCAGCTGAATCACTACGAGAAATCGTAGAACGTGTATCCCTTATCCGCTCCGCTCGTCACGTTGAGCAATGCTTTGCCGTTCAGCGTATCGACGTCGTTTCCTATGAGATAGCCGTCTCCCGTGGCTCCCATATCCGAGTCGTGGTAGGAGCCGGAGAAGGTGCCATCCTTATTGACTTTCATTACGGTTCCCCATGCGCCGACAACGGGCGGTCGCCATCCACCTTGCCGACCTTGTCTTTTGAGGAGAATCGCTTTAACGGAACAGACTCACCCCGCGACGGGCCGTGCAATACGCGTTGCCCAGCCAAGTATGGCGGGAATTGGGCCAGACGGCTCCCAGTCGCGGTGCGTTCTGGCTCATCCAGATGCTCGGCACGCGTCCGTCTGCGGAGCGTGAGCCGAGCAGATTGAAGCCGTTCTTTTCCAGCAGCCACTCCGGGTGCTGGGTGGCGATGGCCAAGCCTTCCTCGAGGGTGAGCGGCAGGCGCTCATCGGAGTCAATAAGTTTGCGGGCCACATCCGGCTCGCGATTGACATAGCACGTGCCGGTGTGCGGATTGACGACCAGATAGAACGGGCCTTCCGGCGGCATGAAGCCGTCTTGAGGCAGGAAGCTGGCGATGTCACGCGGCGGCATGGTGGTGAAGCCTGCCATGCGATTGATGGAGGTTCGTGCAATCAGCGACTCAGGCGAAACCAGTTCACGCGTGGGCACCAGCAGGATGTTCGATCCCAAATCGGAATGCTCGAGCGCCCCGATCAGAGGTCGGGCCAGCGAGCGGAATGCGGCGGCGGAAATATCCGCCACATCCGGGTAGCCGAGAGCCACGATACGGTCGAGCTGTTTTTGGGCCTCTACTGATGCGATAGACATGGCTACCAGTGTAGAACATCGCCTTCGCTTCATTGGGCAGCCACCATCTGGGAAGACCACTGCCGTTGTTCCGCGTGTTTCGTACAATTGCATTGTTTTACGGCCACCCGCATGACGGCCGTCCGACGTAAGTAATCCATCGAAACCCAGAGGTCATAGAGGTCATCATGTCCGAAAAATTGAAGGTCGGCATCCTTGGTGCCACCGGTATGGTCGGTCAGCGTTTTATCACGCTGCTTGAGAATCACCCGTGGTTCGAGGTGGTCACGCTTGCCGCTTCCGCGCACAGCGCCGGCAAGACGTATGCCGAGGCTGTCGGCGACCGTTGGAAGATGGAAACCCCGATGCCCGAATATGTCAAGAACATGGTGGTCGTCGATGGCGACGATGCCGAGTCCGTGGCCTCTGGCGTTGATTTCATGTTCTCTGCGGTAAACATGCCGAAGGACCAGATTCGCGCCATTGAAGAGCGTTATGCCAAGACCGAGACCCCGGTGGTCTCCAACAACAGCGCCCACCGCTGGACCCCGGACGTGCCGATGGTGGTGCCGGAGATCAACCCGGAGCACTTCGAGGTGATCGAGCACCAGCGCAAGCGCTGGGCACCACTCGTGTTTTATCGCCGTCAAGCCGAACTGCTCGATTCAGGCCTACACGCCGGCGCTGGCCGCGTGGAAGGAATTCGAGCCGCGCGAGGTGGTTGTGAGCACCTACCAGGCGATTTCCGGCGCGGGCAAGACCTTCAAGGACTGGCCCGAGATGGTGGGCAACATCATCCCGTTCATCTCCGGTGAGGAAGCAAAGTCTGAGAAGGAACCGCTCAAGGTGTTCGGCCATGTGGACGCCGCCAAGGGCGAGATCGTGCCGTTCGACGGCGACCTCAAGATCACTTCCCAGTGCATCCGCGTGCCCGTGCTCAACGGCCACACCGCCACCGTGTTCCTGAACTTCGGCAAGAAGGCCACCAAGGAAGAGCTCATCGACCGTCTGGTGAACTACACGTCCAAGGCTTCCGAGCTGGAGCTGCCGCACGCACCGAAGCACTTCATCCAGTACCTCACCGAGGATGACCGCCCGCAGGTCAAGCTCGACGTGGACTACGAGGGTGGCATGGGCGTTTCCATCGGCCGTCTGCGTGAGGATTCCATCTTCGATTGGAAGTTCGTGGGTCTGGCCCACAACACCCTGCGTGGTGCAGCCGGCGGTGCCCTTGAATGCGCCGAAATGCTCAAGGCTCTCGGCTACATCACCAAGAAGTAGTTGAAACTGAGTCCGAAACTGAGAAAGCCCTCCGCAAGGAGGGCTTTCGTCGTATATACCGCAAAAACGCGGCTCAGTGGCTCAGCGGCCAGTACCGCCGTACACCACGGCTTCGATTTGATCGGCATCGAGACCGTATGCGGTGTGCAGCGCCTTGACGGCGTCGTTGAGCTGATCGAGCGGCACGAGCGCGGCGATACGAATCTCGGAGGTAGAAATCATCAGCACGTTGATGCCCTCATCGCTCAGGGCCTGGAAGAACTTGGCGGCCAGACCGGCATGGGTCTTCATGCCAACGCCCACCACGGCCACCTTGCCTACGTTGGTGTCCACATCGAAGGAGTGGTAGCCCAGCACTTCCTGCTTGTCGAGCAGTGTGTTCTGAACCTGCTTGACGGCCGATTCGGGCACGGTGAAGGAGATGTCCGCAGTGCCGACGGATGCGCCGGCCTGCACGATCATGTCCACGTTCACGCCGGCGGTGGCCAGCTCGGTGAACACCTTGGCGGCCATACCCGGCTCGTTCGGCACGCCACGCACGGTGGCCAGCGCCTCGGAACGATCGTGGGCAATGCCGGAAATCACCGGTGCTCGGGGCCCAGGTCAGGGAACAGGTCGCCCATGGATTTCGCTTCTTCTTCAGTCATGTCTTGCCTTGTCTTGCTTGAAATTACTTACGATTATCGTTCGCTGTAGCCGCGCTCAGTCGAGGTTCGGCAGCGTACGCGGGTCAATGCCGTCGGGCACCACCAATGTGCCGGGGCGACGGGAGAACGAGGAACGCACGTGCAGCGGCATGTTGAAACGCTGAGCGTATTCCACACAGCGCAGTGCCAGCACCTTGGAGCCGCAGGACGCCATCTCCAGAATGGACTCGTAATCGATGGACGGAATGCGGCGGGCGGAAGGCACGATACGCGGGTCGGCGGTGAAGATGCCGTCCACGTCAGTGTAGATCTCGCAGATATCGGCACCGAGCGCCACGGCAAGCGCCACTGCGGAGGTATCCGAACCACCGCGGCCGAGCGTGGTGGCGTCACCCTTGGCGTTGATGCCCTGGAAGCCGGCAACGATGGCGATGTCTCCCAATGAGAGCGCGTTCTTCACGCGGTCCGGTCTCACGGCCTTGATGTGGGCCGCGCCGTAACGGGCGTCGGTGAAGAAGCCGGCCTGCTGACCGGTGAAGGAGTGGGCACGGCTGCCTTCGGCGTGAATGGCCATGGCCAGCAGCTCATGGAAATTCGCTCGCCTGCGGTCATCAGCATGTCCATCTCGCGCTCGGGCGGGTTGGAGTCGATGCTCAGCGCCTGATCGATAAGGTCATCGGTGGTGTCGCCCATGGCGGAGACCACCACGGCCACCTTGTTGCCCTTCTTTTCCGTCTCAACAACGCGCTTGGCCACACGTTTGATCGATTCGGTATCGGCGACCGACGAACCGCCGTACTTCTGCACGATGAGAGCCACTGCTGTCCTTTGTTCTTCTCTTAGGGGGAGTTTGCTCAATATTCTACGCAAACGCAACGATTATAAAGGTTGCCGCGTTCACCCCGCGACCCCGCGCCGACATGTGGACACGGGCATGGCCTACGTTGTTCAGCAAATATTCAAGTTTTCACCGGTGGTTCTTTGAGGCAGCCGCATCCATCCTTTGAGATTCGAGCGGTTAACTATCAATTACCGGCAAACGAAAGCAAACCGGCGAGGTTTCCGCAGACCCCATAACTGAATACCTTCTTCTTCCTCTCTCCTTTTCAAGGCCCGGTCCCGCAGCCCGGGCCTTTTCCTTTTGTGTTGGGAACGATGGGTCAAACGCACGATACGAGCTCACGGAGCAAGCGTGGCCAACGGCACTACCAATACCCCATCATCCCGGCGATAAGCGGCAGCCGTAGCGGTCAGCACCATCAAGAATGACGGACGGCCTTCGTGATCTTGATCAATTCTGTCAGCCAACTTTTTCAAATGGGCCGCCGCAATATCAACCTGCTTTTCTCCGAGCTTGACCTCAATGAGAGCCCATCGTCCATCATGCAGGCCAATGACCGCATCAGATTCCAATCCCGTCTTATCCCGATAATGGAACACATCTCCGCCAAGCGCATCAGCATACACACGCAGATCGCGAATACACATGGACTCAAACAGCAAGCCAAAGGTCTCGAAATCATTAAGGAGTTTCTCCGGGGTCGCGTGCAGTACCGCACAAGCTATCGACGGGTCGCTGAAGTGTCTGGTTGGGCTCGTTCTCACTGCAGTCTTAGAACGTAAACGAGGGTTCCAAGCTGGAAGATCTTCAGTTACGCAAGCTCGCGACAATGCATCTAAATAATCGGAGAGTGTACCTTCCGAAGGCGGTTCACCCTGCATATCCGCCGCGATAGTGGATTGCGACGCCTGAGAAGAAATATTGCGCGCATACGAGCGCATAATCAGACGCATCCAAGTTTTATTGCGCTTTATACCATCCATACGATTGATGTCAGAATCAAGTAGTTCTTCGACATAATCCGCGGCCATGCGCAAGGCAACATTTACTCGAGATTCGACTACTGCTTCAGGCCAGCCACCGCGGCATAGCGCAAACGCGGTGTTTTCAATATCGAAATCGGAGAAACCCGAAACATCATGGTTGCCATCGAACAACTCTCCCAACGAAACAACGCCCGTCGATTCCTGCGATTCAAATAAGGACATGGTACGCATGGTTAATCGGGCAATTCTTCCCACTCCGGAATGAGCTGGTTCCTGTTGAGGAGTCGCCGATCCAGTTAGGATGAATCGGCCACGACCGCGCCCTCGATCGATGGCGAAACGCACCGCGTCCCACAATTGCGGGGCCATCTGCCATTCATCAATGAGTCTCGGCTCCTCACCTCGCAGGATGAGAGAAGGCTTTGTATCAGCCAAGGCCAACAGCGTAGCACTGCGATCCGGGTCCTGCATGAAGACCTGACTCGCCGACTGCCTTTCTGCCGTTGCAGTCTTGCCACACCATTTTGGACCTTTAATCTGAACGGCACCAGAAGACTGCAATGCCTGAGTCAGCAACCCATCAGCCACTCGAGGAAGGTACTCGCCACGTTGAATCTCCGAGCTCTCCACTGCCATATGTGCCCTCCCGCAAACCGTCGAAACATCAACCTATAAATCACTCTATTGCGGAAGTTGGACCATTCTAATTGTGGAAGTTGGACTATTTTCGTTGTGGAAGTTGGACCATTCCTATTAGGGAAGTTGGACACTAGATTACGAACTAGACTTTTCCTTTTTGCAGCAACAGTGCCACCAACACGATGGGCGTCATCACCGCCTATCGCCAGACCCTTTTCCTTGACCTAAAAAGAGAGATGCCCAGACAGTGCCATCTTTTCTCTGATCACACTAGCCAATTCGGAACGCAGCGGCGAATCCGTGATCCGCGCATCCTCTGCAACCGCGCCTTTGACGTTCGGCAATCCGGCGAATGAGCTTTTGCTCAGGCGTTCTTCGTGATTCATTTCTTTGGTCGGAAAACAGAATACGCGGGAACGCCCCTCACGCCTACGAAACCAACGGCTCGACGACGAACCGACATCCACGAAAACAGCAATAGCGCCTCTTTTATCGAGGTAACATATTCCCTCTTTATGCATTCATACCCCCCTATTTGAAAGCTCTGCCAAATATCGCCGACGCTGCGACTTATCATGTTGCCATACTTTGCAATCCTTTGCATCCCCTTGCATCTCAACGGCTTGTCCGAAGTAAGCCGCATCACTGACAGCCGTAGCAACGTTGTTCGTATCGCATTTTCAGACTTCTTATGCCCCTACATTGCCCCTATATGGCCCCGTCGGCATGTTGCATGAAAGGCTTGGTGCGGAGTAACGTTTCGCAGTGTGGCGCGTGCGGTGTTGCCATTTGCGACAGCACCTATGCCATGCACGACTAAGACGGACCCGGCCGTCTTGTATAAGCAAATCATGAGCAGATCAAGCGAAGGAACAGGCGACTATGGCATTGCTGCATCGACGTTCGACGAGTAAGCGTGCCTCACAGAAAATGTGGGAAAACAACGCGGCCATGCCGGATGACGCATCTGCAAATGACAACGTTTCCTCAGCGCGGCCCGAGCCCGCAGCATTCGTTCCAACACCATTTGACGAAGTCATCGATATCAGCGATCTCGTGGCCGAGCGCCGACGCCTGCAACGCAACCTGTGGGCGATGCGCATCATCACCATTGTGCTGCTGATCGCCGCAATCGCCGTGGCCTGCTTCCCGCTAGCGTTGCAATTCGAGTCCGACCGCAACTTGGCCGCCACCACAGCCACCACGGCCAAAGAAGTAGCTGGCTGGCCTTACCCGCAGGCGGAAGACAAGCTCACGGCGGCCCGCGCATACAACAAGAAGCTCGCTGAATCCGGCCAGCCTATCTTGGGTGAAGCCGTCGATCCGTTCGCCGCCGCTCAAGGAGGATCCCAAGCCAGCGGCGAGGATTCCGCCTCAAAGAAAGACAAGGAATACCAGTCACTGCTTAATACCGGCAACGGCGTGATGGGCACAATCAAGGTGCCCAAGCAGTCCATCAATCTGCCGTTTTATCACGGCACTTCCGAGGAAGCACTGGCTTCTGGTGCCGGCCACTTGTACGGCACGTCGCTGCCGGTGGGAGGTAAATCCACCCATTCGGTCATTACCGGGCACCGCGGTTGGTTGAAGCGCTGATGTTCACCCGTTTGGACGAGGTGAAAGAGGGCGACTTCTTCTACATCGAAGTCATGGGCGAAACTTTGGGCTACAAAGTGGACCGCATTTCGGTGATTTTGCCGGATGACACGTCGAAGCTCAAGATCGTGCCGGGTGAGGATCGCGTCACTTTGATGACCTGTACGCCATACGGCGTGAACACGCACCGACTGCTTATCTCCGGGCACCGCGTGGCGATTCCGATGCCGGCCCCCGAGCCGAATGACGTGCTTGACGCGCGCAATATCGCCCTTGGTGTTGGTCTAGGCATACTGGCGGCAGGACTGTTCATTATCTGGTTGGCACGACGCCACAAGGCCGCGCGCATCATCCGCCACGGCGCATTCTGGCCGTGGATGCGCCGCAAGGGCGAAAGCGCCAATGATACGCTGGCTTAGGCCTCGCGCCGACCGGCCAGTGCCCTACCCAGCGTGATTTCGTCGGCATACTCCAAGTCGGAGCCCACCGGCAGGCCGCTGGCAAGTCGGGTGACCTTGACACCTACGGGTCGCAATAGCTGGGTCAAGTAGCTGGTGGTGGCCTCGCCTTCAATATTCGGGTCGAGCGCCATAATCACTTCCTTGACCTCATCGCCTTCTAAGCGTTTGAGCAGACCGGGAATACGCAGGTCGGCAGGGCCAACGTTAGCCATTGGGTTGATTGCGCCGCCGAGCACATGGTATAGGCCGTGGTATTCGCGCGTGCGCTCGATGCTCATCACATCCTTGGGCTCTTCGACCACGCAGATCACCGAACGGTCGCGTCTCGGGTCGGCGCATACCGGGCAGGGGCTGGATTCGCACACGTTGCCGCAAATATCACAGAAGCGGATCTTGGCCTTGACCTCTTCGATGGCCTCGGCCAAATCGCGCGCTTCATCTTCGGGCGCGGACAGCATGTAGAAGGCGATACGCTGCGCGCCCTTCGGCCCGATGCCGGGCAGCCGCCCGAAAGCGTCGATCAGTCGTTGTATTGCGCCGTCATAAGCAAGTGCCATGGGTATTCCTCGTTATTCGTCCTCATTATTCATCCGAGTGCTTCTTGGCAGGCTGGATGTTCTTGGGGTTCTTCGGATCATCTGCCGCGAATTGCTCGACTTTTTTGACCTCGAATAGCTTTTTCAGATCGTCGAGATTCATGGCCGTCGCCTCGCCGAGCGACTGGTCGCTCATCGAGTATTCGTCATCCTCGGCCGCGACTTGCGGTTGTGGTTTCGGCTGGGGCTGGGGCTGGCTATTCCACGGTCGGCATTCGGGGTCGGCTGTGCGGGTTGCGGTTGATTCCACGGGTCACCGTGCGGGGTGGCCTGCGGAGCCGATTGTGGAACTGCCTGCGGTTGATTCCACGGGTCATCGCCGGCAGCCGGCTGCGGAACCGATTGGGCTGGTTCCACGGGTCATCGCCCGACATATTGCCCGACACTGTCTGAGGAACCGAAGAAGCCGGAGTCTGGGACTGAGGCTGATTCCACGGGTCGTCTCCTGCTGCGGAGCCGCCTGAGCATGGTTCCCCTGCGGTTGATTCCACGGATCATCGTGAGGAGACTGCTGATATGGCTGGTTCCACGGGTCGGCTTCGGCCGGTTGCGACGCCGGTGAGACCGCGGCCTGAGACTGCGTCTGATTCCATGGATCGTCGCTCGCGCCGGCAACTGCCGTAACGGAAGATGCGGTGGCTGGCTGCCCAGTGGACTGTCCAGTGGGTCCAGCGGACGCAACGGACGCAGTGGGTGCAACAGGAGCAGCCGGAGCGGCCCACGGATCAACACCGTCACTGATGTCCGGAACCGCAACATGCTTCTTGTGATGCTCTTCGGGCGCAGGCGTAGCAGCGGGCTCGTTAGGTGCGAACCCGTCTGCAGATTGCGGCGAAGCGTTGCTTACGGCCGGCTTGGCCCAAGGGTCATCGTCACTCCAGTTCTTCGCTGCCGTGGATGCACTGGATTGTCCGGCTCGATGGCTGTCGTCTGCGTCCTCGGCTTGGCCTGTTGCAGTCGGCTTCGGAGCTTTCGTCTCGCTCCCCATATGAATGCCCAGGCTCGCGCCCAAACTCGACGCGGCCAATCCAGCCTTGGCCATGGCAATCTGCTGCTTGACCTTGGCCAATTGCTCCGGCTCATACGTTTGACGGATTCGACTCGCTCGCCATTCGCCGCGACCGCAGAAGGTGCAATAACCGCATTGGCGCCGAACTCGTTGCGCACGGCATCCATCACCACGGCCGCCGCCTTCTTACCGCTGTTATCCACGGCCAAGGCGAAAGCGTGCTGGCTCAGCGACTTGTCGAACGTCATCGACAAGCAAGGCAGACCCTTACGGTTGGGGCCGAATTTTACGGTCGGCACCTTGTCTCGTGACACATATTCACGAATGGTTTCCGGCAAAGCGGCGACGGCTGCATCCCACTTCTCGTCGATGGACCGATTATCCGATGCCGCAGGCGAGGTCACCGGTTGAGCCGGGACGGCCGGCGACGCGGCGGGAGCGCCCCACCCGGCATTGGCGGCAGGAGCGGCACCGGCAGCAGCAGTTGCTACAGCAGGTTGCACAGACAGAGAGCCCGCGGGTCGGTCGCTGACCGGGCCGTTGACAGGGCCATTGCCTCCAACAGATTCATGGGAAGCGGTGCTCTGAGGCGCGGCTGCTTGCTGGTTGCGTGCAGCACCGGAGAATCCGCCATGTGAGGCTCCGGCAAACCCGCCCCGCGATGCGCCGGCAAAACCACTGGCACCCATACCGGAAGCGGCTGACGTAGTCGAAGTCGAAGAAGCAGCCGCAGGCGGCATACCAGAAGAAGCTGGCGCGGGAGCGGCTGTTGCAAAGCCTGATTCACTGCCGGCCAACAATCGCGCGGCCAGCAGTTCCAAGCGCATACGCGGAGAAATGGCTCCGGTCATGGCACCCAACGTAGTGTTGATGATGTCTGCCATTGCGGTCAGTGCGCCCAGTCCCAGCGCCTTGGCTTGGCGGTGCAGATCGTCCATATCCTCGGCCTCAGCCGTGTCGGACAGCACGGATTCCGCACGGTCCCCGGCCAACGTAAGCACCAGCAGATCACGCACACGAGCCAGTAGGTCTTCGACGAATCGTCTCGGATCGAATCCGCCGACCACGACTTTCTGGATAACGCCGTACAGGGCTTCGCCGTTGTGATCGATTACCGCATCCACGGCCTCGCCGATCAGTGCCTCCGGCGTGAAGCCGAGCAGGGCTACAGCGGCATCATGGGTGATAACGCCTTCGACCGAACCAACCATCAGCTGGTCAAGCACGGACAGGGTATCTCGCATGGAGCCGCCACCGGCGCGCATCGCCAGTTTCAGCACACCGGGCTCGGGCTTGATGCCTTCCTTGTCGCAGATCGTCTCCAGGTAGGGACCATGACTTCCTGCGGCACCAGACGGAACGGATAGTGGTGGGTGCGCGAACGGATGGTGCCGATCACCTTGTCTGGTTCGGTGGTGGCGAAGATGAACATCACATGTTCAGGCGGCTCTTCAACGATTTTAAGCAGCGCATTGAAGCCTGCTGCGTGACCATGTGGGCTCATCGAGAATGAAAATCTTATAGCGGTCGCGCGCAGGGGCGAAACCAGCGCGTTCTCGCAATTCTCGAGCATCATCCACACCGTTGTGCGAGGCCGCATCGATTTCGACCACGTCGATGGAACCCGGACCGCCGGTGGCCAGGTCCTTGCAGCTTTCGCATTCGCCGCAGGGTGGGAAGTCGGCCCTTTGGCACAGTTGACGCAACGGGCAGGATACGCGCGGAGCTGGTTTTGCCGCAGCCTCGCGGCCCTGAGAACAGATAGGCATGTGTGAGCTTGCCCTCGTCCAAGGCGCGCATCAGCGGGACCGTGACTTGGTCCTGGCCGATGACCCCTTCGAAGGTGTCCGGACGATAGCGACGATACAGTGCAAGTGCCATAGCTACTAACCTACCTTTGCCCTCAGAATTAACCGATAAAAAGTCAAGATAAACCGGGCTCATAGTTGCCGAATCGGAAAACTCTTTATATTCCAACGACATTCACCTGACAACGGTTACCGCATTTTTATTGTTATTAACCGCTTTCTTTGTATTAACATAGTGTCAATAACGGTTGTGGTCAGGAGGCACCCATGAGCGATACCCTCGACGAGAAACGCCCCACCCGCGGCGATGCCCGGCGCAACGCCATCGTGCAAGCCGCGCGCAAGGTGTGTCTGGAAAAAGGCTTCTCCAAAATCACCGTTTCCGACATCGCAAGCGAAGTCGGTATGACGCGTTCGCTGTTCTACCACTACTTCGAAGACAAGGAAGCCGTAGCTGACGCAGTACTCGATAACGTCATCGACGAAATCCTCACCACGTTGAAGCAGTGGAACCAAGCGCGCGAAACAGGCAACGTGAACAAGGCATTAGACGACATCGTGCATGTGCTCCGCTCCCTGATCGCCGACGAGAGCCCCTTCTCAAACCGTATGATCCAAGACGGCAACGCCGAACTGTATATCAAGTTCATTGACCGCGCGGCGGACCGTATTGCCGACTACATTGCCCAGACCACCGTACGTGATTTCGAGCAGATGCATGGCCTGCCAATCACCAACGTCCATGAGACGTTCTTCACACTGATTGTGGGGCTTATCTCGCTGATTCGCTCGCATCCGAACATCAGCGACCGAACCATCAAAGAGGTCATGGCGCAGACGCTGCATATCGAAAGCTATGTCGTCTGAGGTCTGACGGCCATTGGCTCTGGTACCGCTCTCCCGCACTCCCCTCAGTCCGCTTCGCGGCCAGCTCGTCCGCAATTGCGGACAGCCTACGGCTGACTTTCTTCTGGTTCACTATCGTCGAACCTCGCCTACAACAGCCCACTGGGCTGTTTGCTTTACGGCTCAGCCTAATGAGGGGAGCCAATATAATCGGGTCACGCGAACTGGCCGGTCACGGGATCGCGACCATCTCGGGCAATGACGTCGAGCACTTCCTGTCGGGAATCCACCTCACGGGCGGCTACGGCCGGCGGCACTAGCACGCGCAACGCGCAGTCCTCGGCCACTACCCTAAATGGCAAATGCCCGATATATTCGCCGTCCGCCATCAGCACCGGCGGCTCGTCTCCTTCCGTTGCCCGCGTGACTTCGATTTCACGGATACGTTTCCAGCCGAACACCTTTGAAGCAAGTAGCTTGCCGTTATAGGCATTCGAAATGGCCACCGCGCATTCGCCGAAGTTCGGCACGTGGTCCATCCACACCAGGTCCAACAATCCATCGGAGAAGCAGGAGTACGGCGAGACCTCAATGCCGCCACCGATATGCCTCGAATTCGCAATCGTCAGCAATGGTGTGATGATGTCTCGTTCATCCGTGGTCCCGTCCGCCAATGTGGCTTTGATGTGGTAACCATAACGCTTCATATGCGTCAGCTCCACCAGCACCGCCGCAAAGTAGCGCATGGTGCCGGTCGCAGATGCGAATGATTCGCACGGTCGTTGATGCTCGCGTCAAGACCACAGGACAGCATGCCCGCATAGTACCGGTCAATCGGATGCTCGGCGGACTTGCTCTCCTGGTACTCGTACTCCTCGCCAGTGGAGGGATCCACGGCATAGCCGCCGTCCAAAGAGGTCACGCGTCCCATGTCCACATCGATGTGTGATCCGCGCACGATAGCACCGACGATACCTTCCACTGCGGTTTCGATACGGTTGACCGGCAGCTTCAGTCCTCGTGCGAAATCGTTGCCCGACCCCGTGGCCACGATGCCCAACGGCTTGCCACTGCAGCCCACGGCGTTCGCTCCAAGTGCGATCATGCCGTCGCCACCGACCACTACGAGATAGTCGTACTCGTGCGCGCGTTCACGCGCCTGGTTCAGGGAATCGTCGAAACTCGTGCCGGTGATGTCGATGACGTCGAAGTTATGGGCACGGCCGGCTTCCTCCAGCAGACCCAATACCTGCGCGTCCACCTTAGCGCCACGGCCTTTATCGGAAGTGGGGTTGCCCACCATGGCCACCACGCGACGGCGCTCGTTGCGTTCACTCTCGCTCATGCTCTCACCTTAGCCAAAGGCCCAGAAGCCCGCCAGAGTATCGGTGCTTTACGGTCCATTATTGTGATAATTGTCTCCTTCCGTACAACTCACCGGTCCGGCCCGAGCCATCCGCTCCACGGATGATGCCACCAGGACCATGGTTTCCACCTTGATGGTTACCAACACGTCTTCATCCCGCACGGAGCAGGAGACCAAAACTACACCATTCGCTTCAGCCATGTTGGCGGCGAGCGCACATGGATCACCGATATCCGCATGCCACAGCGCATACGCGGCGTCAAAGGCGATAAGGTCGGCGAGGGAACGCGCTCGGTTCTGGCAGATCATGAGGTTGCCCACACTTGCCGCCACCGCGAGCGCAATGCCCACCACCATAACCAGCATGGCTCCGGCCATCGTGCCCGATCCCTCCTCATAACGCATTCCCTGCACCGCAGTTCCTTTCTGTTGCGGCCGCCCAGCCAGCCGACCGTTATTGGCTTATCGCCGTAGCGTTGCCGGTAACCCGCGTTGGAGTTACATCCAGCGGACCGGGCAATACCGAACATTCGACCGTCACACTCGTCGATTGGCCGTCGTGGGCAATGCTGACGTGGGGCTCTCCCCCGGCAACGTCCGCAGCTATGCTGCGCGCGGATGATTCGTCACCGGTAACCACAAACTCGCGTGCAGCCGCTGCCGCGGCACTTTGACAGTCCATGGAAACGATGACCACACGTCCTATTGCCAATATCAGCCCGGCGATGGCGATAATGCTGGGCAATACGATTGCGAATTCGGCGGTGGCCGATCCCGTGCATAGGTCTGGCGGCAGTCTGGCGAGCCGCCACCGGCATGTCATGGTCTTCATGGCTGTCACCCGACTTTCAGAGCCTGTTTGATGATGTTGGTCAGCAACGTCTTGATGGCATCCGACTTCAGGATGGCGACCAGCACCGCCGCAAAGCCTGTAGCCGCAACGAGTACGACTGCGTATTCCGCAGTGGCCGCGCCTTCTTCGGGCTCAGCCATGAGGGTGCGGATGCGTGCGTCCATGAGGCATAGCCGTTCTTTCGCCTTGGCGTTCAGCGTGGCCACACGAGCCTTGCTGTGCGCAAAGATGCCGGCCTGCCCGTCGACGATGACGGGGATAGGGGTATTCATTGGCGTTCCTTTCGGTAAGGAGGGGAAGCTGCGCAGTGGCTTCGCACCTTCCCCATGCGTGTGTGAGTGGTTGGCCCCCGCGCCGGGTTGACGCGGGGTGCATACCACTGTGGACTATCAACGCTTCATGCACCAGGGAAAACGGGGTATGTGGTTCTAGCTTGCCGAGTTATCCACACCCCGACGTGTCGTCCACCACCAATGTGGATAACCAAACGCAGCCAAGTGCAATACCGAGCGATACAACAAGATTCACCCTAAGCGCACTCAGTTCACGCCTATATTCACATCATGAAGGACGCAATCGCCGGAATGACTCCTACCAGCACGAATGCCGGCAGAAAACATAGCCCTGTAGGCATCAGTAGCTTTACCGACAGCTTCGCGGCATTCCGTTCGATGGCGGCACGCTCGTCACGGTCCAGCTGTTCAATGGCGGATTCGAGGCGCACGCCAGGCATATCGCCATGCGTCCATGACGATTCCAAAGCCGATTGCAGCAGGCCAAGATCTCGTTGCGTTCTGCTGGTACGTTTTCCGGATGAACTATCAGCTGGCGCACCCTCATGCTGAACAGCCATAGCGGCATGCCACGCATCAGCCCAGGGAACCCCTCTGGCCAGGGAGCTCCCGACCTCGCTCATGCGAGCGCCGCAGTCGCCGCCGACGGCTTTGCCCACCATGTCAAGCGCCCGGGGAATCGAGGAGCCCTGACGCAAGGACACCTGCGACATACGCAATATGAGTATGGTCCATGACGACCCGCAATCATGCGCTACGGCCGGTTCCTCGCCCGGCAAGCGGCTGTCATGACAAGACGGAGCCTTATACAGCCAACTAGCGATCGCCGCACAGCCTGCCGCGGCGTGTACCCACACCGTACTCATAATCCGCTGCCTTTCAACAATGCCCGCATCCATGCCAAGCCGGCAGCATAACAACATCCCCCTAATACCAAGCAGACCACACCGCGTGGCGATCCAAGCAAGAACGCCAATGGTCTAGCTCCCAGAAGCTCGCCCAATGCCACAGTGACGGCCGGAAGCGCGCTCAGCAGCCCCACAGTGGCTTTAGGAACGGCACATGCTTGCGATCGCAGGTTCTGCATCAGCCTCATCTGCCGGTAAGCAGTCAATACCGCTTCCAGACATGGCACTGCTTGGCAACCGAGCTCATCGCTCAAAACCGCTGCGGCGGTGACCCCGCGTGCAGCTTCAAGTACCTGCGCTGGTGATTCGTCGGGCAGACGCCGCTGTTCGAACACCGTTATGAGCCGTTCCACAGTAATGCGCTGAGTGGCGAAGCGTCTGCTGGATTGTTCCTCGAATGCTTCAACCAATGTGCCGCCACCTCGCAATCGCGCGATGGCGGACGTAATCACCTGCGCAACGCCCACGCGAGGTGAGCCGGCATATCGAGGTTCGTTTATGGCTGCGGAATCGACCGCACGCCCGCGGTAAGCCAGCCGATACAGCCTCCCGGACTTGTTCCCCGGCCATATCAGCACGGCGAGCGCCACCAGAACAGCACACCACATCATCACCCACCACCACTCGGCCCGGGAACGATGCCCCATCGTTCAATGAAGTGCCCCCATTCGGCGGCATACCGAGGAGGATGGCAGCCATTCCATACCGCCAGCGGTGTTCCTGCCAGTTCACCATGTGCTACACGCAGTTCGCCGATCTGCGTGATACGCCGCTGTCCGTTCACTCGCTCCAAATGCACCACCGCGTCGAAAGCGCCTGCCGCCAGCATGGCAACGCCTGTGGACTGACTCCGGCGAGTAATCCAAGCGAAATCAGCCTGGACGGTACTCGGTTCACGCCGTCCGCATGCACAGTGGTCATGCCACCGTGATGACCAGAATTGAACGCGCGCAATAGGTCGACGATTTCCGCGCCACGCATTCGCCCAGCACCACGCGGTCGGGGCGCATTCGCAACGTCGCTTTGACCAAGTCCGTCAGACTTATGGCTCCGACGCCCTCCACATTCGCCTCGCGCGTTACCAACGACACATGATCGCCACGCCCCAGTTCTCCCAGTTCACGAACTTCCTCTACGGTGACGATGCGCTCGTTCACATCGCATTGCGCCAGCAGCGCCTTGAGCAAGGTGGTCTTGCCCACGCCTGTTCCGCCGGTAATCAGCACTGTGGCATGTCTGCGCACCAGTCCCACGAACATCGGCAGCCAAGCAGCCGGGAATACACCTAATTGGCTCAGATGTCGCAACGATGCCATGGTCCTGTCAGGGAACCGTATGGAGATTGCGGCACCTTGTGGCACCAATGGGGCAATCACCGCATGCACGCGGATGCCGTCTGGACTGGCGGCGTCCGCTATCGGGCAGGCATCATCCAGTCTGCGCCCAAGCTGCGCGCACAGTTGGACGGCGTATTCTCGAACTACTTGCGGCGAGCGAAACGGCACACGCAATACTGTTTCTCGCATGCCGTTGCCGCGGTCCGCCCAAACGCGGCCATCACAGGTCACCGCCAGATCGGTAACCTGCGGGTCGGATGCCACATCATTCAATAGACCGAAGAACACAGTTCTGGGCACTGCGCCGGGCTCATCAGCGAGTGATTACGGCAGCCATACCGCATCACCGGTCCTTGCAAGAAGCTCCCGAAACCGGGCGAATGGCCTGCTCGACAAGATCGGCAAGCAAGCTCACGGCTTTGCGGCTGCCTTTGGTCACCGATCTGATGCCGAGGCCTTCCAGTACGTCTCCACACAGATTGACACTTGGTTTGACAGGCCCCAATACCGTGGCAGTCAAATAGTCCTGCGCCTCACCAATACCCACGTGGCCTCTCCCACGTGGAGCGCCACGTGGTTCCACGCCGACGATATGTGGCGCTTCACAGCCCCATGAATCCAGTCTGGACCGGTGCGACTTGGCTCTGGCCAGCCCCATCACCGACAATTCCGCGGCAATCACCTGCATGCCACTGCGCAGATCGGGTACGGTCTCAATGAGTCCACCCTGACCGGCATCTACGATGACAACGTCGTTCGTTTCCGCCAAGGCTCGAATGGCCGCTTGAACTTCCCACCAGTCAGGCTGGCGCGCGCTCCAAGGGTCATAGGGAAGTACTCGCACACCCTCCCACATCATCAGCTCATGGTTCATCGCATCGCCCTCGATGCGGCCGAGGGGTGCGTCGACTTGGCTGAATCGTAAACCCGGCTCTCGTTCTACACCCAGCAGCAGGTCAAGGCATCCGGCCACGAAATCAGCGTCTATGAGAGCGCAGCTGTGTTCACGTCTCGCCAATGTCCATGCAAGCATGGAAGCCATGACACTCAACCCCACGCCTCCATGACCTGACGTCATCGTCACAATGTTATGGAAGCTGGTGTCTGTAGTTAGGGCGAGTGCCGGAGCCTCGCCCGATCTCTGCCGTTCGCATGAGCCAACGCCTGGGCGGCGGAGTGTAGTAGCGATGCGCTGGAATCGGCGCATCGTCCGTGGGCAGCGGAATGCCCGGAGGTGCTACCGCTGGCGAGGTGATCCTACGCGCCACGCGGGGTGTGGTGTTGCTATTCATAAGCCGATTGAAACGTGTCCGAGTTCAATGCTCAACACGAATCGACCATTGTGGTTCTAGCTTGCTGAGTTATCCACACCCCGGCATGTCGTCCACGACAAATGTGGATAACCACGCTGTTGTTTCACGCCCATCTCATGCAGAAAAGGCCCTGACCTCATATGCACAGTCAGGGCCTTCATTTTCACGACGATTCCTTATGCGGTAATCTACATTCCTTGCTTACTTATCGAGGTTCTTGATGCCGTCTTCCATGACGTCCAACTGAGCATCGGTCACCTTGGCCGGCTTCTTCTTGCCGAACTTGGCCTTGAGCAGACCGATGATGGTCGGGGCGAGCGAAACCAGCAGAATCAGCACGATCACCAGTTCGAAGTGATCCTGCACGGCCGGAATGTTGCCGAAGAAGTAGCCCAGCAGCGTGAACAACGTGGACCAGCACAGGCCGCCGAGCACTGAGAACGGCGTGAAACGGCTCCAACGCATACCGGAAATACCGGAAATGAACGGCATGAACGTACGAATGAACGGGAAGAAGCGGCCCAGGAACACAGCCAGCGGGCCCCACTTTTCAATCATGCCCTCGGTTTTGGCCAGTCGCTCAGGAGTCAGCGCCTTCACCTTGCCGGATTGGATAATACGGCGGCCAAAGAAATGACCGATGAAGTAGTTGCACTGGTCGCCGATAATCGGCGCGCACCAAACCACCGGCAGCAACCAGAACAGCGGCAGCGCGGCCTTGCCGGTCGCAGCATCCGGGGCTGCGAACACGCCGGCCGCGAACAACAGCGAATCACCGGGCAGGAACGGGAAGAACACCACGCCCGTTTCGATGAATACGATGAGGAAGATGAATCCGAGGGTCGGCGCCACGCCCATGGCAATCCAACCGGCAATCGCGGCACGCGGATCCTTCAGCAGTTCGATGATGAAATTAACGAAGCCCATGTGTTTCCTATGAGTCCTAAATCTTGTATTGAGCTGCCAGCCCAATGAACCAGACAGTTATATGCAAACCGTCAAATACCCTACCAGCCGGCCAACACAACTGCTACACCTGCGGCGAGGAAGCGCGGTAACGCAACGAATACTCCACATCAATACGCCGCCTCGGCGCCCGAGCCCCCGTCTTGACCTGATCAAGAATCGACGTGATGGCAATCTCAGCAATACGCGCGCGCTGCGGATCCACAGTGGTCAGCGGGGGAATCGTGTACTTAGCCTCATCGATATCATCGAAGCCCACCACACGCACGCTTTCCGGCACTCGCACGCGCATTTCCCGCAGCTGACTGATAACACCCATCGCCAGCAAATCATTCAGCGCAAAAATGCCATCCGGTCGAATGCCCTGCGCATACATCTCACGTACCGCCTGAGCGCCCTCGGCACTGGTCCATTCGCCGCACTCGCGGATCAGGTTCAGATCAGGCGTCACTCCACGTTCCGCAAAGGCGCTGAGATACCCCTTGGTTCGCATCGAACGAGAGGACGGCACGGATTCGTCCAACGTTCCGCCCACCACGGCGACGGTGCGGCATCCGGCTCCAGCAGATGCGTGGTAGCGGCTTGGCACCCAATTCATTGGGCATCACCACGTGCGGCGCAGGTGCGTTGAAGATACGCTCGCCCAGCACTACCAGCGGGTAGTCGCCCTCGAGCTCGGCCACATCCTCCGCCCGCATGGCCGTGGGGCTCAAAATAAGTCCGTCGGTCATATTGCTGGCCATGGCATGTGCGCTCTCGATCTCGCGCTGGCGGTCGTTGCCGGTCGATTCGATGATGATGCGGTATCCATATTCCCGTGCCCGCGTGATCATCTCTTCGGCCAGTTCGGAAAAGTAAATCTGGTTCAAATCCGGCAGAGACAATGAGATGAGTCCTGTGCGGCCGGAACGCAAATTGCGAGCCTGCTGGTTGGTCACATAGCCCAGCTCGTCAATGGCCTGCTGGATACGTTCGCGCGTGGCCGGCTTCATATAGGGGTAATCGTTGAGGTAATTGGACACTGATGCCACGGACACGTGCGCACGTTTCGCCACATCGTGCAGCGTCGCCTTGCGCGAACTCGCAGCCATAGCGCCCCCTCATATTCAGTCCATCAACCACTCGGCATGGCACCATCCACGTCGCCATATTGGTTGTCGAACGTTTCAGATGTGTGTTTCCAGCATAAACCATGTGGGATATCACCCCGCAGGCCCGTTGTCTAAATGAAAGTGCAACACCCGTTAGATTGGAAATTGCCTAGAAAACCAGTCCGAAGGGATGTCGCACCTATGGGAGAAGTATATTCGCACCTGTCGGAAGAGGAACGCCAGGTCATC
>ENA-OQMZ01000146-OQMZ01000146.1-human-gut-metagenome-genome-assembly--contig:-NODE-146-length-29600-cov-2.134055_pt1 | contig 29600 bp, 33 predicted proteins | sample MGYA00242621_ERZ504862 | MGnify/ENA primary metagenome ERZ504862 (study PRJEB26092, sample SAMD00036393) | human gut metagenome | host: Homo sapiens | study: EMG produced TPA metagenomics assembly of...
TAGAGGAAAAGCCAAACGGATTTTCGGAACTTGGATGCTATGAATTTACGATTGAGGATAATGGGATCGGTATGTCACCGGAATTCCAGAAAATCATGTTTGATCCTTTCAGCCGCGCAGATGACCACAGGACAACCAAGGTTCAGGGAACTGGTCTGGGAATGGCAATCAGCAGAAATATTGTGAACCTGATGAATGGCACTATTAAAGTGGACAGTACCTTGCACAAGGGAACTAAAATCACAGTAACAATTTATCTGGAGCTTCAGGAAAAAGAAAAAGAACAGGACAGAAATCTGATGAATCTGCCGGTCCTGGTTGTGGATGATGATAGGACATGCTGTGAAAGTACAGTTGCAACATTAAAGGAAATCGGTATTATGGGTGAATGGGTTCTCTCTGGCAGGGAAGCGGTTGAGCGCTGTTATGCACGGCATGAGTTGAAAGATGATTACTTTGCTGTTATTTTAGACTGGAAGATGCCGGAGATGGATGGCATAGAAACAGCCAGACAGATCCGGAAGCGGATAGGAAAAGAGATCCCCATCATTGTACTGACATCCTATGAATTCAGCGAAATTGAAGAAGAAGCAAAGGCTGCAGGTGTAGATGCTTTTATTGCAAAACCGCTGTTCCGTTCCCGGCTGACGGCAACACTGCGGCAGTTTACTTCAGGAAGAAAAGAAAAAATAGCAAGAAATTATCTGGAGAAGCTGTCAGAATCAGACTACACGGGAAAAAGGATTCTGCTGGTTGAGGATAATGAGTTGAACAGAGAAATTGCTGGTGAAATTTTACAGATGACAGGTGCAAAAGTGGAAACGGCAGAAAATGGGAAAATTGCAGTTGAAAAAGTGGAAGCTTCTCCGAAAGGTTCGTATGATCTTGTTTTTATGGATATCCAAATGCCTGTCATGAATGGTTATGAGGCAACTGCAGCAATCAGGAGCCTTCCGGGTGAAAAGGGAAAACTGCCTATTGTTGCCATGACTGCCAATGCTTTTGCAGAAGATGTACAGCTGGCCAAAAATACAGGCATGAATGGACATATCGCGAAACCGCTGGATATGAATAAGCTGAATGATGTTCTGGAAAGCTGGCTGTAACTGATTTTCATGTGATCACAAAGTATATTACTAGGAACAGAGTGAACAGTAACAGTAACTCAGGTGATGCTGCATAAATCCTCAAATACTCCTTGCAATAAAAAAATACAGCAATTATAATAATAAATACAAAAGCCGGATGCGGAGGCTGACTTCTGAAAACAAAAGAAAGGAAGTATAAAATGGCGAAAATTTTAATCAGTCCGTCCAAATATTTACAGGGTGCGGGAGAAATGAAGAATCTTGGAACTTATGCTGCAAAGAGTGGAAAAAAAGCGTTGGTTCTGATCAGTAAAGGCGGATATAAAAGAATCGGTAAAACGATCGAAGAGAGCTTTGCTGAGAGTACCTGTGAGGTGGTTTTTGATTATTTTAACGGAGAATGCTGTAACATGTGAGATTGATCGTCTGGTAAAGATCGTAAAAGATGAGCAGTGTGATCTTACCATTGGTATTGGTGGAGGAAAGATCTTTGATACAGCGAAGGCAGTTGCATACTATGCGGGAACACCGGTATTTATCTGCCCGACGATCGCATCTACAGATGCCCCTTGCAGTGCTTTGTCTGTTATTTATACAGAAGAAGGAGTTTTTGAAAAATATCTGTTTCTTCCGGCGAATCCGAATCTTGTTCTGATGGATACAGATATCATCACCAAATCGCCGGTTCGTCTTACTGTGGCTGGTATGGGAGATGCACTGGCAACATATTTTGAGGCAAGGGCATGCAAGAGAAGCGGAGCAACTTCCTGTGCAGGAGGTAAGACAACAGAGGCTGCCATGGCACTGGCTGAACTTTGCTTTAATACCTTGATGGATGAGGGCGTAAAAGCTAAGATAGCTCTGGAAGCAGGCGTATGCACACCGGCAGTTGAGAAAGTGATTGAGGCTAATACACTTCTTTCTGGAATTGGTTTTGAAAGTGCAGGACTTGCAGGTGCACATGCGATCCATAACGGATTTACTGTACTGGAAGAATGCCATCATATGTATCATGGAGAAAAAGTTGCATTCGGAACCATCACACAGCTGGTACTGGAGAATATTCCCCAGGAAGATCTGGAAGAGATCATCTTATGGTGCATTGAAGTAGGACTTCCTGTTACTCTGGCAGAGCTTGGAGCTGGAAGGTAACTGATGAGCAGCTTATGAAAGTTGCCACAACTGCATGTGCGGAGAATGATACACTTCACAACATGCCATTTGAAGTTACACCGGAAACTGTATTTGCAGCAATCAAAGCGGCAGATGCATATGGAAGATATTACCTGGATGAGGAATAAACAGATAAAAAGTAAATAGCTGATATAAAAATTGCAATCTGCAGAAACAAGAGTTATCAAGTATTGTTATCCTGCAGGTTTGCTTTTTTTTATGTATGGCTGTAATATAACAGAAAGATCAGTAAATATCGGAACAGAAAACATACGGAGGAATATTTGTGGCAAAAAAACGAAAACCCAAAATGGAGCTTCGATATTATAAGATGCCGGAGGGGAGCCCCATCCTTGCATTGCTTGGACAGAAGTGGGTTCAGAATTATGGAAATGATGTGGATTATCTTCATTTTCATAATTATCTGGAGATTGGTTTCTGTTACGAAGGGGATGGAGTTATGGCGTTTGGTGAGGCTAAAATGCGGTTTTCGGGAAGAGAATTTACGGTGATTCCACCCAATTATGCTCATACGACTAACAGTGATCTGGGTACGGTCAGTAAATGGGAGTATCTTTTCATAGATGTGGAAGGTTTTATGAAAAAAATTTCTGAACAATCCGGTAAAGGCTGAAAAAATGATTCAGAGAATATATTCTAAGGCTTTATTTCTGAAAGAGAATGAGTCCCCTCTATAGCTGCAAAAATTCTTAAGATCATGAATATCATGCGTGAGGGAGAAGAATTTTATATTGAAGAATCCAGTGGAGTTCTTGCGGCATTACTAGTAGAAATTGCCAGACTGAACCGGGCTTCACCGGAAGACAGGGTGGAAGAGGAAACAGGGAAACTTACAAATATGATCACCCGCGTACTGGATTTTGTTTCTTATCACTATATGGAGGATATCCGGATAGAGGATCTGGCGAAGATCTGCCATATCAGTGAAACTCATTTCAGAAGAGTGTTTACATCGCATATGAAGGTAAGTCCTCTGGAGTATATTAATTCTGTGCGGATTCATACTGCCTGTGAATTTCTGCAGAAAACAGATACACCGGTGGCAGATATTGCGCACAAATGTGGTTTCACGACCAATTCAACGTTTAACCGGAACTTCAGACAGATAATGGGAGTGACTCCGGTTGAATGGAGAAAACGGCCGGAGAATTATGAACAGCAGCTTTTGGATTTCGATATTCATTCAGAGGAAGGATGGTAAAAAAGTTATGAACTATAAGATTGTGGAGCAGGTATCAAGAAAGAAAAAGAGTATGTCCGGAGTCCTGTGTGTGGTAATGATTATTTTTGCAGTGCTTTTTGTGGTTATGGGAATCACGATTTCCCAGGCATTTATGCTTCCGGGATTTCTGCTTGCGGGGCTGTATTTTGTCTTTGATATATTCAGTCAGAAGGATTATGAATACATGATGGAAAACGGTCAGTTTGAAATAGATGTGATCTATGGCAAGAAGTATCGCAAAACAGCTCATATACTGGAACTGAGTAATCTGGAGACAGTGGCACCGCACTGGCATGAAAGTGTTGCAAGGTACAAAAAGAATGGTGGAACGGAGAAGCTGAAAAAATACGATTATACCTCTTATGATGAAGATACTCCTTATTATACAATGATCATCCGGGAAGACGGGCACAAAATAAAACTGCTTCTTGATCTTAATGAGGAACTGCTTCATGCGATGAAAACACAATATCCTGAAAAAGTCTATTTTGCATAAAATGAATTAAAAACTGTAAAATATGTACAAAAATTGAACGGAAAATTTATGAAATAATAACAAAGGTCATTTTTAAAGACAAAAATATATATTTTTTGTCCATGAAAGTGGCCTTTGTTATTAAAATTACATAGTAAAAACATAGTAAATGAGAAAGTGAACAAAAAATATATTTTTAAATATTTTTAATAGTGCAAAATACATAAAATGGTCGAAATTGCACATTATGTGTGCGGTTATGCAAACTATACCTGAAAATCGGATGCTATAATCAACTTACAAGCGATTCGGAAGAAAGAATAAGCTTAATAAAGGAGGATATAAATATGAGAAAAAAATTACTCGCAGTATTAATGACCGGTGCTATGGTAGCATCCTTTGCAGGATCAGCTACAGCTGTTTTTGCGAAATCTGATGATGACAACAAGTTAACTGTATGGCGTGGGATCAGAACTTCAACATCAAATCCATGCAGATCGCAGCAGATCAGTATGCAAAAGATCATGAGGGATTTTCTGTAGATATCGTAGAGACATCTTCTGATGACTGCCAGACTAAACTGACAACAGCAGCAAATGCAGGCGATTACAGCACACTTCCTGATATCGTTCTTATGCAGGACAACAGCTATCAGAAATATCTGAAGAGCTATCCGGATGCATTCACAGATCTGAAAGATATCAACATTAACTGGGATGATTTTGGTAAACTGAAACAGTCCTATTCCATGGTAGATGATACACACTATGGTGTTCCGTTTGATAATGGTGCTGTTATTGCATGCTATCGTACAGATATCCTTGACGAGGCAGGATATACTATTGATGATCTGACAGATATCACATGGTCCAAGTTCATGGAAATCGGTAAAGATGTTCATGAAAAAACCGGAAAATATCTTCTTACAAGTGAAGCTACAGGTGGCGATACTCTGATGATGATGATGCAGTCCTGCGGAGCTAACTTCGTAAACGAAGATGGCGAAGCTACATCGTAGGCAATGAAGTTGCAGAGAAATGCATCAATCTTTATGTAGATCTGGTTAAGAATGACGTTGTTAAACTTGTAAATAACTGGGATGAATATATCGCTACTATTACAGGCGGTGAGGCAGCAGGTATTGTAAATGGTAACTGGATCACAGCTACTCTGATGTCTACAGAAGATCAGAAGGGTCTGTGGCAGATCACAACAATGCCTAAAGTAGACGATGTTGATACAGCTACAAACTATGCAAACAATGGTGGATCTTCCTGGTATGTTACATCCAACTGCCAGAATGTAGAACTTGCAGAAGATTTCCTTGCAAGTACATTTGGTTCCAGCACAGAGTTCTATGATACAATCCTTCCGGAAGCAGGTGCAATCTCCTGTTATCTGCCGGCAGGTGAATCTAAGGTTTACAACGAGCCAAATGAATTCTTTGGTGGACAGCCAATCTTCTCCACAATTGTAGAATACTCTTCTCATATTCCGGAGTTCACAAAAACACCGTATCATTATGAATCAAGAGAATGCGTCAACACAGCAGTTGTAAATATCGTAAACGGCACACCTGTAGAAGATGCCCTTCAGGAAGCTCAGGATACTCTGGCATTCAAGATGACTGAATAAATTCTGATCGCAGGATCAGATGATGTCAGGATTGCGGGAACAGTGAAACTGTGAAGCAATCTGTAGACAGTGATTAAGTGAATGAAAACAGGTAAGTGCGGGGGACTGCCAGCAGTCCCCATCTTACTGCAAAGAGTTGGTAATTGTCCGGCAAAATGCTGAACAGTTACAGAGTTTTTGAAAGGAGGAGTTCACGTGAATTCTAAGAAAAAAGGTATGTCTCTGCTTGGCAAGCAGAGGGCAGCAGGATGGACGTTCCTGGCTCCTGCAACTATCATGATCGCGATCATGAGCTTTTATCCAATGATACGTGCATTTATCATTTCCCTGCAGACCGGAGCCGGAGCAAATATGAGATTTGCAGATCCGATCTTCAGCAACTATAAACGTATTCTGGCAGACAAGGTATTTCAGCAGTCTATTGCAAATACATTCCTGTATCTGATCATTCAGGTGCCGATCATGCTGATACTGGCAATTCTTCTGGCACAGCTTCTGAATAACAAAGATTTGAAATTTAAGGGATTTTTCCGTACTTGTGTATTTCTTCCATGTGCGACATCCCTGGTATCCTATTCATTGATCTTCCGTTCCATGTTTGCTACAGATGGTCTGATCAACAGTATTCTGATCAAACTTGGAATCTTATCTACCGGCTATAATTTCCTGGGGAATTCCGCCAGTGCCAAGATTGTAATTATCCTTGCGCTGATCTGGAGATGGACAGGATATAATATGGTATTCTATCTGGCAGGACTTCAGAATATTGAATATTCTGTATATGAAGCAGCAAAGATTGATGGCGCCAATGGCTGGAAGACTTTCTGGAAGATTACTGTTCCGCTTCTGAAACCGACAATTATCATGACATTTATCATGTCAATTAATGGTACACTGCAGCTGTTCGATGAGTCTGTCAACCTGACAAAGGGTGGACCGGCAAACTCAACAATCACAATGTCCCACTATATTTACAATACATGTTTTATTAACGTACCAAACTTTGGATATGCAGCAGCAATGTCATTTATCATATTCATTATGGTAGCTGTACTTGCATTTATTAATTTGAAAGTAGGTGATACACGTGACTAAGAAAAACAAATCAGCCATTCAGAGAAGATTGATTCCAACCTATATTTTTCTGATCATCGTGTCATTTATTTCAGTATTCCCGTTATACTGGATGATTTCAGCTGCAACTAATACATCCACAGATGTATCACGTGGACGAATTATTCCGGGAAGCCATTTTATGGAAAACTTCCGTAATCTTACATCCCAGCAGCCACTGTGGAGAGCACTTGGAAACTCCTTCTTTTATGCAATCCTTACTACAGTGATCTGTCTTCTGATCTGCTCTATCGCAGGTTACGGATTTGAAGTTTACCATGATAAGTGGAAAGACAGAGTATTTTCAATCCTGCTTCTGGCTATGATGGTTCCGCAGGTTGCAACTATGGTTCCGTTATTCAAAATGTTCTCCAAGGCAGGACTTTTGAATACAGCAGTAGGTTTTATCCTTCCGATTATTTCCACGCCGTTTATGATCATGATGTTCCGTCAGAATGCCAGATCATTCCCGGTTGATATTATTGAAGCTGCACGTATTGACGGACTCAATGAAGTAAGGATTTTCTTCCAGATGTTCATTCCTACAATGAAATCTACATATGCAGCGGCTGCTGTTATTACCTTTATGAATGCATGGAACTCTTATCTGTGGCCAAAGGTAATCATGACAGACAACAAGGCAATGACCATGCCAATGCTGATCGCCAACCTGATCACAGGTTATGTGACAGATTATGGTATGCTGATGTGCGGTGTATTGTTCTGTTCTATTCCTACAATGATCGTATTCTTTGTATTACAGAAACAGTTTGCAGAAGGTATTACCGGAGCAGTCAAATAAAAAACTGAAAAAGAAAAATATAACTTCGACCGTCTGGAAGACATTATCAATAATCTATACAGAGAGGGCGAAAGAGAACACCCGGCAGATTATGAAAAGTAATTTTGCCGGGTGTTTTTGATGCCTGTTTGGAAATTTATAGCAAGCCTCTTAATTAATATGCATTACTGCAACTATACAGAACCATATGGTTCCGAAAAGGTAGCATTATTTTATGGAATCGATATAGTATTAATAAATTTGTGGTAGGCATAACGGAAAAAGTACGGTAAAATAGTTAGAATGCGGAAAGTATTTTTCCAAAATAAAACAAAAGGGGGAGGGCCATGTCCGAAGTAAAGAATAAGAAAAAGAAATCAAGTATTATTCAGGTCAGTATTGGTGTTCTGGCAGTTATTATGGCTATCCTTATTATCATAATGATGGGAATTGTCTCAGATATTCAGGGAACGGCCCGTATTGTAAATTATACCGGTTTAGTCAGGGGAGAGACACAGAGACTCATAAAACTGGAGCTTTCCATGCAGCAGGAAAATGAGATGATCCATGATATAAGAACTTTTATTGACGGTTTGCGAAATGGAAATGATGAATTAAATCTTGTACGTCTCAATGATGTTGATTTTCAGAATAAAATGCAGGAACTGGATGATAAATTCTCTGACCTGTATAAGAAAATTTATCTTGTGAGGTTCAAAGGAGCCAGAAACACAGATATTATTCCGGAAAGTGAGGAGTTTTTTGTGATCTGCGATGAAGCAACAGGCCTGGCTGAAAAATATTCGCAGAAAAAAGCCACATCCTTATCATTGCTTGAGAAATATATCACAGCAGATATTGTTGTGCTGATGCTGTTGATCGGATATGAATTCATCAAAGCAATACAATATGCTGCAATGAACCGCCTGCTGCAGCGAAAGGTATATCTGGATGATGCGACGGGACTTCCGAACAAAAATAAATGTGAAGAATTACTGAGTGAGGAAGAACCGGATGCAGATACCGGTGTCTGCAGTTTTGATCTTAATAATCTCCGGCGTATTAATGACAGCAGAGGTCATGAAGCCGGTGATGCCTATATCCGTAGATTTGCCATCTGCCTGCGGGCTTCCATGCCGGCAGAGCAGTTTGTGGGAAGAGCAGGTGGAGATGAGTTTCTTGCAGTTACCCATGGACTGGACAGGGAACAGATGACACAGTGCCTTGAAAAGGTGCGCAGAGATATGAGAGAGGAATCCAAAGTGTATCCGGATACTCCCCTGAGCTATGCAGCAGGCTTTGCACTGGCCGGCGATTTTCCCGGAAGTACAATGAGAGAACTGTTTAATTGCGCAGACAAAAACATGTATATCAATAAGAATCATGTAAAAAGGGAAGAAGCTGCTGCAGAAAAGCATCAGGGATATCAGCTGTTAAAGCTGCTTAATCAGCATGGCAGTAATTTCTCGGATTGTCTGTACTGTGATGCCAGGATGGATACTTATCGAGCAATCCGTTCCAGTGAGAATTTTTTCCTGGCCTCTGATGGTGCATATTCCGGTGCTGTGGAACAGATCATAGAGGAACAGATTGAAAAGTCCTGTCAGGCAGATATCCGCGAAGGGCTGCAGATTTCGGAGCTTCAAAAGAAGATGCATACGAAGGAAGACGTGCTGGAATATGAGTATAATATCGGAAAACAGGGGCATATAACCGCCTGACACTGATTCCGGTGGACTGGGATGAGGACAAAAAGCTGCATCATTTTCTTCTGGCATTTGAAACCATCCGAAAGACTTCTGAAGGTCAGACAGGTGCAAAAGAGCAGCTTCAGCTCTATTATGAACAACTGAAACAGTCAATCCTGGAAAATGACAGCTATGTGGATGCGCTTCTGGAATTGTCAGATGTGATCTATACAGTAAATCTGACAAAGGATGTTCTGGAAAGAAGAATCGTATTGAATGGAAAAGAACAGAAGAGCCGGGAACTTTTTATGGACTACCCGCTTCCATGTTCTTATCAGGATTATTGCTGGGAATATGAGAAAAAAATCACCCAGGAAACAATTGCCGGTTACTGTATGACAGATAATTGCGAAAAGCTTCGTAAGAGGTTTGAGAACGGAGAAACAAATATGTCTGTGGAATATTGTGCCCGCGAAGATGATGGAAGTATCCGCTGGGTACAGAAAACAGTTCTTATGACCAGGATGGTGGTGTTTGATACAGAAATTCTTGCTGAGGTGCCTATGATCTATGCGATCATTCTGCTTCAGGATACCACACAGAGACATGAACGGGATGAGCAGGAACAGGCGCGCCTTCAGGCAGCATTCAATGAGATGCGTGCCGAGAGCAGGGCAAAAACGAATTTCCTCAGCCGAATGAGCATGATATCAGGACACCTCTGAATGGTATTATTGGTCTGTTAAAGATTGACGAGACTCATTTTGAGGATAAGGAACTGATACAGGAAAATCATAAAAAGATGAAGATAGCAGCGGATTATTTGCTTTCCCTTATCAATGATGTTCTGCAGATGAGTAAAATAGAGGAAGGTCATATTGTTCTGACTCATGAATATATCTGTCTCAAAGATCTGGTCTATGAGATTGAGAGTATTATCACTCACAAGGCAGCAGATGAGGATATTCAGTGGATTTATGAGAAAAATAAGGAGAATATCCCTTATCCTTATGTCTATGGAGCTCACTGCATCTTCGCCAGATTTTTCTGAACATCTATGGAAACTGTATTAAGTATAACCGGCCGGGAGGAAAGATCACTACGGTAATGGAGGCTGCAGATGTACATGATGGAATCTGTACATACAGATGGACGATTTCTGATACAGGTATAGGGATGAGTCCGGAGTTCCTGAGTCATATTTTTGATCCGTTCTCACAGGAAAAAACAGATGCCCGTAGTGTTTATCAGGGAACCGGTCTGGGAATGGCGATCACTAAAGGCTTGATTGAGCAGATGAATGGAAGTATTGAAGTAACAAGTCAGGTGGGAGTTGGATCTGTGTTTGTCATTACTATTCCATTTGAGATTGCCCGGGAACAGAAAAAGGATAAGGAAATTGCAGAGAAATATGATATTCGTGGACTGCATCTGCTGGCAGCCGAGGATAATGAGCTTAATGCGGAAATCATAGAAATGCTGCTGACAGATGACGGTGCGAAGGTTACAGTTGCAAAAAACGGCAGACAGGCGGTGGAGCACTTCGAAAATAATCCTCCGGGAACCTTTGATGCAATATTAATGGATGTTATGATGCCTGTTATGGATGGCATTGCAGCAACAAAAGCCATACGTGCCATGGACGACCGGCCAGATGCAAAAACAATTCCGATCATTGCAATGACTGCAAATGCATTTGAGGAAGATGCCAAAAGATGTCTCGCAGCCGGTATGACCGCACATCTGGCGAAACCTTTCCAGATAGAAGATGTGGAGAAAACTATTGTGGAGTGCTGTGGAAAGTGATGTCATTTGTAAGGTCTGTTGTTATGAGTAAATTATCATAAATAGAGTTAAAAGTCTGGATGATGATAATATGAGCAGAGAAAGGCGTGAGTCACAGAACTGACAGTCATCACAGGAAGGCTGATAAGACTGATTGCTGAAAGAGTTTTCTCTGAGATTGAACTACTGACATAGAATAAGAGAAGGTGCAAATCATAGAAATGTGGTTTGCACCTTCTTTTTTGCGTTCATCCACTGCAGAATTAATTGGATTAAGATACATTATTTACGAGGATTGCTATAAGCAAATTATTTTTGAGGGTTGCCATGGATTTTACGGAAGGCAGCAGTACTCTTACGTTCGATGATATCATAAGGAAATAATATTTTTAAATGCTTTTCATGACCGCCCTCAATACGGTCAATCAGTATTTTGGCTGCCATTTTTCCCATTTCATCAAGAGGAATGTGTGCTGTTGTTAATGAGGAATCAGATATTGTGCTGTATCGATATCATCAATGCTGGCAACGGATACATCTTCGGGAATGCGAAGACCGTATTCCTTGATAGCTTTCATTGCACCGATTGCCGTAATATCATCAGCACAGAAGAAAGCAGTTGCATCACAGCCGCTTTTAAGAAGATGGCAGACACCTTTGTATCCCTCTTCTGTGGAATGAACAATGTTAGAGACGTATTTGGGACTGACAGAAATATCTGCATCTGTCAATGCAGAACAGTATCCAACATACCGGTTTTCATTCTGTGTTTCGCCGATGTAAGCGATTTTTCTATGACCCTGTTCTATAAGGCGGGTTACGACATCATAACTGATTTGTGTTCCATCACAGATAATCTGATCATATTTTGCATCCAGATTATTCAGACCGGAATAAACAACATACTGGAAATGTTTTTTCAGAAATTTCAAAAGCTCTTTATCACAACGACCCAAAACGGCAATGCCGTCAATATCATTGCTGGCAATTAACTGTAGAGTAAAAGGATCATCGATATCAAAAGCAGAAAATGTGTACTTTAAAATATAGTTATGACGGAATGCTTCCTGTTCAATATTTTTGGCCAATGTAGAGAAGAAATAATCAGATGCTCCATCCGGAACCCGTGCAAAGAGACAGGCAATAGAACGAAATGGTTCTGTGGAAGATGAATCAGGTTCTACAGTATTTTTTTTGAATGTCTTGGAATATATTGGTACGTTTGGCTATTTCCCATATACGGTCTTGAACTTCCCTGCTCACGGGGCTATTAGTACTTTGATTGATTACACGTGAGACTGTTGAAATCGATACGCCTGCTTCTGCTGCAATTTCTCTCAGCGTCATAGGAGACCTCCTTTCTTGGGGTGCAGTGTTTTATGATACTTATGTCAGAACCAGGATGTCAGATTGCTGTATGAATTACAGCTATATTGTTAACACAAGTATAGTTGATTCAAAGACAAAAATACAGATGCAATATAAGAAATGTATGAAAATATAAAGCAAACGTTTGCTGATAAATGAAGTGAATTTTTTTTAGTACATGATAAGATAAAATATAGAATCTATAGAATGTATTAAATGGGGGAAATAAAATGGAAGAAAAAACAAAAAGTAAAGGATATGTACTGCGAAAATTATTTTTTGCATGTCTGTATCTCAGCACATTTACTTTCGGCGGCGGTTATGTAATTGTTACTTTGCTGAAAGAAAAATTTGTGGATCATTATCACTGGATCGAAGAAGATGAAATGCTGGATCTGGTTGCAATCGCCCAGTCTTCACCTGGAGCGATCGCAGTAAACGGAGCGATTATTGTGGGGTATAAGCTTGCCGGCATACCGGGAATGCTGGTATCTGTCATTGGAGCGATCATTCCTCCGATGGTGATCTTATCTGTTATTTCTGTATTTTATGATGCGTTTTGTTCCAATTATTATATTGCGGCATTATTAAAAGGAATGACTGCGGGAGTTGGGGCAGTTATTATGTCTGTAGTGTATGATATGGGGAAAAATGTTGTAAAGTCAAAGGACTGGGTGAATGTGGTGATAATGATCATCAGTTTTTGTCTCAGCTATTTCCTGAATGTTAACATTATCTATATAATACTTTTGGTAGCTGTATTGGAATGGTACGGACAATAGTAAAAGGAGGCAGGGAAAAATGATCTATATTCAGCTTTTTTTAAGTTTCATCCAGGTCGGGGCATTGAGTTTTGGAGGAGGATATGCCGCAATGCCGCTGATACAGGAACAGGTGGTGAATCTGCACAGCTGGCTTTCAATGAGCGAATTTACGAATCTGATAACGATCGCTGAAATGACGCCGGGACCGATTGCAGTAAACTCTGCTACTTTTGTAGGGATGCAGATAGCGGGAATCTTAGGTGCAATAATTGCTACATTGGGATGTATTCTTCCCTCCTGTATTATTGTAACCTTGCTGGCATATGTTTATATGAAGTATCGGAATATGTCTTTACTTCAGGGAACACTGGCATCTCTCAGACCGGCAGTTGTATCGATGATCGCCAAAGCAGGGGTAACGATTTTAATTTCTGCATTTTTCATTGATGGTACTGTAAATCTTATACGCCAGAATGTATGTGTGGAAATGATCATATTTTTTGTGGTCGCATTGGTGCTGCTTCGTAAATTTAAAATAAATCCTATATTGGCAATGGTTTTGTGTGGTGTGGCAAATGTGGTTTTGAACGCTGTAAAAAAAGCGTAAATCACTATATGGTAAATCAAACGTTTGCGTAATATTGAATTGCAAATATATCAAAATTACTATATTATTGAGTTAAATTGATAAAGCAAAAAAATAATCGGAAAACAAAGAGGTTGAAAAGATTAGTATCTTTTTGACCTCTTTGTTTTTTTATACGAAAGCAAAAATCAGTGAAAATCCTGTGAAAGAGAAAAAAATGGAAAAAAGCATAAAAAAAAAATACACAAAAATTGAAATGACAAATTATACAAAATATCCAGATAACGTTTTCATTAATTGTGCTTTTGTTTTTGCAAAAATATGTTAAGATAAGAGTACAAAGTGAAATTGAATAAAACATATTCAAGAAAAATAAAAAAGTTTATTGTAAGATGCACAATAAACAGTGGAAAGGAAAGCGGAATATGTCACAAAATGTATTAGTGGTACATGGAGGTGGGCCTACAGCAGTCATCAATGCATCCCTTTACGGTGTGATCGAAGAAGCAAAACGAAATCCGGAGGTTGGAAAAGTTTACGGAGCGATTGGTGGAACCGGAGCAATTTTTTCAGAAACTTTCATAGATTTGACTTCGTTTGATGATGAAAAATTGAAACTTCTTTTGCATACACCTGCTTCGGCAATTGGATCTTCCAGATATCCTCTATATGAAAAAGATTATGAAAAAATGGTGGATATCTTTAAAAAACATGATATTAAATATGTTCTTCTGAATGGCGGAAACGGAACTATGGATGCATGCGGACATATTTATGAGGTCTGTAAGGATCAGGATATCAAAGTTGTTGGAATTCCAAAAACGATTGACAATGATATCGCAATGACAGATCACTCACCAGGATATGGAAGTGCGGCAAGATTTATTGCAGCTTCTACCCAGGAAGTTGGTGAAGATGTAAAATCTCTTCCCATTCATGTATGTATTATGGAAGCCATGGGAAGAAATGCAGGATGGATCACAGCAGCTTCCGCACTTGCAAGAAGGAAACAGGGAGATGCTCCTCACCTGATCTATCTGCCGGAACGAAACTTTAATGAAGATGAGTTTCTTGAGGATGTATCCAGACTTCAGAAAAAGCAGGGTGGAGTAGTAGTTCTGGTAAGTGAGGGACTTCATGATGCAAATGGAGAATCTATTGTTCCTCCGATCTTTAAATCAGAAAGAGCTGTTTATTATGGAGATGTAAGTTCACATCTTGCGAATCTGGTAGTTAAGAAACTTGGCGTAAAAGCAAGAAGCGAAAAACCCGGACTTTGCGGAAGAGCTTCTGTAGCACTTCAGTCACCGGTGGACAGAGAAGAAGCAAGACAGGCCGGCACAGTTGCACTGAGGAGTGCTGTTGAAAGAAACAGCGGAGTGATGGTAGGTTTTGAACGGGTTCCGGGAACGGTGTATCAGATGAAAACAAAGCTTGTTCCTATCAAAGAAGTTATGCTTTATGAACGGAAGATGCCTGACAATTTTATAAATGAAAGAGGTAACGATGTAACACAGGAATTTGTTGACTGGTGTCGCCCGCTGATCGGAGATCCACTTCCGGAATTCCTGAACTTCAAGGATTATCTTTAAAACGAAAAATATACAAAACAAAAATGAAAATGTTCCATTGAAAGGAGAGTAACTATGGAAAAAAAGAAAAAAGGAGTAATGCAGTCTATCCCGGGATGGGCATGGGTACTGATTTCCCTTGCGGCAGCAATCCTGTTATGGTATGCATTATCCATTAATCCAAAAACAGCACGAAGCTTCCCGTTTATTCCGGCTATTCTTGAGGCTGCCAAACGAATGATTGATAATGGCGCGCTTGGACAGGACTTCTGCAGTTCAATGATATCAATCCTGGCTGGATTTGCACTCGGTTTTGTAACCGCAGTACCGATTGCGTTTCTTATGGCATGGTATCTGCCGGTAAGAGGAGTTCTGGAACCATGGATTCAGTTTATTCGTAATATCCCGCCTCTGGCATATGTACCGTTGGTAGTTATTACAGCAGGTGTAGGTAGAAAACCTCAGATTATTGTTATCTGGATCGCAACATTCCTGATTATGACAGTTACAATTTATCAGGGCGTAAGAAACATTGATAATACCCTGGTAAAAGCAGCCAGAGTCCTTGGTGCAAAAGACAGAGATATTTTTGTGAAAGTTATTTTTCCGGCAACAACTCCGTTTATTTTGACAGCTGTTCGACTTGGTATTTCTGTTGCACTGACAACATTGATCGCAGCAGAAACAACAGGAGCAACTGCTGGTCTGGGAATGAGAATCCGCTCTCTGGCAAACAGTTTTGAAACAGCAGGTATGCTGATGTATATCATCATCATTGGTATTATTGGACTGGTAATGGAAAAAATCATTAAATTCTTAGAAGGAAGGTTAACAGGATGGCAGGAGAAGAGAGAGTGACGAAAACTTAAGAATTGATTAACGTTAAAAAAATTTAGTCAGAACCCGTAAGGGCGAGATGACTGCATTAAACGGAGTCAATCTTGATATTAAAGAAAATGAATTCATCTGTGTGGTAGGACCTTCCGGGTGCGGTAAATCTACATTGTTGAATATTATCGCAGGGCTGGATACTCCAACCAGTGGAGCGGTATATATTGATGGCAAGAAAATTGAAGGAACAGGTACTGAAAGAGGTGTTGTATTCCAGCAGTATGCATTGTTCCCATGGCTGACGGTTCTGAAAAATGTTATGTTTGGATTGAAATTGCAGGGCAAGAGCGATGCTGAAGCGAAAGAAATTGCAATGAAATATATCAAGATGGTACAGCTTGAAGATTTCGTAAATCATTATCCAAAGGAACTCTCCGGTGGTATGAAACAGCGTGTTGCAATTGCAAGAGCCTATGCTGTAAAACCTGAAGTACTTCTTATGGATGAGCCTTTCGGAGCTTTAGATGCGCAGACAAGAACTCAGCTGCAGACAGAACTTCTGAAAACATGGGAGAGTGAGAGAAAAACATGTTTTTTTATCACACATGATGTAGATGAGGCAATTATTCTGGCGCAGAGAGTTATCGTTATGAGTGCCAGACCCGGACGTATCAAAGATATTGTAAATATTGATATTCCATATCCACGTGATCAGGAAACAAAGATGAGCCCAAGGTTTATGGAATTGAAAAATCATATCTGGAGTCAGGTATATCAGGAATATCTGGAAGTAAGAAAATAATGAATTTTGGTCGTTGCTTGTATGGAACGGTTCAGAATAAAGAGAAACTATTAAATACTACCCTAAAAAGTGGAAAAGAAAGGAAGCAGGACAATGAGAAAAACATGGAAAAAGTTAGTAGCAATGGCAGTAACAGCATCTATGGTCATTTGTGGCGGAGCAATGGGAGTAAGTGCAGCGACAGAGGAAGAACCGGAAAAAGTAACTGTACATGTAGCTTATATGCCTGATTATGCAAGTTTAAATGGTCTTATCTCTGCAATTGAACTTGGATATTTTGATGATGAGAATATTGATGTACAGCTTACAGAGTTCTCCGATGGACCGACAATCATTCAGGCTATGGAATCTGGATCTATTGATGTTGGATACATCGGACAGGGAGCCCACAAACTTTGCATCAACGGTAAAGCTGATATCTTTGCACTTGCACATGTATCTAATGGTGATGCTGTAATCGGAAGTAAGGAAAAAGGAACAGATACAATTGAAGGATTAAAAGGAAAAACAATTGCTTATTCTTCAGGAACATCCAGTGAAGATATCCTGAATAAAACCCTTGCAAAAGGAGGTATGACGATGGATGATATCACAGCAATGGATATGGATGCAACAAACATTGTAACAGCAATGCTTTCTGGCAGTGTTGATGCGTGTGCAACATGGGTACCGAACTCTTTGAAAGTTCTTGAGGAACTTGGAGATGATGGTGTACAGCTGACAGATAACAAAACATTTATTGATCAAACTGTATCTCTTGCAAGTTGGATTGCAATGCCGAAATATGCTGAAGAAAATCATGACGTACTTGTAAGATTTGCAAGAGCTCTTTATAAAGGATTTGACTATCGTGCAGACCACAGCCATGATGATGAAGTGTGCGGCTGGATTGCTGACAAGATTAAACTTGAAAAAAATTCCCTTCTTGATCAGGTAGAAGTAGCAGACTGGACAACAAGTGAATTCATCAGGGATCATATGGATGATGTCAAAGGCTATTATGAACTGCAGCAGAAATCATTTGTTGAGAGCGGTGACTGTGAAGAAACACCAGTTGATAATTATGTTCTTTTCGATGTAATGGAAGAAGCTTGCGCAGAATAATAAGAAAGATTACACAGGCAGAGATGTCTGTGTAATCTTTGAAAAAAATATACACTCGTGTGTATATTAAGAAAGTCATCCGGAAAGGAACAGAACAGTGGAGAGCGGACGACAGAAAGTAACAAGAAAAGATGTTGCAAGAGAAGCAGGAGTGTCGGAAACAATAGTTTCTTATGTACTTAACAAAAATCGTTATGTGAAAGAGGAAAAAAGGCAGCGTGTTCTTGAGGTTGTGGAAAAACTTCAGTATCATCAACAATATTGTCAAGGGCTCTTCACGGAAAAGGCAGCCTGCAGATTCTTTTTCTTGCAGAAGAACTGAGCAGTGGTTATTTTTCCGAACTGGTAAGCCAGATGAGCAGGGATGCTTACAGACGGGGATATATGATCTCTCTTTGTGAGAGCCAGGAGGAAGATGAGTTTGTAAGTCAGATTCTAAGCAGGCAGTTTGATGGTTTATTTGTCAGTGCTTCCAGTGTAACAGACAGGGAACTGAAACTTCTGGTGAAGTCAGGAATCCCTATGGTACTGTTTTTAAACAGGGAGATCAGCTGTGAGCTTCAGGATACAGTTGTGGTAGATACAGGACTTTATGAAGGCAGCAGAGAATGTGTAAAATACCTTGTGAAAAATGGATGCAGAAATTTTTGTTTATCTTGATAAAACAGGAAAACAATGTGACAGGGATATTCACTGGAAGGGATTTCTGGATCAGATAAAAGAATCAGAAATTACTTTTGCACAGGCGCAGAGGATTTCCGGATGTGAGGATATAAAAGAACTGGAACAGAGACTGCAGTTACTGCTGGAAGAAAATCCTTTTGTTGATGCAATAGTGGCAAGATATGACAATCTGGCTGCAGTGGCACTTTCTGTGGCAGGAAGAACCGGTAGAAAAGTCCCGGATGATCTGATGGTGACTGGATTTGATAATGATTTTATAAGTAATTATGTAAGCCCGGCTCTTACTACAGTGGAGATACAGAAAGAAGAAAGTGGCAAAATTTGCAATAGAATCACTTCTGTCACTGATTCGTCATGATGAAGCAAATAAAAAATAAGCTTTACAGCCAGGTTGGTTATCAGGGAAAGCACAGAGAAAAAATGTTATTGTAAACAGTAATGAAAAGATAAATAAATATAACCTGCCAGGAGCAGGGGAAAGAAGTGAAAATATGTTAGTTACAAGTAAGGAAATGCTCGAAAAGGCACGAAGAGAACATTATGCAGTGCCTGCAATGAACACACAGGGTGGAAACTATGATATTATCTGGGCGATCTGCAGAGCAGCGGAAGAAATGCATTCACCTGCGATCCTGGCTCATTATGTGGCTACAGGAGCATATTCCGGAGATGACTGGTTTGTAGAAGTATGTAAATGGTGTGCAAATAAAGTAAGTGTACCAATCGCGATCCATCTGGACCATGGTGACAGCTTTGATATCTGCATGAAATCATTAAAGAATGGATTTACGTCCCTGATGATCGATGGCTCTACAAAACCGATTGAAGAAAATGCCAGACTCACAAATGAAGTGATCAAGGTGGCAAAATGTTTCGATGTTCCTGTAGAAGCAGAGATCGGAGAACTTTTAAGATTAGATGAAGCCGGTGCTCAGATGGAGAATAAAAATGTAGCAAATCCGGAGCAGGTCCGTCAGTTTCTGGATTTGTGTCAGCCGGATTCCCTGGCTATTGGAATCGGAAATGCTCATGGATATTATAAGGGTGAACCGGATATCAAACTGGAAGTTCTGGAAGAAGTAAGGAAATTTACAGATATTCCATTTGTTCTTCATGGATGTACAGGTATGAGAGAAGATATCATCAAAGAAGCTATTAAGCTTGGTGTTGCGAAGATCAACTTTGGTACAGAAATCCGTTATAAATATGTAGAACATTATGAAGAAGCATTGAAGACAAATCATCAGGGACATTCATGGAAACTGTCACAGCTTGCAAATGATGCTCTGACAGAAGACATCAAAAGATCATCCGTCTTGCAGGTTCAGAAGGAAAGGCCTGAGAAGATAAAAGCAATTAAAATAAAATCACAAGGGAATTAAATTCAGGAGGAAATATAAATGAAAAAAAACAGTGAACTGACCTATAAAGAAATGTACCAGCAGCCGGCTTCTTTTCAGGCTGTCAATGATACTCTGGAGGATATTTTCAAAACTCTGGACAAGGTATTCTTCGGTGAGAAAAAATATGATGAGCTGATTTTTACAGGATGTGGAACTTCTCTTTATCTGGCACAGGCTTCAGCAGCAGCATTTTCCACTTATACAGGAATTCCGTCAAAGGGAGTTCCATGCTCTGAGCTGTATTATTTTCCGGAAACTTATGTAAAAGAAGGAAGAAATGTGCTGATCCTTCCGATTACTAGAAAAAGCTATACTACAGAAGTAAGAATGGCTATTGATAAAGTTCGTACTTATCCTCAGGTTACTACACTGGCTATTACCTGTGACAAAGACAGTGAAAAATATAATGACTATTACATTCTTTCACCGGATACAGCTGAAGACAGTGTTATCATGACACGTTCTTTTACAAGTATGTTATATATGGCTGTTATCATGGCTATGTATGTAGGCGGTAAGAAAGATGAAATTGCTGCAATGAAAGATTATGCTCCATATTCTGAAAAGGTTCTGAAAGAAATGGATGAACTGTCTGCAAAAATCATGAATGAGCATAAAAACCTGAATCTCTACATTATTCTTGGACAGGGTATTTATTATGGTGTTGCCAATGAATGTATGAATAAGATGAAAGAAATGGGACTCAGCAATTCTGAAGGATATTATGATCTGGAATACCGTCATGGGCCAATGAGTCTTGTAGACGAAAATACACTGATCGTGTGCTTAAGCAATAAAGCCTGCAGAGATGGTGACAAAGCACTTATGGAACAGATGAAGAGTTATGGTGCAATAGTTGCAGTTCTTGGCGGAGAACTGGGAGATACTTTTGATCAGATCGCTGATTACGTATATTCCATGGATAAAGAATGGAATGATATGCAGTACAGTGCAATCATCGGATTTATCGGACAGCTTCTTGGATATTATATTGCAGACAGTAAGAATCTGGATGCAGATTCACCGAGACACCTGACACAGGCTATTGTATTGAAATAATTTAACTTGTTGTGCTAGATAAAATAAAATATAAAGAAACTTCAACAAAATATGCTATCCTTTTTGTAGGGAATACAACGAAAGGAGGCATCATTATGTTGAAGTTCCAAGATAATAATACCACTGTTATTGCAACTTTTGAAGACTTTATTTTAACTGCTTACGTTATTATTGACGAATTGTATCATCAGTTTGCACCTCCAGAAGTTACCAGACGACGGCATATCCTGAATGCAAAATTATCTGACTCAGAAATCATTACTATCAGTCTCTGCGGAGAATTGGCAGGCGTTGATTCTGAGAATGCATGGTTTTCTTTTGTGAAACGAAACTACAGGCATCTTTTTCCGCAGCTTTGCAGCAGAAGTCGTTTTAACAGAACGAGACGCGCCCTGATGCAGACAACAGAATTGTTACGACAAAAAATGATTTCCGTATTCCCAATTCCAGTCAGTTCCTATTACATCGTCGATAGTTTTCCACTTGCAGTCTGTAAATTTGGACGTGCACGATATTGTAAAGCATTTCGTGGCCATGGTGCTGATTATGGAAAATGTCCTTCCAAAAAAGAAACCTATTATGGATATAAAGTACATGCATTAATTACATTAGAAGGATACATTGCATCATTTGAGATCACACCGGCATCTACAGATGATCGTGAAGGATTACGTGATCTGGCAGACCATTGGTCTAATGTTACAATTTTAGCGGATAAAGGCTATGTTGGAAAAAACATGAAACAGGAAATGCAGGAAAAAAATATCTGTCTTTTTGCTCTGAAACGTTCCAACAGTAAGGAAAATTGGCCGAAATCCGTACGTCAGTTAATATTCAAACTGAGAAGGCGGGTAGAAACCGTATTCTCTCAATTGAGTGGTCAGTTAAATGCAGAAAGAGTGTTAGCCAAAAGCTTTCAGGGGTTATGTACCCGTCTGGTTAATAAAGTACTGGCATACAATCTCTGTATTGCATTGAATAGTATTTTCGGTGAAACCTGTGAACTTGGAAAAATCAAAAAATTGATATTCTAAAAATTTTATTTTTTAATATCTGTAGGGATTCTTTGCGGTTTTACAGGTTTTCACGTAATCTATTTGAAGTAGCACAATAGGTTAAATTAAAGTAAGAAATGTTTCTTGTAATCGATTAATCTGCATGATATAGTAGAACAGACAATTAAAGCAGAATATTTTATGGAATCCGGTCAAATGCCGGAGCGGTGCCGCCACTGTAGGATGGAGCATTCATAAAAATACACTGGGATTTCCGGGAAGTATATGAATGTGAAGAAGTCAAGCCAGGATACTTGGATATTTTGCCGGAACCCCGATTTAACGAGTCATTAAAAAGGGTGAGCTGCAGATAAGTTTTTTGAGCCCTTTTTTGTGATGAAAAGGGTGCTTTTTTATTTTACAGATAAGGAGATAAGGAATGAAAAAAAGATCAAAGTTTCTTGCCATGTTACTGTCGACAGCAGTAGCTGTTTCCTCGCTTACAGGAATCAGCGTATTTGCAGCTGACAAAACATCTGGAGAGGAGGAAACCAGAACAGTTGTAGACGCCACCGGAGCAGAAGTAGAAGTGCCTGCACATCCGAAGAGAATTGCAGTTCCAGCAATGGTTCTGCCAAATATGGTTTATGCATTACAGGGAAATGCAGAGAATATGGTATCTATTCCACCGGCAGCATATTCAGGATGGGAAATGTCTATTTTGAAAGATCTGGCTCCGGAACTGGAAGATGTAGATACTACAATGGTAAATGATGACTTTTCAGTAAATGTAGAAGCTCTTGCAGATGCAGATGTGGATTTAGTACTGAACTGGGATTCAGAGACTGACAGGCAGAGCAGTTAAAGGCATTGGGAATTCCATGTGTACTTGTGTCTTCTGCAAAAGATATGGACGGCCTGAAAAATCTGGTTACTATGCTGGGAGATGCATTAAACTGTGAGGATCGCGCAAAACAGGCAACAGACTGGTATGATGAAACTATGGATTATTTCAACAGCAAGGCAGATGAGGTTGCTGCTTTATCAGAGGATGAAATGCCAAGAGTTCTTCATTTCCAGAATGTACATGAGATGACCTGTTATACAGGTGGGATTAATACTTATATTACAACACTTGAAGGTGGACAGAATTTCACACTTCCTGAAGACATTACAGAACCTTCAATGGAAACAATCCTAGAATATGATCCGGAGATTATTTTATCAGTAATTTCGATGATGTAACTCCGGAAGATTTCTATGAGAACAAACTGGAAGGACAGGATTGGAGTAACGTGAGTGCTGTTAAAAATCATAAGGTTTATAAAGTTCCATGTGGATTATACCGCTGGGCTCCGCCAAATGCATTTGAAAAACCACTTTATATGAAATGGACAGCATCCATTGTACAGCCGGAAATCTTTTCTGATTATGATATCAGAACAGAAATCAGCGATTTCTATAAAGATTATTATGGATATGAGCTCAGTGATGAGCAGTTGGACAGCCTTTTGAGACTGGATTTAAATAAATAAACAGAAAAGAGACAATTACATTGAAGGATAACAAAAAGCATAAAAAAGCAGAGTATGGAATACTGATTACCGGACTGATCATACTGCTGGCAGCTGCATGTATTATTGCGTTGTGTGCAGGACAGTACAGTGTTTCTGTTCCAGAAGTGATCAAGATACTTGCATCCCGATTTGTAAATGTGACAAAGACATGGAGTAACACGGCAGAAGGCGTAGTATTTACACTACGCCTTCCACGTATTATAGGAGCAGTGTTAGTTGGCAGTGCATTATCCTTATCAGGAGCTGCTTATCAGGGAGTATTTAAGAATCCGCTGGTTGCACCGGATCTCCTGGGTGTTTCTTCTGGCGCATGTGTAGGTGCATCAGTGGCAATTTTGTTACATTTAAATTCATTTGGTGTGCAGGCAATGGCATTTGTGGCGGGGATTTTAGCAGTTGGACTTACTTTATTTATTCCACGCCTGATAAAAAATACAAATATGACAATGTTGGTATTGTCAGGAATTATTGTCAAAGGAATCATGGATTCTGTAATGGGAATCATCAAATATGTTGCAGATCCGGAGACAGAACTGCAGTCTATTACTTACTGGCAGTTGGGCAGCCTGACAAAGGTATTGCCGAAAGATTTGTTTACTGTAGGACCGGTGATTGTTGCAGCATCAGTGATTATTTTTCTCCTCAGATGGAGGATTAATATTCTTTCACTGGGAGACAGAGAAGCAAAGACATTGGGCGTTTCAGTTACAGTTGTTCGAAACTTTATTATAATCTGTGCGACATTATTGACGGCATCTGCAGTATGTATCAGTGGAACGATTGGATGGATCGGACTTGTGATTCCGCATTTTGCACGAATGCTTACGGGTCCGGATAATACGAAAGTGATTCCCGCCAGTATTTTAATGGGAGCTATTTTTATGGTAGTCATTGATACTCTGGCAAGAGCTTTGACAAGTGTAGAACTTCCGCTGAGTATTCTGACCGGAATTATTGGTGCACCATTTTATATTATTATACTTGCCAGACAAAGGATGAAATTATCATGATATTAGATGTACAGGATTTATCATTTCGATATAGTAAAAATACGAAACCTATTTTTCATAATGTAAATCTCCAGATGGAAAAGGGAGAAATTCTCACAATTCTTGGCGCCAATGGTGCAGGAAAATCAACGCTTTTAAATTGTCTGGCAAATATTTTGGAACCTTATTCCGGAAAGATTCTGGTAAATGGAGCCTCTATTCATGATATGAGTCTGAAAAAAGCTGCACAGCTGATTGGTTATGTACCGCAGAACCATGCTCCGGTATATGACTATTCAGTGAGAGATTTTATAGTAATGGGAAGGGCTCCGCATCTGGGAATGCTGGAAAAGCCATCGGAAAATGACTATGCGATCGTGGATGAAGTTATACGGGAACTGGGAATTGAAAAGCTTGCTGATAAAGCATATACACAGATCAGCGGCGGAGAACGACAGCAGGCACTGATCGGACGTGCTATTGCACAGCAGCCGGAGATTATTATGTTTGATGAACCGACCAATCATCTTGATTATGGAAATCAGCTCCGTATGGTCCATAAGATAAAAAATCTTTCTAAGAAAGACTATACGGTTATTATGACAACCCATATGCCAGATCATGCAATGATGATAGGCGGAAAAACAGCTATTCTTGGCAGGGATGGAACATTGAAAGTAGGAAAGACAGAAGAAATTATTACAGAAAAGAAACTTGAGGAACTTTATCAGGTAAAAACCCGAATTGTATATATTCCAGAAGTTGGAAGAAAGGTTTGTGTGGTAGCAGAACAATGAAAACCAGAAGAGTTGCTTTTTATGGTAAAGGTGGGATTGGGAAATCAACGATTGCTTCTAATGTATCTGCATTACTGGCTATGCAGGGGAAAAAGGTTCTGCATATAGGATGTGACCCCAAGGCAGATTCTACCAGACTTTTGTGTAAAGAACGGATAAAAACAGTTCTTGAGGTACTTGAAGAAAAAGATTATCCGGAGAGAGAGGATCTGGTGCACAGATCAGAATCTGGTGTCTGGTGTGTGGAATCCGGAGGTCCGGAAGCGGGAAATGGATGTGCCGGTATGGGAATTATTACTGCCATGAAAGAACTGGAACGCCTGGGAGTATTTGAGGAAGACTGGGACGTAGTTATTTATGATGTTCTGGGAGATGTGGTATGTGGCGGATTTTCCGTGCCAATGAGACAGAGATATGTAGATAGAGTTTATATTGTATCTTCTGCGGATTTTATGTCTTTTATATGCTGCGAATAATATAATTAAGGGTGTTGTGAACTATTCAGATGAAAGGAATCTGCTGGGAGGCTTTGTATTTAATCATATTCGCGAGCAGGAAGAAGAATGTATAGCAGAGGAGTTTACAAACCGGGTCAAAGGAAGAATGGCAGCAATTGTCAGAGAAAGTAAAGAACTGAAGCTGGCTGATTTCAGAAAAGAGATTTATACTCAAAATATGTCAGCTCCAGACAGTGAAAATTGGAAAGCGTTTTGCAGACTTTCAGAAGATATTTGCAGGACAGATGAGAGAAGCGTAAGCAGATCACAAAATAAAGCAGAGGAAGTACTTCCCATTCCATTAAATGTAGATGAGATAGAAAAATTTGGATATGGAACTGAGCAGGAAATTGGATAAATTATGAGAGGTTTTGAAATTGAGAGAACATTGGATGAGGATACCTGTTCAATGGAAACGCTACCGGAAAAAATTCTGAAAGTCCCGGGAATCGCACTTGTAGCAGCCGGTACTCCTGCATGTCTGATAGGCCTGTATGATTCAGCGGCAAGAATCAATTCATTGGATCGTTTATTTCTTTGTCAAATATCTTCTGTAGAGTACAGTCTGGGAAAACAGGGAAAGAAAATATGGGAGGCAGTAGAGCTGGCAGCAAATACAGAAGGAATTAGAGGAGTGATTATATATTCTTCCTGTATGGAAGTTCTGACAATGTGGGATTTTCAAAGAGAAAAAAAGAAAATTCAATGTAAAGTACCAGTGGAAATTCTGTACAGAGGACCACTTGTAAAAAGACTGGCTACACCATTAGAAGAATTGAAAATGATTTTTGACAGATGGAATATTGAAATTGATGAGTTAAATGAAAAGAAGTCTCATAGTTTGGAAAGTATGGAATCAGAGGAATCGTTATGTAAAAAAAATAAATACAAACAGAAATATGCATACAGTCAAACCATCTGAAATTCAAGAACCCTATTTTATACAGGAAATCAGGAATCTTGCACATAAAGAATGTGATATCTTACTATTTACCCCGGGCGGCTGCACCAGCTCTCTGAAACGTCTGCCAATCAATAACCTGAAAAATGTATGGAACACAAGATTTACTGACTATGTTCTAAGTCAGGGAAACATTATTCAGATTTCAAAGGAAATAGAACAAAAATTTCCACAAAAGAGACCGCTTTACCTGTTGGAAGCAGCAATACCAAGATTTACAGGAATTAATTTGGATAAGATTGCAGATAATCTCAGAAAGGCAGGAAAGGAAGTTTATTATATTCCGGAAGACAAATACAGATAAAATAGAAATCTCTTTGACGGGAGTTAAGAAAGCTGACTCGGTTATGAGCAAGTAGCGAAGCGGATTGCGAATATCCGTTTGACTAGAGGGTGTAGAGGATGATGTGCTGTAGAAGCAGCAGAACCATTGAGGGATAGTTGTCCAATGGTTCTGCTTTTTACTGTCTGTATTGATGAAATTGCTTAATGTAACTGGAATACAACAGTTTCGTAAGGTTTGAGTACAAGTGTTCCAATTCCGTATTCAACTTCATTTTCTCCGTAATTGGAAATGATTACGGGAGTGTTGCACGGTAATTCAATATCTTCAGTGCCATAATGGAATTTCTGCATGGATGCAGAGAAATTATGCACTGCCAGCCATGTTTCATCCTGATAACTTCTGGCATAGGCAATTACCGGACCATCTTCCGGGCAGCAGAGTTTGAAATCTCCATGAGCCATTACCGGATGTTTCTTACGCAGTGCGATGAGATTCTGGTAGAATCTGAAAACAGAACAGTCATCATTCATCTGGCTTTCTGCGTTAATGAGTTTGTAGTTTGGATTGACACCCAGCCACGGAGTATGCTCAGAAAATCCGCCGTTTGGACTGTCGTTCCACTGCATAGGCGTTCTTGCATTATCACGGCTGATACTTCTGGATTCTGCCAGTGCTTCTTCAGGAGAAGCTCCCTGTTCAATCATGGTTTTATAATAATTGCGGGTATCAATGTCATTGTAATCATCGATAGATGGGAAGGCAACATTGGTCATTCCCAATTCTTCGCCCTGGAAAACAAAGGGGGTACCGGGAAGTGTGTGCAGATAACATGCCAGCATTTTGCAGATTCTGACCAGAATTCTCTGTCATTTCCGTAAAGGGAAACCTGACGCGGTTTGTCGTGATTGCTTAAAAATCTTGCCCACCATCCGTCTTTTTTCAGGATTTCATAATCTTTCTTAAGATCACGTTTCATTTTCTCTGGTGACCATGTCTGGATTTCAACAATCGGAGGGACAAATGGAATAGCCATGTTAAATTCTTTGCTTGCTGCGCTGGAATAGTTGATGGCATCCTGTTCATTGTTGATATTAACTTCTCCTACACTCATCAGATTGTCGGGAGTCATTGTTTCTGCAACCATTTCACGGATGTAGCGGTGGGTTCCCTCCAGATTTACACACGCTACAGTACCAATGGGTTCATTCATATCTGCACGTCCGTCCAGTCCTTTGTCAAGATAACTGATGGCATCAATGCGATATCCGTCAACACCTTTCTCATTCCAGAAACGGATAATATCAAAAATTTTCTCTTTAGTTTCCGGATTATCCCAGTTCAGATCCGGTTGTTCTTTAGCAAAGAAATGGAGATAGTATTGTCCACGTTCAGGAATATATTCCCAGGCACTTCCGCCAAATACGGACATCCAGCAGTTGGGTGCGCCTCCGTCCGGTGCAGGATCACGCCAGATATAGTAATCACTGTAAGGATTATTGCGGGATTTCTTTGATTCTAGGAACCATTTATGTTTATCTGAAGAATGGTTCAGGACCAGATCCATGATAATGGCGATGCCTCGTTCATGTGCACCGTCGCGGAAAGCATCCCAGTCTTCCATAGTTCCGGATTCTTCCATGATCGCAAAGTAATCAGAAATATCGTAACCGTTATCCACATTCGGAGAAGCATAGACAGGAGACATCCATACTGCATTGATGCCAAGCTCCTTCAGATAATCCAGCTTCTCAATCATTCCCTTCAGATCACCGATTCCATCATTGTTGCCATCTTTAAAACTTCTTGGATAAATCTGGTAGATCACCAGATCTTTATACCAGTCTTTTTTGTGCTTCATATGTATATCCTTTCGTCTTTTTGCATAAATAAAATCTAAAATTATTATATTGTATTGTGCAAAAAAACGCAATAAAGAAAATGAGATTATTACTTCTTTAACAAGTACGGAGTTACTGTTCACACACCACTATTTCGCAAGGTGTTTTTGGCATGAATATGCCAAAATCCCGAGACATACAAGCCAAAATTCCATTGCCGCAGGCAATCTGGAATGAAAGACACCGGAAAACACAGATAGTGTTTTATGTGGCGCCATGTTATGATGGAATTGCTGTAAATCATAGAAATGATTTATCAAGAGGGAGGTTTTTGAAATGAATACAACAAAACTGGAGAAAAAGAAACTACCAGTCGAATTAGCACAAATTCAGTACATTACGAATCATGCGGATGGCCATGGAGAGAACAATAACTGGTGATTTTCACGAAAAAAAAAAAGTTGTTACGAAAACTATATTGCAATTTGCACAAAAAATAAGTATAAT
>ENA-OQMZ01000147-OQMZ01000147.1-human-gut-metagenome-genome-assembly--contig:-NODE-147-length-29554-cov-1.658987_pt1 | contig 29554 bp, 36 predicted proteins | sample MGYA00242621_ERZ504862 | MGnify/ENA primary metagenome ERZ504862 (study PRJEB26092, sample SAMD00036393) | human gut metagenome | host: Homo sapiens | study: EMG produced TPA metagenomics assembly of...
ATGAAGTTGGAACGTAGAGCCGGTCGCGAAATGGCTGAGCGAATGGACATAAATACGTACACTGTGTCAATGCAATACTGACCTCCAAACGTGTGGAACAACAGACCTACCGAAGTTGTATGGGACTTCTGAAACTGGCTGAGAAATACTCAGATGCATTGCTTGAAGCAGCCTGTAAAAAGGCGTTATCCTATACATCTTCGCCTAGTTACAAGAGCATAAAGAACATACCTTGTAACTGGTGGTGCAGGATTTATCGGATCCAACTATATTCATTATATGTTTAAAAAATATGACAACGAGATCCGTATTATCAATGTAGATAAACTGACTTATGCAGGAAATCTTGAAAATCTGAAAGATATTGAAGACCGTGAAAATTACACATTTGTGAAAGCTGATATTTGTGACAGCGAAGCAATCATGAAGATCTTTGATGAAAATGACATTGACAGAGTCGTTCATTTTGCAGCAGAGAGTCATGTAGACAGAAGTATACGTAATCCGGAAGTTTTGTTAAGACAAACGTACTTGGAACTCTGGTTATGCTGAATGCAGCAAAATCTGCATGGGAACTTCCGGACGGAACATTCAAACCGGACAAAAAATTCCTGCATGTATCAACGGATGAGGTATATGGCTCTCTGGAAGAGGACGGCGGATTTTCTATGAGACAACTCCATATGATCCGCACAGTCCGTATTCTGCAAGTAAAGCATCCTCTGATATGCTGGTAAAAGCCTATATGGATACTTACAAATTCCCGGCAAATATCACAAACTGCAGTAATAACTATGGTCCATACCAGTTCCCGGAAAAACTGATTCCGCTGATCATCAACAATGCACTTCAGGGAAAGAAACTTCCGGTATACGGAGATGGAAAAAATGTTCGTGACTGGCTTTATGTTATGGATCATGCAAAAGGAATCGATATGGTACAGGAAAAGGGAAGACTTTTCGAGACATATAATATCGGCGGTCACAACGAAAAACAGAATATTCAGATCATCCATATCATTCTGGATACTCTGCAGGAGATGCTCCCGGAAGGGGATCCTCGTAAAGAACTTGTCAGTGAGAACCTGATCACATATGTAGAAGATCGTAAGGGACATGACCGTCGTTATGCGATCGCACCGGACAAGATCAAAGAGGAAGTTGGCTGGTATCCGGAAACCTGTTTCGAAGATGGTATCCGTCTGACAATCCAGTGGTTCTTTGAGCATGAAGACTGGATGAAAAATGTTACCAGTGGTGACTATCAGAAATATTACGAAGCAATGTATAAAACAAAATAATATCTCATAAAGATGAGATCAGAAACGCTGTATATTTCAGGAATTCTCCTGATCTGTACAGCGTTTTTTATGCACAGAGGTATGGAAAAAGATTTTAGCGAAAATAGGCATTGAATTTACAGAGCGATTGTGAGAAAATAATATGAGATATGTCTAGCTCTAAAAAGCAGAATCTGACAGGCTACATAAGATAACAGTTTATGACAATGGAGGTAAATAGATGAACAAAGGAATATACCGGATTGCGGCTGGTGTTGGTGCGGCAGTGATCCTGGTGTCTTCTGCGACAGCACAGGCAGCAACCGTAACTGCCAATGGAACTCCTGCACCGGTAGCGAGTGACAGCATTGCAGGCTGGCCGGCAGCTCCTGCTGTCACGTCAGAAACCGCAGTTCTGATCGATGCAGATAATATCAGTCCTAAATACGCACCGATCATTTTTCAGGAGCTGGAAGCCTACGGATTTCCGTCTTGTCGAAGAATTTATGGGAACTGGTCCAAAGCAAATGGATGGAATGAAGAGTTGTTATTAGAATATTCTATTATTCCTGTGCAGCAATTTTCTTATACTTCAGGTAAAAATGCAACAGACATGGCAATGGTCATTGATGCAATGGATCTGTTATATGGAAAGAAAGTAGACGGATTCTGCATTGTTACGAGTGACAGTGATTTTACAAGACTTGCAATGAGACTTCGAGAAGAACATATGTATGTGATCGGAATGGGAGAATCAAAGACACCTGTGGCACTGACAAGAGCATGTAATAAATTTATCCATCTAAATCTGATTTATGAAGCGGACAGAGGTAAAGAAGAGGATATGGAAAGTGATGAAATAGAGAATGTTACATCACTGGATGAGATTTCATATACGATCGCAGATATTATCAGTGAAAATGGAAATGCACCAGTAGATTTAGGGAAGATTGGAAATCGATTAAATGCAAAATATTCAGATTTTGATGTGCGAAATTATGGATATACAAAGCTGAGTGTTTTAATTGATGAAGAGATGGATAATTTTATGCTTGTGCAGGAAGATACAACTGTTATGTTGAATTTAAAGAACTGACAAGCAGAGAAACGATTGAAGAAGAAGTAATCCATTTTGTAAAGAAAAATGGTGGATCTTTAGATAATCTTTCTGCGGTAACGTTAGAATTAAAAGATAAACACAGCGGATTTAATATCAAAGACTATGGTTACAGCCGTATGTCAAGTTTCTTACGAAGCATCCGTTGTCTTACGGTCAACGGAAATACAGTCAGATTAAAGAAACGAAGAGAAAAGGGAGAGAGACGATGATATTTGATACACATGCACATTATGATGACAAACAGTTTTGATCAAGACAGAGAAGAATTGTTAGCATCTATGAAGGACAATGGAATCGGAACGATCGTTGATGTAGGATCGAATATGGAAACGTCTACATGGATCGTAGAAGCAGTGACACGATATCCGATGATGTATGGAGCAGTCGGCGTTCATCCAAGTGATACGGCAGAGTTGAAAGAGTCAGATATCGATACACTAAAGAAATATGCAGCAATGGATCGAATTCTTGCGATCGGAGAGATCGGGCTTGATTATTACTGGGATGAACCAGAACGCAGCATTCAGAAGAAATGGTTTGAAGCACAGATCGAACTTGCAAGAGATGTAAAATTACCGATCATTATTCATAGCAGGGACGCAGCAAAGGATACTTATGATATAATGAAAGCGTTACATGCAGAAGAAATCGGCGGGGTGGTTCACTGTTTTCTTATTCAAAAGAGATGGCAAGGCAATTCCTTGATATGGGATTTTATATTGGAATCGGTGGCGTTGTAACATTTAAGAATGCAAAGACATTAAAGGAAGTTGCAGCTTATACACCGTTAGACAGAATCGTATTAGAGACAGACTGCCCATATCTGTCACCAGAACCCAATAGAGGCAAGAGAAATTCTTCACTAAATTTAAAATTATGTAGCAGAAGCGCTCAGTCAGATCAAAGGGATCAACAAGGAAGAACTGATCGCAGTCACTGAAGAAAATGCAAGACAATTGTATCGTATGAAAGAGGTATAAAGAGTGAAACTTGGAAATCCAAAAAATACAATAGAAGTAATTCAGAAATATGATTTTGATTTTCAGAAAAAGTTTGGACAGAACTTTCTGATTGATGAACGTGTTCTTGAGAAGATCATTTCTGCAGCAGAAGTGAACAAAGATGATTTCGTGTTAGAGATCGGACCAGGAATTGGAACAATGACACAGTATCTTGCAGAAAATGCGAGAGAGGTCATGGCAGTTGAGATTGATAAGAATCTGATTCCGATTCTTTCAGACACATTAAGTGCATATGATAACGTGTCCATTTTGAATGCAGATATTTTGAAAGTCGATATTGCAAAGATCGTAGAAGAGAAAAATGGTGGGAAACCAGTGAAGGTTGTGGCGAATCTCCCATATTACATTACAACTCCGATCATCATGGGATTGTTTGAAAGTCATGTGCCGATCGACAGTATTACTGTCATGGTACAGAAAGAAGTTGCAGACCGTATGCAGTCAGGTCCGGGAACAAAAGACTATGGTGCATTATCACTCGCAGTGCAGTACTATGCAGAACCATATGTGGTAGCGAATGTGCCGCCAAACTGCTTTATGCCAAGACCAAAAGTTGGATCTGCAGTTATCCGTCTTACGAAATACAAAGACGCACCGATCAAGGTTACAAATGAGAAATTATTATTCCAGTTAATTCGTGCATCTTTTAACCAGAGAAGAAAAACTCTCCAGAATGGAATTAAAAAATTTCGGAGGCTTAAACTTCTCCAAAGAACAGGTAGCACAGGCATTAGAAGAGATGGAATTACCTGCATCTGTTCGTGGAGAAGCATTAACCTTAGAACAGTTTGCACAGTTAAGTAACATCTTAGACCGGTAAGATAAAATAACCAAAGTTTCCAGTTTTATGTGGTTTTAGCGGCACCGTGATAAAAGTCTTAAAACCAAATAAACGGGAGATAAAAGCTTTTTCGTTATCAAAGATTCCAGGAATTCCAAGATAACGTTGGCCACTGTCTTGATCTTTCGCGAGCATTAAGTGGCCGAAATTCCCATAATTTAAAAGGAGAAAACCATTTGTCTTTATGTTGTCATCAAGATCAGGAATCTGATCAAGATCTTCTAGTCCGATTTTAATGCTAGGATCAAGGCTATAAGAAGGAGGCATGGGCAAGGTGGGATACTCCTTCCAGTCGAAGTCCTTTGGTGGATTTGGATGTGTGAATTCTTTCGCATCCTTTTCTAATTGAAGGGCTTCAATGTATTCTGAGAGACTGGATGTAGGAGAAGCTTCAGTTTCAGAAAGTGTTTCGGTTTCAGGTGAAGGTTCTGGAGGTACCGTTTTTTCAGTATTCTCATTTTTATTTTCAGCAGACTCCACAGGTACAAAACTTCGTATAATGATCGGATGATCTTTCCACTGCGATCCAAAGAAATGATCATTCGAATAATACAGTAAGAATCCATCCATTTTATCAAAATCATCGATCAAAGGATATGTGTTTTTAAATTCAATGATCGCATCATTCGCTTGACCGTATCAAGATAAATCCCATTCATAGCACCCTGATGAAATAATAAAAATAAATTTTGTAATTCTAATGCCTGTTCATTTGTTTTTACATGGAAATAGACCCTCAGATGGTTTTGGCGTTTTTCTATTTTGGCAAAACCGACATTGGAACCCTTGATTCCATGGTGATATTCATACAGATAAGATACAATACGTTGATAATCTGACAATCGTGTACTCTCTTTTTGCTTCATTCTATGTTATAATAAAGAAAAATATGACATAGATATAAGGGGTAAGAGTAAGTGACACAAGAAGAAAAATACATGAAAGAAGCAATCAAACAAGCAAAGAAAGCGGCAGTGATCGGAGATGTTCCAATTGGATGTGTGATCGTTGAAGACGATAAGATCATTGCAAGAGCTTATAACCAGCGCAATAAGAAGAAGACAACATTGGCACATGCAGAACTTCTTGCGATTCAGAAAGCAAGTAAGAAAGTTAATGATTGGAGACTGGAAGATTGTACCATGTATATCACATTGGAACCATGTCAGATGTGCGCAGGAGCTATCGTACAGGCACGAATTCCCAAAGTTGTGATCGGAGCGATGAATCCAAAGGCGGGCTGTGCAGGATCTGTATTGAATATTTTACAGATTGACAAATTTAATCACCAAGTAGAGATAGAACGTGGTATCTTAGAGGAAGAGTGCAGTCAGATGCTGTCTGATTTTTTTAAAGAATTAAGAAGAAGGAAGAAGGGGGACAAGGAACATGGAAAGGATTAAGAAGCTTATTGTAGTTATTTTATGTGTCGGCATGATAAGTTCTTTAAATATTTCTTTTATCTATGCCTCACAGTCTAATGGATATCATCCATTGAATATTAAGATTGAATCTCCAGATGTGCCAAGCTGTAACGCCAAAGAGGAATGCCAGATCATTGGATTCATATTACAGTTCATCAGAACTTGGACAGGTAACATCAGTGAAAGATCAGGGGAACACAGAATTATGCTGGGCGTTTGGGATTACATCGATGGGAGAGACTTCTCTGATCAAACAAGGAATCGCAAGTACGAATGTAGATTTTTCTGAGAAACATTTTGGATATTTTATGTACAATCGAAAAAACGATAAATTAAATAATACCAAAGGGGACAAAACAAAAGTTTCAGGAGATTGGAGATATGCAGGTGGCAATTCACTGCTTGCAATGTTGTCGTTAACAGGATGGTATGGTCTTGCAAAAGAAAATATTGCACCATTTAATACAAGAAAATGGAGATTATCTGATTCTGTGGGACAAAAAGACAGTGCAATTCTGAAGAATGGATTTTTCCTTGGAGATACACCGCAAGCAGCAGTAGTAAAGTCCTATATCATAGAATATGGTTCCGTAGTTATGGCATATCATGCGCCCGAAGAGACATGGGAAGAAACAGCCTATTACGGAAAGAATCATGAGGCATACAACTGCAATAGTGCCAGACAGACAGCAAATCATATTGTTGCGATCGTTGGATGGGATGATAGTTATAGCAGAGATAATTTTAACAGTGGATCCAGACCGTCCAGAGATGGAGCATGGATCGTAAAAAACAGTTGGGGAAATCAAGAAGGAAGTAACGGATATACCTATATTTCTTATGAAGATAAATCTCTTTGTGAATTTGTTGCAGGGCAATTTGTGAAAGCCTCAGAGTATAAATACAATTATTTCTATGATGGTTCAGCGAATCCTGGAATTTTAAAACTGAAAAAAGGACAAAAGTTCGCAAATGTATTTACAGCGAAAAAAGGAAGTGCAAAGAAGAAAGAACTGATCAAAGCAGTGAATCTGGTGACTTGGTCTGCAAACGTCAAATACAGTATACAGATTTATAGAAATCCTAAAGATGGAAGACCAACAAGTGGAACAAAGATGTTAAAACGTCCGGTAACAGGAACGATCAGAGAGGCCGGAACGCATACGATCGATCTTCCAAGAAAAGCAGAGGTTCTGAGAGGAGACAAGTTTGCAGTTGTAGTAAAATTAAGATCTTCTGGTAAGATTGGTTTTGATGAAAATGATGATTATCACTGGGTATCTTTTGTTAATAAAACAAAAAAGGACAGAGTTATCTTTATGATCATAGAAAATGGAATGATCTGAACCCAGATCATGCAACGGTGCGTTTAAAGGCATATACAGTAATGCAGCCAGTAAACAAGATTCATTTGAGATATTGTAAGGCGGATTCTAAAAATAAGAATCCAAAGGGAATCGTATTATATTACAAAGGAAAGCATTTAAAAAAGAATAAAGATTACAAGATCGTCAAACAAAAGAAGTCACAAATATGTGATCGTAAAAGGAAGAGGAAGATATCGGGGAACGAAAAAAATTTAATCTAAAAACCAAATAAGAATAACTATTGACCAAAAGAAAAGTATTTAGTATAATCAAATATGCATCTTGCAAAAGATGCCAAAGATAATCAAGTCATAAAGCTTCCGTGCTAGCCGGGGAGGTAGCGGCACCCTATTTCTGCAATCCGCTATAGCAGAGGTGATGGTTTGCTTCGGGCTGTTTTCTGTAGAGCTGCCCTCTACAAGTGGCGTTGATATCTGGGTCTCACGCAATAGGAATCCATGAACCGTGTCAGGTTGGGAACAAAGCAGCACTAAGTGGAACCTTCTATGTGCCGTGAGGGTGCCTGGTTGAGTTAACTATAGAGGTAACGTCTGTGAAGATAGCACAACGCATTCCGCACGGATTTTTTTACCCATTTTAGGTTATTTAAGAACTTACTACTCGGATTGTATGCTATTGAATACAAAGTGAAACAGTGATAGAATAGGAATAGCAAACATGGTAAGGAGTGAGACATATGAGAGAATTAGAATTACCTGATGTACAAGATGTAATGCTTGAATACCGAAAGATCAAATTATTATATCGTTCTGCATTAAAAGAGATCGGAACGAAATTAGAGATATTAAATGATGAGTTTAAACTTGTGCACCAGTACAATCCGATTGAACATATCGAATCAAGATTAAAAACAGATGAGAGTATCACAAGAAAGCTGATACGTAAAGGAAAAGAGATCACAGTAGAGAATATCCAGAAATATATTGACGATATCGCTGGGGTCAGGGTTATTTGTTCTTTTACACCAGACATTTATCGAATCGTAGATATGATCTCATCACAAGATGATATAGAAGTACTAAAGACAAAGGATTATATGTTGAATCCCAAGGTCAATGGATACAGAAGCTATCATCTGATCGTAAGAGTACCAATCTTTTTATCTGACAGAGTGGTACCTACCAAAGTAGAGATTCAGATCAGAACGGTTGCAATGGACTTTTGGGCATCTCTGGAGCATAAGATTTATTATAAATACGAGGGCAATACACCAGAATACATTAAGAAAGAATTGAAGGAGTGTGCAGATCTTGTGACGTTTTAGACAGCAAGATGTTGGCAATCAATGAAGAAGTGAGAAGTATTCGGGAAGAAAATAGAGAATAGGACATGCAATATTTTCTCTAAATGATCATAAGATATGATTGATAGAGAAAAAGGAGCAGGAAGATGGCAGACAGAGATGGTTTAGGAGATCTTCCATTATTTGATACTGAAGTAAGACCAGTCAGAGAATTTGTAGCACAGGAACAGAGGCAGGAAGACGATTATCAGTATATTACGAGAATGTATTCTGCACTGGCCAGACAGATTCTGGATCTGATTGAAGATATTTGTGATCAGATGGAATACGAGGGCAGCAGGATGTTTGATGAATATATGGATCGAACGATGCTGCTTGCTATGGTGGATAAGATTTATGATAAGATCGATCATCAAGAGAAGCAAGATTGTCAGAAGAAAAGAACAGTTTATTATATCAGATGATCCTTTCGCTGCTTGGAGGAGAGATTTATCATAGAAGATGCCGTTATCGAAGAAAACGAAATATGTTCAAAGCATAAAAAGAAAGAGCCGGGAGAAATCCTGGTTTTTTCTTGTTTCATAGGGAATTACTATGAAATCCGCTGTAAAATGAAAAACATACATCTTAAACATTTCTTAAAAAGGTTTGTAATTCATATACAAAAACGGATAAAATGTACATTAGTAAAGGCTTACACGGAATTAGGAAAAGGTAGAAAGTAATGAAGACAAAGTAAAGCGAATACAGATTTACAGTATTTGGAATTCTATTTTTAATTCATTATTTATCTGGAATTATATGTTAGTTGGAAGAAATAACAAAGGGGTTACAGAAACTAGTCAAGCAACAATCCCTTTATTAACAGTGTCTGCAGATGGAAAGAATATTAACCAGTTGCATGGGTATCAGGGAAGTGTTGATGCATCCTTGATCCGTGACAGTATCACACCAATTTATGAGAATGAAGTAAAAGTAATGCTGACATATGCAAAATCTGACGTCAGTGTCGTGTCATATAAGATTTATGATACAGATAATAAAACAATCCTTGGAAATGGTGATACAGCATTTCATAAAGTCAAAGGAAAAAAGACGGCAAACATTAAGATTAAAGAACGTCTGGAAAATGGAAAAACATATCTAATGGAATTGTCAGTGAAACAAAATGACAAAACGATCCGTTATTTTACACGTGTGATTTATGGAACTAGTTTTCATTTAAAAGAATGTCTGGATTTTGCACAGAAATTCCATGATGCAGCATTGACAGAAGGTAATACAGAGTTTATCAGTCAGTATTTAGAAACGGCAGAGGGAACAATATCGAATAATCTGGCGAATGTTGACTTGAAATCGACACAGGAAGCGGTATCTTATGCAACATTAAAACCACAGGTTGAAAGTGTATATCCTGCAACCGTAAAAGAAATTTCTGAAAATGTAACGTCACTGGAGCTGAGATATATTCTTTCAGCAGAGAATACGGATGGAACAAAACAGTATTATCAGGCAACAGAATATTTCAGGGTTCGATATGCAAAGGACAGAATGTATCTGTTAAATTATGAACGTAATATGGAAGCATATATGCGATACGATACGATCGATCGTAGTAATAATCGTATTTTATTGGGAATCGGAAGCAGTCAGAAACAGTTGATCAGTAAAAATGGCGGAAAGAAAGCAGCATTCGTTGTCCAAGATGAATTGTGGTATTATGACTATCAGAAGTCCAACATGCACAAAGTATTTTCTTTTGAAGGAGAAGATTATCGTGACAGTCGCAACAACTATCAAAAGCATGCGATTCAGATTATGAAGATGAAGAATAATGGAGATATAGCATTCTTGGTTTATGGATATATGAATCGAGGAAAACATGAAGGAGAGAATGGTATTTCTGTTTATCAGTATACTGCGTCAGACCAGAAAATTGAGGAACTAGGCTTTATCCCAACACAGATTCAGTATGATATGATGAAAAATGACATTAAAAAAGGTGCATTTTTAAAGTGGTAGCGGACAGTTTTATTTCTATTTGGATGGAGCGATTTATCAGGTAGATCTTGACTCTGGAAAGAGTAAGATTCTGGCAAAGAACATTACAGATGATATGACAGTTATCTCTGAGAATGGAATGCTTGCATTGAATCAGTCAAAGAATAAGATGAAAGTTGTGGATCTTTCCACACAGAAAACAGAAGTGATCACATGTAAAGATGATCAGGTACTGCGTCCAATTGGATTCATAGAGAAAGATTTTATCTATGGAGTTGGAAATAAAAAAGAAGTTGTAAGGAATAAAGATGGTTCTTATATGTATCCATTGACAAATGTATATATAAGAAACAATAAAAAGATTGTAAAAGAGTATGGAGAAGATGGTACTTATATTACGAACACAAGTGTAGACGGAACAACGATCGCATTGACACATTCTAAGAAGAGTGGAAATGGATATAAGAAGATCAATGTAAGTTATATTCGTTACAAAGATAAACAGGAGAGTAAGGCAGTTTTAGAGTACGGGTATACAGGAACAAGATTGAATCAGTTATATCTTGCATTCCCGGATGATGTTTATATTCAGACAAGACCAAACTATCTTTCTACAAATGTTGAGGAACAGGAAGATGAGATAAAGATCAAATTTGCTGTAAATGATAATAAATATAGGGATGCATTTGTCTATACAGGCGGTAAGTTGTCAGGAATTTACAGTAATCTGAAAGAAGCTATCAAGGTCGCCAAGCAAGGTGTGGAGTAGTTGTAAATTATCATCAGATGTATCTGTGGGAGAAAGGTGTTGCACAGAATTATGGAAAAGGATCTAATATCCCGATGATCAAAGCAAAGAATAAAGATGAGACAGATATTGCATGTATTCTGATGATGGCAAGATCAGAAGGAATTAAGATTTCCTATGATAAGATCAAGAAGATGTCAGGCAGCACATATGATAAATTATTTAAAGTGTTCAATAAGCGTGCAGTTAATTATTCTGACTGCAGCATAGATGATCTTGTTTATGCAATAAGTAAGGGAAGATCTTTTATGGCACAGAGAAAGAATGGCACATATGTATTGGTGATGAGTTATAATCAGACGGATTTAAGATATTATGATCCGACAAATGGAAAGTCTGTAAAAGCAAATCGCAAGAAGCTTGAGAGTGAATTTAAAAAGGCGGGAAGCGTATATTACGGATATGCCAATTAGATTTTTGTCTTTAGAGTGCGAACTATGTCGAGACAAAAATTTTAGTTATGATATATTTTATGTTAAAATTAAGATATATATCTGGAGATGATCCGGGAAATGAGAACAGTAAAAACAAACGAAAGGTGAAAGGAATATGGCTGAAGAAACAAAGGAAACAAAAAAGATTATTCCCGAAAGCAAGAAAAAGCATAAAAAGAAACATAAAAAGAAAAAAGTTCTTTTGAAGTTTCTGTTGTCTTTTTGTTGTTGGTCGTAATCGGCTGGTTTACTTTTGGGGCAAAGGTTATGAAGCTTAGAAGTGAAGCCAAGAAACTCGTTGCTCAGTCGAGTGAGGAGACATTTAAGGCATCACAGACAAGTATTGTATATGACACAACGGAAACAGTACTGAAGTTTAAAGGTGAAAAGATGTATATTATCTGAAGTACAAGGAGCTTCCGGTTTATGTCATAGCTGCAGTAATTTCTGTCGAAGACAAGAATTTCTATAAACACAGCGGTGTGGATTACAAAGGAATCTCAAGAGCTGCAGTAAGTTATGTGGTACACAAAGGAAGGATCACACAGGGGGGAAGTACTCTGACGCAGCAGCTTGCGAAGACTGTCTTTTTGAATCGTCAGAAGACATGGAAGAGAAAAGTTAAAGAGATCTTTATGGCAGTAGAATTAGAGAGGAAATACTCCAAGGAGCAGATCCTTGAGTTCTATCTGAACAATGTTTATTATGCGAATGGTTATTATGGAATTCAGGCAGCAAGCCAAGGATATTTCCGTAAGGATGCGAAGAATCTGACAATGTCAGAAGCAGCATTTTTATCTGCGATTCCAAATAATCCAACAATCTATGATCCACGTACAAACAAAGAAAATACGATCAAGCGTAGAAATAAGATTCTAAAGGATATGTACGAGCAGAAACTGATCCGTAAAGACCAGTATGAAGAAGCAATCAATGAAGAGATTAACGTAAAGAGTGCGCAGAAGAGTAAGACAGAGAAGAAGAATTACGTAGAAACATATGTCATTCATTGTGCGACAAAAGAGATCATGAAGCAGAAGGGATTTGAATTCAAATACGATTTCAGTTCGACTTCTGAGAAGGAAAAATATCAGGAAGAATATGATAAGATGTATGCAGAGTGTAAGAGAACCTTATACAGTGCCGGATATCATATTTATACATCTATTGATCCAGATGTCCAGAAACAGCTGCAGAGCAGCGTAGATAGTGCATTGTCTGGATATACAGAGAAAGATAAGAATGGCATTTATAAGACACAGGCATCTGGAACATGTATTGATAATGATACTGGAAAGGTTGTAGCGATCGTCGGTGGACGTGAACAGAAGAATATCGGTTATACATTAAACCGTGCGTTCCAGAGTCCAAGACAGCCAGGTAGTGCGATCAAGCCATTGCTTGTATATGCACCAGCCTTAGAGCATGGGATGGTCACCAAGTTCAACCGTAGATGATTCGCCAATGTCTTCCAAAGATAAGAATCATGTGGGGAACTCACATGGGTCATATTCCGGACAGATTACGCTTAGAAGAGCAGTGCAGAAGTCAAGTAACGTTGCAACGATGCGTATCTATGAACAGTTGACACCGAAGACATGTTTAAAATATCTGGAGAATATGAACTTTAAATATCTGACAAGTTTTGATTATAAGTATTATACGACATGTATTGGTGGTTTCAGAAAAGGAACAACATCAGAAGAGATGGCAGCAGGATATGCTACATTGAAGAATGATGGTGTGTATAGAGAACCAACATGTATCTCTAAGATAACAACTTCTGATGGAGATGAAGTTATGTCATCTTCCACAAAGAAGAGAAGAGTATATTCAACAAGTGCAGCAAATGCAATGACTGATGTACTGAAGAGTGTAATTACAGGTGGAACTGGAGTAGGAGCAAAAGTACCGAATGTTGATACCGCAGGAAAAACAGGTACAACAACCTGAACAAAGACGGATGGTTCTGTGGATACACACCTTACTATACAACAGCAGTATGGGTAGGTAGAGATGATAACAGGATTATGGAAGGATTAAGCGGAGCATCTTATCCAAAATCCATCTGGAGTAATTTCATGAATGAGATTCATTCAGAATACTCTTCTACAGATTCTATGGGTGGAGATTATACGGATTACCAAGGAGAGACTACACAGCAGACAGGAACACAGGCAACAACAGCGACAGAGAGCAGCACAAAGGGCACAGAAGCAACTACAGCAGCACCTACGACAGCAGCTCCTACAACGGCAGCGCTACGACAGCGGCTCCTACAACGGCAGCACCACAGACAGAAGAACAGCCAGCAGAGAATCAGTAAAAAGAATATTGAGATAATTAAAAATCACAGGTAATTCAATACCTGTGATTTTTGTGTATAAGAAAATTCTGCAAAAAAAAGACTCCGCCATAAGACGAAGTCTTTATCTATATATTACATATTCTTTTTTTCAAGATATTCTTTGATACGTTCTGTTGGGTTTAACAGATCACTGATTGATGCATCATGATTTAATGTATCAATTAATAGTGCAACGTATTTGGATACGTCAGAAGATGCATACCAGTCACGAGATAATAATTCAGGTGTCTGATAAGTAAGATTAGTTGTGATAACCTTCTCAATAATACCTTCTTCAACTGCACGGTCAAATACTTCTAATCCGTTTGTAAATAAACCAAATGTAGATAAGCAGAATACACGACGGGCATTTCTGCGTTTTAATTCTTTGGCTACGTCGATCATACTTTCTCCAGAAGAGATCATATCGTCGATGATCAGAACATCCTTACCATCTAAGGAGTCACCAAGGAATTCATGTGCAACGATAGGATTACGTCCGTCAATGACAGTAGAATAGTCACGGCGTTTGTAGAACATACCAACATCAACACCAACAACGTTTGCCATGTAGATCGCACGCTGCATAGCACCTTCATCTGGCTGATAACCATTAAGTGGTCGTTGTCAAAGTGAACATCATCACACTGTTCAACTAATGATTTTACAAACTGATAAGTAGGCTGGATGTTATCAAATCCACTGATAGGAATTGCATTCTGTACACGAGGGTCATGTGCATCGAAAGTCAGGATATTATCAACACCAAGGCTGATCAGTTCCTGAAGCATAACTGCACAGTCTAAAGATTCACGTGTACTTCTCTTATGCTGACGGCTTTCATATAAGAAAGGCATGATAACATTAACACTCTTAGCCTTTCCAGCGGAAGCACTGATGATACGTTTTAAGTCAGCATAGTGATCGTCTGGAGACATATGGTTTACACGTCCGCTTAAAGAGTAAGTTACGCTGTAGTTTAATACATCAACAATAATGTATAAATCCATGTCACGAACAGATTCGCGAATGATACCTTTAGCTTCTCCAGAACCAAAACGTGGGCAACTGGCATCTAAAAGATAAGTATCTCTTAAATATCCATCACAGGCAACAGAGTCTTTGAAATCTTTGTAAGTTTCAGATCTCCACTGGATGATATAGTTGTCGATTGTTTTTCCAAGTTCTTTGCATCCTTCAAGGGCAATGATTCCAAGTTTACCGTCTGGAATCTTAGTAAAGTTACGGTCAGATCGTCTCATGATACTATCTCCTTCGTATATTGTTCTATAGTTTTTTATAACATTATAAATAAGTTACGTCAAGTTCGATTTTTTGAAACGGATATCATCTCCATAGATTTTCTGCCATGAATAATTCTCAATGATCCTTGAAAAAATTCGTTCAGAATAAGTATTTCTGAATTCTTGCAGAGATAAATTTGTGGATATGATCGTTGATCTTTCCTGGATCAATCGTTCATTCAAACATTGAAATAACTGTGAGATCACAAATTTATTGATCATCTCAGTTCCAAGGTCATCGATGATCAATAGATCGCATTGAAAGATCAGGTTAGCAGATGTTTCCTGTTCCATATCCTTTCCTTTGCCAAAGGTATGCTTTGCCAAAGTATCAAACAGCTGGAAAGCTGTCATATAGAGCAGGTAAAACCGCGGTCCATGATTTCCTTTGCAATACAATGACTTAAGAAAGTCTTCCCAACACCAGTGGAACCTTGAAATAAAATGTTGTCATGATTTGGAAATCTGGAAATAAAGGTTTTACAGTGTTCCACGACTTTCTGGATGTTACGTCTAGGGCTTGGAAGACCTTGCTTGGTCATCTGGTCGGAATAATAATCTTCCCGGAAGGTCTGAAAATTCTCCCGTGCTAAAATCTTAGCCATATTAGAACCGGAATACAGGTGATCGATCATCGCCTGATGAAAGCAGGAACATTGTTCCTGTCCAATATATCCGGTGTCCTTACACTTCTTACAATAGTAGATCGGTTCCAGATAATCAGAAGAATATCCGGCTTCTTTTAAGAGAGCCTGTTTCTGGCTGATCAGCACCTGATTCTTTATACGGTATTCTTCTCTCAAAGCAGGATCATCCCGGACGATCAGCTGCTTTCCGAGAGAAATAGAATTGGCAGTGATCTGCCGGTCAAGTTCTTTAATCTCTGGAATTGTTGTGTATATATCTTTCTTGCGCTGTTCATGGAGACGGTAATTAGAAAGCCGTCTTTCCTCATACTGGCGCATGATATCCTGATAATCGTTATTTGATAATGACATAAGTTAGTTCTCCATGAGTTCATCCGCGAACTGTTTCTGTAAAAGCTGTTGCTCTAACGCATCAAAATCATAATCACGCTGCGTAAAGTTATGCATATTGCTCTGGTTGTTATTGTTAGCGAAAGTCTTTGGTGCTTTCTGCCGGATATGGAAGTTTTTCGCATCTTCCAATGTTACGATGTGGTTATCTTTCCAGTGCTTTAAGATCGTATCTGCATATGGAAAACTAGGTTTGTTGATCGCATTGATCGTACGATTACAAGCTTCAATGATCAGTGCAAGATCAAAACCATCAGTTTCAAGCCATCGTTTCATATATTCTTCCTGAACAGGGGCTGGATTCTGATTTAATCCAAATGCACGCATGATAGAATAATATTCCTTACGAAAATTCTTGCTGTATGCTTTCGCTTCTTCAGGAGTTTTGATATTTGCTTCGTACCAGTTGATCGCTACAGACTGCATATAACGGAAACTCTTCTTACCATTTGATACACAATGCTCTACAAGATATTCGATCAATTCACATGACATTCTAAGATCTTCATACATGTAAAGTAAAGTGTTCATATCCGTACAGGTTAATGGCTTTCCTAAGAACATCTCACATACGTAGAGAAGATAAGAAAAACGCTCATCTTCGCTCTTACGCTGAAGTTCTGCAGGAGAAAGCGTCTTCATGGCAGGAATCGGTTCAGCACCAGTGATCGTCTGATCCTTCACAGTAGTCTTAGAAGCTGCTGAAGAAGTAGCTTGGGCTGGTTCTTCTTGTTTTGTAGTCTGTGCAGGAGAATGTGGATTGCCACTGACAGGGAGAAGCTCTATAAAACTGATCACGCCGTCTTTAAGCTCCATGCGTAAGAGGGATTCTTTCTCCCAGTATTTTAACGCACGAGTAACATCACGCTCCGTAAGTTCCAGTACATCTGCAAGACAAGGAATGCTGAAGTTTGCACCGTCAGAAACCATACGCAGAAGATAAATATACACTTTGATGTATTCACCGTTCGCACGGATCATATAATTATCAACAAATGCGTTTGGAAGCAGCGTTCCACCGGTTGGATATGTGGTTGTTACTTTAATGTAATTCATGGCAATCTCTCCTTCTTTTATTATCGTTAATCTGACTATAACGCAGATTGGAGAAATTGTAAATACCAGGGAAATCCACACCCTGATTGTGTACAAGTCTGTGGATAATGTGGATAATGTGGACAAAAATCGTAAAACAATGGAAATAAGCCATTTACATAGATTTTACAATTGTGGAAAAGGACAAAAGAAATCCACAGATTTGTTTATCAACAATTGTGTACAAGTCTGTGGATAATGTGGATAACTATCTATTTACGAGCGAATTTCCGATAGAATCGACGTTTCCGGCCCCCATAGTTATCAACAGATCATTTTTTTTGCAATTTTTTAAAATAAATTTTTCAATGTCATCAAATTCCTTAATATAGTGTACATCTACATCATAATCAGCCATGCGGTCCACGATATCTTTGGAACTTACGATACCAGTATCTTTTTCTCTGGCAGCATAGATGTCAGTGACGATCACGTGGTCACAGAGACTTAATGCCTTTGCAAAGTCATCAAGGAATGCAATTGTTCTGGAATAAGTATGAGGCTGGAATACACACCATAATTCGTTATGTGGATAATTCTTAGCAGATTCCAGAGTTGCACGGATCTCTGTTGGATGATGCGCATAGTCATCAACAACGGTGAAGTCGTTGCATGTGCCTTTTAGTTCAAAACGACGTTTGGCGCCAGTGAATCCAAGAAGTCCTTTCTTCATTGTATCAACATCAATGCCGATACGTTTTGCAGCAGCAATGGCAGCCAGTGCATTCTTCACGTTATGTTCTCCGTTGACATTTAACTGGATATGGTCAATAAATTCTCCTTTATAGTAATAATCGAAATGAGCATGTCCAAATGCATCATACCCGATGTTCTTTGCACAATAGTCATAAGAATCATTTTCTAATCCAAAAGTTGCATATTCTGCCTTTAATCCGTCCACAATATAATCAATGTTCTCAATTTCACCGTTGATGATCAGATAACCATAATCAGGAAGTTTGTGGGCAAATTCACGGAAAGAATGGCGGATATCATCAAGATCCTTAAAGAAGTCCATGTGATCTTCTTCAATATTGAGGATAATACTGATTTTAGGGAAGAATTCTAAGAAACTGTTTGTGTATTCACATGCTTCAGTTACGAATGTCTCGGAATGTCCGACACGGATATTCCCATTGATCGCATCAAGAATTCCACCAACGCTGATCGTAGGATCTGTGTTACCAGCAAGTAAAATATAAGATAACATAGAAGTTGTTGTTGTCTTACCGTGAGTTCCAGATACGGCGATCGCATTCTGATAATTATGCATCATCTGACCAAGCAGTGTAGCACGTTTCATGACAGGAATGTTACGGCGGATGGCTTCTTTATATTCTTCGTTGGTATCGAAGTTGATCGCTGCTGTGTATACAACAAGATCGATATCATCTGTGATATTATCTGCAGTCTGGCTGAGATAAACTTTTGCACCTTTATCTTCTAAGTGTTTGATGATATCGGAAGTATGGATATCGGATCCAGAAATCGTAAATCCTTCTTTGATAAGAATCTCAGCAAGACCGCTCATGCTGATTCCTCCGATCCCCATAAAATGAATATGAATTTGGTTTATTAAAATCTATCTGATACATTTTCATGTGCCCTTTCTTTCAATCGTTGATATAGTTTCATTGTTTTCCTTATTATAAGTCACCGCAACTAATCTTGCAAGACGGAGATTAAATTGGAAAATATTATATGTACTATAAGAATATGGAGAAAAAAGTAGTAAAAATGTCAATAAATAAAAAAGCTGATAAAAAAACAAGTTTTTTGTTCACATTTGCTGAAAATAGTGTTATAATAAAAATTAGCATATACGGTCTAAGAGAAAGAAGAAGTTACCAGAGCCTGACCGGAGAGCGAATTTTAGCTATATTATTAGAAACTAGGAGGATGACAACATGCAAATAACTGATGTACGTATTAGAAAAGTGGCCAAAGAAGGTAAGATGAAAGCTGTTGTGTCAATCACAATCGATAATGAATTTGTGGTACATGATATTAAAGTAATCGAGGGGGAGAAAGGTCTGTTTATTGCAATGCCAAGCCGAAAAGCTGCAGATGGTGAATATAGAGACATTGCACATCCGATCAATTCTGATACAAGAAATATGATCCAGACTTTAATTTTAGAACAATATGAAGCAATGAATCTGGGGGATATTGACGCAACAGCGCCAGAAGTCTAAGATTAAGAGAATAACTTCTTCTTCAAAGTGTAGAAAAAGAATCGGGTATTGACCACCTGGTTCTTTTTTCTGTTATAATCAGAACTATAGTGTAAAAGATAGATCAGAACAAGGAGGTTTGATGGATGGAATTTCAGATCGGAGATATTGTCAAATTAAAAAAAGCACATCCTTGCGGTATAAATGAATGGGAGATTCTGAGAGTGGGAATGGATTTTCGTTTAAAATGTGTTGGATGTGGCAGACAGGTGATGGTGCCAAGAAAGATGGTTGAAAAAAATTTTAGAGGATTTATAAAAAAAGTTGCCAAGATTAGAAGTTTAATGATAGAAGTTAATTATTCGTGGTATATAAAAATATCCTTGCTCTTTCACGAAGAAAGAGCCACTAGACCAAAAGGAGGTGCAAGTAATGATGAAATATGAATTAGCATTAGTTTTAAGTGCAAAGATCGAAGACGAAGAACGTGCAGCTATGGTTGAAAAAGTTCAGGCAATGATTACTACAGCAGGTGCTGCGATCACTAACGTCGATGAATGGGGTAAGAAACAGTTAGCTTACGAAATTCAGAAGATGAAAGAAGGATACTACTATTTCATCCAGTTCGAAGGCGAAACTACAGTTCCAGCAGAACTTGAAGAGAGACTTCGTATTGAGGAAACTGTATTACGTTTCTTATGCGTTAAACAGGATGCGTAATTAACAGGAGGGATCCGAATAATGAATAAAGTAGTATTAATGGGAAGATTGACAAGGGACCCTGATGTAAGATATTCACAAGGTGAGACACCTTTGGCAATCGCCAGATACACGTTAGCAGTAGATAGAAGATTCAAAAGAAACGGTGAACAGGATGCGGATTTTATTAACTGTGTGGCATTCGGACGCACAGCGGAATTTGCAGAGAAGTATCTAAAACAGGGTACTAAGATGGTTGTTTCTGGAAGAATCCAGACAGGTAGTTATACAAACCGTGATGGAGTTAAAGTTTACACAACAGAAGTTGTGATCGAAGAGCAGGATTTTGCAGAGAGCAAAGCTGCTGCAGCCCAGAACAGTAATATGGGAGTTCCACAGCCAAGCGCGCCACAGCCTAGTGCCGCAGCAAGCGATGGTTTTATGAATATTCCGGATGGTTTGGAAGAAGAATTACCATTTAGTTAAATAGGAGGTAGAAATCATGGCTTATACAAAAGGCGATTCTCCAATGAGAAGAAGAGGCGGACGTAGAAGAAGAAAAGTATGTGCATTCTGTACAGAAGCCGATGCTGTAATCGATTATAAAGATGTAGCAACATTAAAGAAATACGTATCTGAAAGAGGAAAAATCCTTCCAAGACGTATTACAGGAACATGTGCTAAACATCAGAGAGCTGTTACAGGAGCTATTAAGAGAGCTAGACATTTAGCTTTAATGCCATATACAGCTGAATAATTTTAAGCAGATAATGAAGAGTTATATTGTGACGTATGTTGCGGTATAGCTCTTTTTTGTATCATAGAAATTCCGATGGAATCCCCTATGATACAAAAAGCCCTCCGGGCAAGATCGCACTGCGACAGACATGTCAAAATAATTAAGAAAATTGCGTAAATTGAACAAATATCTCGCTTTCGTTAAATATAATGTACAAATTCATGCAAATTGAGTTATAATAAAGGATAATTGTAAGAATCAAATCAGGAGAAAAAAAATGGACATTATGAAGAAAACAAAGATAGAACAGTATCTTCAAGGACCATTTATGGGCATTACTTATTCTGGCTTTTGTAGACATTGTGTTCTTTTTCTTGGATATTCGATGTGGAGTGATCTTAGCGGTCTCACTAGTCGTATTTTTAGTTTTTCAGATGATCATTTATTCCCGAAACAAACAAGAGATCATCAAAGAATGTATGGATTTTATGTTTGAGCAGAGTCAGGTGCAGAATTATTTGTTACAACAGCTTCCTGTTCCGTATGCACTGCTTGATGGGAATGGAATGATCATATGGTCAAATGATGCATTTCATAAAATTGTGGGAGAGAACCGAGGAAAGTCATTGCAACAGATTTTTCCGAATCTGAACCGTAATCTGCTTCCGTCGGATGTGATGCACTCTATTTCTCATATTGAATATAAAAAGAAATGCAAAGAGGGAGATAAGGAAAAAGAACAGACGCTATTCTATAAAGTAGAGATGAATCGTATTCGTGTAGAAGATTTCTCTGATGAGAATGATAACAGTTGTTCTAGACAGATGCTTAAGGACAACGATCTGATCGCAGTATATTTTTTTGATCAGACATTACTTAAGAAATATATGGAACAAAATGAGAATCAGAGAATGGTCATTGGTTTAATCTATATTGATAATTACGAAGAAATCCTTGATGATATTGATGCGGTGAAACGATCTATGCTGATCGCAGTGGCAGATCGTAAGATCAACAAATTTATCCAGAATGTCTCTGGGGTTGTGAAGAGAACAGAGAGAGATAAATATTTTGTTGTATTTGAACAGAAATATTTGGACAAGATCAAAGAAAACAAATTCTCGATCCTTGATGAGATCAAGACGATCAATCTTGGGAATTCTATGCATATGACATTAAGCATCAGTTTTGGAATTAATGGAAATACGTATCAGGAAAACTATGAAGCAGCCTGTGCAGGTATGGATCTGGCATTAGGACGTGGTGGTGATCAGGCAGTGATCAAGGATGGGGAAGATATTTCCTATTATGGTGGCAATTGTGAGGTTATGGAACGTACCACACGAGTCAAAGCACGAGTTAAAGCGCATGCGTTAAAAGAACTTCTTGAATCAAAGGAAAAGGTCGTGATCATGGCACATAAGATTCCGGATCCAGATGCGATCGGTGCAGCTGTTGGTCTGTACAGACTTGGACTTTCTCTGGGAAGAAAGGCACATATCGTTATGAACGAAGTAACAATCTCTGTCCGTGCGATGGTTGAATGAATTAAATAAAAGTGGTATTTATGATGAAGATATGTTCATTGATAACGAACAAGCAATTGAGATCACAGATGAAAACACGTTATTGATCGTAGTGGATGTAAATCATGCAAATTATACAGAATGTGAACAGTTATTAAGTCAGACAAAGACAACGGTGATCTTAGATCATCATCGAAAGAATAAAGATATGATCAAGAATCCGGTACTTTCATATGTAGAGCCATATGCGTCTTCTACATGTGAATTGGTAGCAGAGATTCTTCAATATGTAGATTCAAAACCAAAGTTAGAGCCAATGGAAGCGAATGCCATGTATTATGGAATGCTTGTAGATACGGACAATTTTGTGAATAAAACAGGTGTCAGAACATTTGAGGCAGCGGCATATCTAAAGAGAAATGGAGCTGATCTTACAAAGGTAAGAAAGATGTCAAGAGAAAGCATGGAAACTTACAGAATCCGTGCGAAAGCGATCAGTGAAGCAGAGATCTTATATGGCAGGTTCGCGATCGCAACACTGGTAGGAATCGGTGTGGACAGCCCTACTGTTATTGGTGCACAGGTAGCGAATGAATTACTTGATATTGATGGAATTGAAGCATCTTTTGTATTAACAGGTGTTCATGAGAGAGTCTATATCAGTGCAAGATCGATCGATGAAGTGAATGTCCAGAAGATCATGGAAGAATTTGGAGGCGGCGGACATTTGACAGTTGCAGGTGCACAGCTTGTCGATGTATCATTAGAAGAAGCCAAGAATATTATTCATGAGACATTACGATATTTGATATCAAAAGGAGAGATATAAGCGATGAAAGTTATTTTATTAGAAGATGTAAAATCAGTTGGAAAAAAAGATGAAGTAGTAGAGGTTAACAACGGATATGCAAGAAATGTATTATTCCGCAAGAATTTAGCAATTGAAGCTACAAATAAAGCATTAAATGATCTAAAATTAAGAAAGGCAAATGATGATAAACTGGCTGCAGAAGCATTAGCAGATGCCAAAGTTTTAGCAAAAGAGATTGAAGAAAAACAATTGGTATTAAAGATGAAGGTTGGAGAAGGTGGAAGAACATTTGGATCTATTTCCACAAAAGAAATCGCAGCAGAAGCAAAGAAACAGTTAGGATATGATTTAGATAAGAAAAAAATGCATTGTGAACCAATCAAGAATCTTGGATTCCATGATGTTGCGATCAAAGTTCATCCACAGGTAACAGCAACATTAAGAGTTAAAGTAGAAGAAAAATAAGAGGGCATATTTATGGATGAAGCATTTATCAAGAAAGTGCAGCCGAACAGCCCGGAGGCAGAACAGTCTGTGATCGGTGCGATGATCATGGACAGGGATGCGATCGCAGATGTTATCGATATTGTGAATGCCGATGATTTCTATCAGAAGCAGAACGGCATCTTATTTGAAGCGATGACAGAATTATACCGGGAAGGAAAGCCGGTCGATCTGGTAACGCTTCAGAATAAATTAAAGAAAAAAGACGTGCCGGAATCTATGAAGAGTCTTGAATTTATCAGGGATCTTCTGGAAGTTGTTCCAACGTCAGCCAATGCCAAACAATATGCAACGATCGTCAGGGAAAAGGCAACACTTCGTAAATTGATCAAAGTTACATAAGATATCACAACAGAATGTTATCTTGGTAAAGATGATGTGACAGAGATCTTGGATCACACAGAGAAGAATGTATTCGGACTTCTTCAGCAGGCAAGTGGAAGAGAAGAGTTTGTTCCAATTGACAAAGTTGTGTTAAATACACTGGATGCGATCGAAGAAGCGGCAAGTTCTGCTGGGCGAGTCACAGGTATTGCAACAGGATTTACAGATCTTGATTACAAATTATCTGGACTACATCCATCAGAACTGATCATCGTGGCGGCACGTCCTGCTATGGGTAAGACAGCATTTGTGTTGAATATCGCGCAGAAAGCGGCAGTCAGGGATCACGTTCCAACAGCGATCTTTAGTCTGGAGATGTCGAAAGAACAGCTTGTAACCCGTATGATGGCGATGGAAGCGATGGTAGATTCACAATCTATCCGTACTGGTGATCTTCAGGAAACCGACTGGGAGAAGATCATGGAAAGTGCGGGAACGATCGGTCGTTCTCCATTGATCATTGATGATACACCAGGTATTACGATCGCAGAATTACGATCTAAGTGTCGTAGATACAAACAGATTCATGGACTGGACCTGATCATTATCGACTACCTGCAGTTGATGTCAGGTGGTAAGCGTTCTGAATCCAGACAGCAAGAGATTTCAGAGATCTCAAGATCGTTAAAAGCATTAGCAAGAGAGATGAATGCACCAGTGATCGCATTATCTCAGCTAAGTCGAAGAGTTGAAGAGAGAAAACCAGCCAAGCCAATGCTATCAGATCTTCGTGAGTCAGGATCGATCGAGCAGGATGCCGACGTTGTTATGTTTATTTATCGTGATGAATATTATAATGAAGATTCCGAGAAGAAAGGAATTGCAGAGATCATCGTCGACAAACAGCGAAATGGTTCAACAGGTAGTGTAGAGCTTGTATGGCTCGGACAATACACCAAATTTGGCAATAAAGAGAGAGCACCACATTAATTTTTGGGTGCTTTTTCTTACATGTATAATTGGATAAAATATACAAATAAAACAAAGTTCTACAATTTTAAAAACAAGATCAAATGATGTGATTGAATAAGGGGGTATCTTATGTTATCATTTCTATTTCCTCCAATCTGTCCGTTATGTGCCAAAGAATTATTGGACAAAGGAGAACATATCTGTAAAATATGCAGTAAAAAGCAGATTTTTATCAAAGAACCCACATGTTATTCTTGTGGAAAATCAATGAAGAATCAGGAAAAAGAATATTGCAGTGACTGCAGACAGCATCCGAAGAATTTTGAACGTGGTATGGGGTTATGTATTTACCAGAAACCAGTTACTGATTCACTGGCTGCGATCAAATATAAGAATGAGAGAAAATTTGCACAGTATTATTTGGAAGAAATTCGAAAAAGAAAATATAGGGAATTGCTGCGACTAAAAGCAGATGCGGTAATTCCGGTGCCGATTCATAAAAAAAGAGAAGAAAGAGAGGGTTTAATCAGGCAGAAATCTTTGCAAAGGGGATTGCAGAGATGTTGGATCAACCGATGTATACAAAGATTGTGGAAAGAATCCATGATACGAAACCACAGAAACAATTAAGCCCCAGGAGAGAGAAAAACAATTTAAAGAAAGCTTTTCGTGGAAATTTGAAAGAATATCAGAAAGCAGGGATGCCGAAAAGGGTATTGGTGATAGATGACATTTATACGACAGGATCAACAGCGGAAGCAGTGACGACAGCGTTAAAACAATTGGGAGTGCAGGAAGTTTATGTATTTTGCATAGCGATCGGAAAAGGATTTTCCTGATATTTCCGTCATGGTGTTTTATGTACTGGTTTGTTATAATAGGGGCTGGTATATTTGTTGAAGGATATTATTTAGAAAGAGGAAAATAGATGGAACAACGATATGATTTAAGCGGATCATTGCTTCACTGGTACGATTATAATAAACGGATCTTACCATGGAGAGAGAATAAAGATCCATACAGAATCTGGATTTCCGAGATCATGCTGCAACAGACAAGAGTGGAAGCGGTAAAGCCGTATTTTGATCGTTTTATGGAAGTACTGCCAACGGTTTATGATCTTGCCAAAGTAGATGATGACCGGTTGATGAAATTGTGGGAAGGACTTGGTTATTACAATCGAGCAAGGAATTTAAAAGCAGCAGCACAGACGATCGTTGAAGAATATGGTGGACAACTGCCTGCTGATTATGATAAATTATTATCGCTGAAGGGCATTGGAATGTATACAGCAGGAGCAATCGGATCGATCGCATTTGAATTACAGGTTCCTGCAGTCGATGGAAATGTTCTTCGTGTGCTGACTAGATTGTGGGGAGATGATTCTGATATTCTCAAAGATAAGACAAAGAAAGCGATGGGAAGAAGAGTCATGGAATTTATGCCGGAAGACCGACCGGGAGATTTTAATCAGGCATTGATCGAACTTGGAGCAACTGTTTGCGTGCCGAATGGGCAGCCATTATGTGATCAATGTCCATGGGATACAGTCTGTAAGGCATATAAAGAAGATCTCATTGATCAATTACCGGTCAAGACACCAAAGAAGGCAAGACGGATTGAACATAAGACTGTATTTTTATTAGAATGCGGAGAGCAGATCGCAATCCATAAAAGAGGAGACAAAGGATTGCTTGCTGGACTATGGGAGTTCCCGAATGAAGATAAGAAAATGGATGCCGAAGATATCAAGGAATGGATGGCAGAGCATCATATGGAAGATGCAAAGACAAAAGCAGCAGGAAAGGGAAAACATATTTTCAGTCATGTGGAATGGCACATGGAAGGAGTAAGAATTTCCTTGAAAACACCGATTCAGAGTGAAAATTACGTCTGGGTACTAAAAAAAGAACTAGAAAATACGTATGCATTGCCGTCAGCATTTGAAATATTCCGTAAGATATTGTAAAATAGAAGTTACGTATATAATTATGGAATGTAAAATTCCATAAAAGCTAAATTATTATTAAAAAGGAGAACAGATTATGAAAAAGTTTTTAACAGTCGCATTAGCTGGTGTACTGGCAGCATCTATGCTGTTTACAGGATGTAGCAAAAAAGAAGAAAGCAAAGTTCCAGACAAACTGATCGTAGGAACAAACGCAGAATTTCCACCATTCGAATATATGAATGATAAGAAACAGCCAGACGGTTTCGATATTGCTATGATCAAAGAAATCGGAAAACGTATGGACAAAAAGGTTGAGATCCAGAACATGGAATTCAAATCTCTGATCGGTGCTATGGAATCTGAATCTATCAATACAGTTATTGCTGGAATGACTAAGACAGCAGAACGTGAAGAATCTGTAGATTTTTCAGACAGCTATTATACATCTAATCAGGCGATCATCTTAAAGAAAGACAGTAAGATCAAGAAATTATCTCAGTTAAGTGGAAAGAAGATCGGTGTTCAGGAAGGAACAACTGGTGATATCATTTCTTCTGGAGAAAAATTTGGTGAAAGAACAAAGTCATCGTAAAGAAAGCAACGGTAAAACGTTATAAAAAAGGTGTTGACGCTGTTATGGACCTGAAAAACGGTGCAATTGATGCGGTTGTTATTGATGAAAAACCAGCACAGGAATTTGTGAAAAACAATGCGAAGAAGTTAAAATTAGTTGTTGACTCTGCAGGTGCGGAATACTACTGTATCGCAATTACAAAAGGTAACACAGCATACAAAGAAGAGATCAACAAACAGATCAAAGCAATCAAAAAAGACGGAACATATGATAAGCTGAAAGCAAAATACATTGATTCCGCAAACTAGGAAATTAGGAAGGTAAGGTTTCAAAATGTTAGATTCATTTTACAGAGCGTTTATCGCCCAGCAGCGATACCTGTTGTATCTTGATGGATTAAAGGTGACGATTTTAGTATCTGTCATTGCAATTCTTATTGGTGTAGCACTTGGTACGATCTTGGCGTTAATGCGCTTGACGGCAGAGCAGAAAGGAAAGAGTACACTTTTATCAAAGATCGCATACGTGTACATTGATATCATCCGTGGAACACCAACATTGACACAGTTGATGATCATGTATTTCGTTATTTTAAAAGGTCAGAATGGACTGCTTGTAGGTTCCTTAACCTTTGGTTTGAACAGTGCAGCTTATGTTGCTGAAATCATCCGTGCAGGAATTCAGGCGGTTGATCAGGGACAGATGGAAGGTGGACGTTCTCTTGGATTATCCTATGTACAGACAATGAAAGATATTATCTTGCCTCAGGCGATCAAGAATATTCTTCCTGCTCTTGGAAATGAATTTATCGTACTGATCAAGGAAACATCTATATTAGGATATGTAGCGATCGTTGACCTGACAAAGGTATCAGATTTTGTAATTTCAAGAATTTATCAGGCACTAGCACCATTGCTTGGAACAGCATTGATCTATTATGTGATCGTTAAGATTCTGACTCTTGGATTAAACGCATTAGAAAGGAGACTGAGACAAAGTGATAGACGTTAAGAATTTACATAAATATTTCGGATCTCTGGAAGTGTTAAAAGGCATTGACTGCCATATTGACAAAGGAGAATGCGTTTGCGTGATCGGACCATCCGGATCTGGAAAGAGTACATTTTTAAGATGCTTAAACTTATTAGAGACTCCGACAAAGGGAGATATTGTCATCGATGATATGCATTTGACAGAGAAAGACTTTGATGTAGATGCGATGAGAAAACGAGTTGGAATGGTATTTCAGCATTTTAACTTATTCCCACATCTGACAATCCTTGAGAATGTTACATTAGCTCCGATCCGTCACAAGATGATGACAGAAGAGCAGGCAAAAGAAAAAGCGATGGAATTGTTAAACCGTGTAGGCGTTGGTGATAAAGCTGATAATTATCCAGCGCAGTTATCTGGTGGACAGAAACAGCGTGTAGCGATCGCAAGATCACTGGCATTATCACCAGAAGTCATGCTGTTTGATGAACCAACTTCAGCACTTGACCCTGAGATGGTTGGAGAAGTATTAGAAGTTATGAAACAGCTTGCCCAAGAAGGTATGACAATGGTTGTCGTAACTCATGAGATGGGATTTGCAAGAGAAGTTGCCAATCGTGTATTTTTCATGGATGGCGGAGGAATCCTTGAAGAAGGAACACCAGAACAGATTTTTGACCATCCACAGGAAGAGCGAACAAAGGCATTTTTAAGCAAAGTATTATAAAAGATCATAAGAATAAGAAGGGAGATATACATACTTTAATGTTATATCGCCCTTCTTTTTAGATTAAAAACACAATAAAAATCTGATTATCCGCTAAAACACAGTATCTATCAGCATTTTCAAGGAAACAAACACATCAATTTACTACTTATTTACTACTAACGAATGAGCTTGATACGCAAGTTTCCTAGTATATGCAAAGATATGGTACAACACA